>Ga0316192_10001173_pt1 | contig 19383 bp, 15 predicted proteins | sample MerIslwburrow_MG_FD_204931 | JGI IMG/M metagenome (GOLD analysis project Ga0316192, IMG submission 204931) | Coastal sediment microbial communities from Maine, United States - Merrow Island worm burrow | ecosystem: Environmental > Aquatic > Marine > Coastal > Sediment | place: USA: Maine...
AGAACTGACCCAAAGCCTGATCAGGCTTGTCGCTGAAAATGGCATGGACTGGATGTTCAGCAATTGTTCGACCACAGCCCAGCGCGGTGCCCTTGACTGGGCTCCGAAATTCAGAGATGCAGTGGCGCCGGTATTTGATACCCTCTATGAAAAAGTCATCTCCGGTGAAGAAACCCGGCGAGTTCTTGAGGCCAACAGCACCCCGGACTACCGTGAAAAACTAAATAAAGAATTGGACACATTAAAAAATTCAGAAATGTGGCAAACCGGCGCCACGGTCCGCTCTTTGCGACCGGAAAACAGGAAAAAAATATAATGGAACCAGTTCTACTATACGACACCACCTTGCGAGATGGAACCCAGGGCGAAAACATCACCTTTTCAGCCGATGAAAAAATCAAGATTGCATTGCGGCTGGATGATTTCGGCATACATTACATCGAAGGCGGGTGGCCCGGTTCGAATCCCAAAGACATGCAGTTTTTCGACCTTGCCAAACGGGTGGAATTTCGTCAGGCCCGTCTGGTCGCTTTCGGTTCCACTCGCAAACCCGGGATACAGCCGGCGGAAGATGACAATCTGAAAGCGCTGATTGCCAGCAAAACCCCGACAGTCGCAATTTTTGGCAAATCCTGGGACCTGCACGTACGAGAGGTCATGAACAACAGTTTGGCGGAAAACCTCGCCATGATCCAAGACAGCGTCACTTTTTTGAAGAACAACGATCTTGAGGTTGTCTATGATGCCGAACATTTTTTTGATGGCTATAAAAACGATGCCGACTATGCGATCAAAAGCCTGCAGGCCGCCATAGAAGGTGGGGCGGATTTTGTGGTCCTGTGTGATACCAATGGCGGCACCCTGCCCCTTGAGATCGAATCCATCATGAAGGATGTCCAACAATCCATCAGCGGAAAAGAATCGGCCGCATACGACCAGCCACCGTGTCGACTGGGTATCCATACGCACAATGACTGCGGCTTGGCGGTGGCCAACTCGATTACCGCCTTACAAACAGGCGCTGTCATGGTTCAAGGTACCATTAACGGCTACGGTGAAAGATGCGGCAATGCGGACTTGACGTCAGTTATTCCTATTATCGGTTTGAAAATGAACCGTCCGTGCGTACCTGAACAAAATCTTGAAAAACTCAAAACACTTTCCCGATATGTCAGCGAAACAGCAAATCAGGTCCCTTTGAACACCCGGCCCTTTGTCGGCAAGAGTGCCTTTGCCCACAAGGGCGGTATCCATGTGAGTGCCATCATGAAAGTTCCCAGGGCTTATGAGCATATGGAACCGGGACTGGTCGGTAACCAAAGACGGGTACTGGTTTCTGATCTATCCGGCAAAAGCAATGTCGAATACAAAGCAAAGGAACTCGGCGTCGAGTTGGGCGGCAACGGGTATGACAGCAAAAAAATTGTATCGGAAATAAAACAACTGGAACAGCAGGGGTATCAGTTCGATGTGGCCGAAGGATCTTTCAAGATTCTGATGGAGAAATTCACCGATCAGTTTGAACCGCTATTTCGTTTGGAATCGTTTCGCGTAACCATCGAAAAGGATAAAGATGGGCCCTGCAGTTCCCAAGCTACCATAAAAATATCGGTCGGCGAAAATCAGGAAATCACCGCCGCTGAAGGCTATGGACCGGTCAGCGCTCTGGACAATGCCCTGAGAAAAGCCCTCGACAAATTTTTTCCGGATCTTGACACCATGAGACTGGTTGATTTCAAAGTGCGGGTGATTGACGGCGGTCGAGGCACCGCCGCCAAGGTTCGGGTGTTTATTGAATCGCGTGATCAGGATCAAATCTGGAGCACCATTGGAGTTTCAGAAGACATCATCGAAGCAAGCTGGCACGCCCTGGCAGACAGCTTCCAATACAAACTGGCAAACGAGAAACAAATTCGCGACAGCCAGTTTCCCACACAGGAAGCGCTGCCGATCTTTAATAAATGATCAATGGAGTAAACCAATGAATAAACAGGTAGGTACATACGCCGCGGGAACAACATCGATGCGCTTCCCGCGGCCGATGCTCCCGCGTATTGGTCAAATAGTCAAATAGTTAGACAGGAAATGGATACTATCCTCAACCTGTTTACCTATCCATCCACTCTACGAATAAACTATTTAACCAATCCACCTTTCAACTATACATAGGGGAGTAGAAAAATGAGTGACCGTGTAATTATATTTGATACGACGTTAAGAGACGGAGAGCAATCACCCGGCGCCAGCATGAATGCCGCTGAAAAAATGCGGCTGGCCACCCAGTTGGAAAAACTGGGCGTTGATGTGCTGGAAGCCGGTTTTCCGGCTTCCTCCGAAGGGGACTTGAAGGCGGTTTCCATGATTGCCGGCAAACTCGAAAAAACCGTGGTTACGGCACTGGCAAGAACCTCCAAAAATGATATCGACCGTGCCTGGCAGGCCATCAGCCATGCCGCCAAGCCAAGGATTCACACGTTTATTGCCACATCCGACTTGCACCTGGAATACAAGTTAAAAATGTCCCGGGAGCAGGTGGTCGACACTGCCGTCGAAGCCGTTAAATATGCAAAATCCTTGACGGACAACATTGAATTTTCTGCCGAGGACGGATCGCGCAGTGACCGTGACTTTCTTTGTCGGGTGTTCGAAGCCGCTATTGCTGCGGGGGCCACGACGGTCAATCTTCCGGACACGGTGGGCTACGCCGTGCCCGAAGAGTTTGCAGACTTGGTTGGATATGTTATCGATCACACACCCAACATTCAAAAAGCAGTATTCAGCGTGCACTGTCACAATGATCTGGGACTGGCAACGGCAAACACCATCGCCGCCATCAAGGCCGGCGCCCGTCAGGCGGAGGTCACCATCAACGGTATCGGAGAGAGAGCCGGCAACACCTCCCTGGAGGAAGTTGTCATGGCCTTGAAAACGAGGGCCAATTTTCTTTCCGCCGGTACCGGGATTCAAACCGAGTATATCCATCCGACCAGCCGCCTGGTCAGTATGATTACCGGAATCATGGTGCAGCCCAACAAAGCCATCGTGGGTGCCAATGCATTTGCCCATGAAGCCGGAATCCACCAGGACGGTGTTTTGAAAAATCCCATGACCTATGAGATTATGAATCCCGAAAGCATTGGACTGAGTGCCAACAAACTCGTTCTGGGCAAACATTCTGGCAGACACGCCCTGCACTCTCATCTGAAAGACATCGGATACGATCTGTCAAACGAAGAGCTTGATCTTGTTTTTGGGAAATTTAAGGAGTTGGCCGATAAAAAGAAGCAAATCGTGGATGAAGACCTCGAAGTGATTGTCACCGAAGGAATTCTGCGCACCACCGATGTTTTTAAACTCGAGTATCTGCATGTCACCGCCGGCACCACCGTTCTTCCCATGGCCAGTGTCAAACTTAATATAAACGGACGCTCGGTGCAGAGTGCCGAATACGGAAACGGCCCCATTGACGCTGTTTACAACACCATCGCCAAACTCACCGGGACCGACTCAGAGCTTCTAAGATTTACGATCAGCGCACTTACCGGCGGTACCGATGCCCAGGGTGAGGTCACCGTGCGGTTGAGGGAAAACGGCCTTGTCTCGCTGGGTAAAGGCGCCGACCCGGATATCATCACGGCCGGGGCCTTGGCTTATATTAACGGATTAAACAGACTGGAATATTTAAAAGCCAATCCCATCAAAGAGGCGGCAGATCTATAGATTCGAGTTGCGTGTTGCATGTTGCGGGTTGCGCGTACCAGGTTACGAGTTCCGGGTTGCGGGTTGCGCGTTACGGGTTATGCGTTGCGGGTTGCGTGCTAAATGCTTCGGCTACTCTGCAATCGCATAATTCCTGGCTCCAACATCCCATTCCGACTTCCGCAATCCAACTTCCGAATTCCAATTTCTGTCCTCTGATAAACGCTGCGGATTGCGGGTTATATTAATCGGGAATTCTGCAATTTAAACTCGCAACCCGTAACGCGCAACTCGCAGCGCTCATTTCGTCATTCGTCATTCGTCCTTCGTCAATCGTCATTCTCTACCCGGTTTCCAGCGTTCCGATGATGTCCGATATGCCGGCGATACCCCTCTCGGCCAAAAACCTTTCAATCCCGTCAATGACATCCGTGGTGACATGGGGATTGATAAAATTGGCAGTCCCAACCTGCACGGCAGATGCCCCCGCGATAAAAAATTCCAGGGCATCTTCCGCTTTCATGATCCCTCCGATGCCGATGACGGGAATTTTGGCGACTTGAGCGACCTGCCAGACCATTCGAACCGCCACGGGTTTTATGGCCGGGCCGGACAATCCCCCGGTTATATTGGCCAGCCGGGGTCGCCGTGTTTCAATGTCCACCACCATCGCCGTGATGGTGTTGATCAAAGAAAGACAGTCTGCACCGGCCTCCTGTGCTGCCAAAGCAATTTCAGTGATGTCGGTGACGTTGGGTGACAGCTTTACGATCAAGGGTTTGGTGGTTTGATCCCGGATCCCGCGGACTACCCGGAAGGCAGCCTTCGGATCGACGCCGAATACCATGCCGCCGGCTTTTACATTGGGGCAAGAGATATTCACCTCGATCGCGGCGATGGCCTCAACCGCATCGATACGGGCCGCCAGCTGGAAATATTCTTCTTCCAGGGTGCCGTAAATATTGGCAATGATTGGTGGTGTCAGACCCTGCAGGAAGGGAAGTTTATCCGCTACAAAGGCCTCGATACCGACATTTTCAAGGCCAATGGCATTCAACATGCCGCACGGGGTCTCAACGATGCGCGGTGGTGGGTTGCCTTTGGTCGGCTCTAAAGACAATCCCTTCACGATGATGCCACCGAGACGATTTAAGTCAACAAGATGATCAAATTCCCGGGCATAGCCAAAGGTGCCGGAAGCCGTCATCACCGGATTTTGAAGCTGAAGACCCCCGATATTTACAGTTAAATCTGGCTTTTTAGGCATAAGTTATCTATCAATTCTTCTTTTTTTACTTTAACATTTTTTCTTGTGCATTTTGTGTCAAAATATTTTAACTATGCGGTTGGTTAAGTCAGCGCATCCATGATATCAAATTGATTTCACCGCAGAGACGCCAAGGACGCAAAGATATTTTTCTTATTCTTTGCCGTTGAGAGGACGGTAAAATATAAAAGAGCACTTTTTCTGAAAATAATTAATCCTTCGCGTTCTTTGCGCCTTTGCGGTGAATAAATAAATTTCGTTGAAAATCCAGATTTTGATTTAAATTATGACAGTATCGATCGCTTAACCTTTGAACCCTGAACCCCGAACCTGGAACCGCTAAGGTTATGTATAAAATATATATGCATAGATAGCAAGTTGATGTTCGTCGAGTTCGTCGAACGGTTATAATCGTTTAAATCGTTACCTTTTCGAGTCTGATTCGAACGCTATAAGTTTCATGTCTAGTAGACACTTCAATTTTGCACGGTATAACTGAAATATGATTTCAAGATCGATAAACCTTCCATAAAAAAAAATAGCGTATTCCTTTTTAGTCCACGGCAGGTGGGTAAAAGCACGCTGATACGGCATCTGCTCTACGTTGAAGAGCATATTAAAGTAGATTTGATCATAGAAGCCGAAGATACGTTGTGGGCAGTTGAAATAAAATCCTATTCGACTGTTAAATCAAGTAACTTAAAAGGTTTGAAATCTTTCATGGAAGATCATCCCAATGCCAAACCGCTTAGCTTACCAGCTGTGGGCAAATCCGCCGGCTTCCGGCTCGCAGAGCCTACAGCTATGAGAGAGGCGGATCCGAATTGGCCTAAAATTTTCAGGTCCAGCGCAAAAAATCATTTTGACAATAAAACCAACTTTCGTTATCTGGATGATTATAGTTTTCGTTGTAATGGATGCCTCAATATGTTGCGCTGCCTTGTCCCGTCGTCTTGTCCCGTCGTAGCTCGAAGAGCGAAGTCGGAAGCTCGTAGGGCAAAGTCGGATCTGTCGTGGCGTAGCTTCAGCGAAGACGGAAGATGAAGCCGGTGCACAATTAGCCATTTTCGCTTTATACACCCTTAAAAAGAATGAATGTTTGTCGAACCAAACTAACTGTCACAAGAGAGAATTCCTGTTTAAATTTGATTTGATCCGACAAAAGGTTCAGTCAGGAGCAAGTTTAGATGCCCAAAAAGATGAAAGCTAAGTTGACGCTTGCCAGCCAGTTTCTAGAGGCCATCAGCAAGGTGGACCGGCCGGGAACGTTTTGCACGGGCGGCGATTTGCCGCTGGTAATGCCGGCGTTGGAAGTTGATGGGTTGGGGACGGTAAGGCTGCCGCTGGGCAAGGCCCAGGCCCGCAAGCTGGTCAAACTCTGCCGTCAAGCGCCCTACGGCAAGGGCACGGAAACGGTGGTCGATACCAATGTGCGACGCACCTGGGAGCTCGATCCCGAACAGTTTCAGTTGACCAATCCCAAGTGGGATGCACTGCTCGCGACCATCATCGGCGATGCGCAAGAGGAGCTAGGATTAGAGGATCGCAAGCTCACGGCCCACCTGTACAAGCTGCTTCTGTACGAAAAAGGGGGCTTCTTTCTGCCCCATCGCGACGGTGAGAAATTGGACCGGATGGTGGCCACCCTGGTGATCGGCCTGCCGTCGGTTTACGAGGGGGGCGAGCTGATCGTGACGCACGAAGGCTCGCATCACGAGATTGCGTACACGGGGGCGGCGTCGGGACATGAATTGAGTTATGCAGTGTTCTATGCCGATTGTGAGCACGAAGTCCGGCCGGTGCGAAGCGGCTATCGTCTGTGTCTGGTCTATAACCTGACACTGGCCAAGTCGCGGGGCAAGAAAGGAATCGCCGCGCCGACCAGCGGCGCGGCCATCGGAGCCGTTGCCAAGATACTCGTAGACGGGCGCGAAGATGAGACCAGGGAGAAACTGGCCGTCACGCTCGATCATCGGTACACTCAGGATGGTTTGACAATGGACATGCTCAAGGGCGTCGATCGGGCCCGCGCCGAAGTACTCTTCGAAGCGGCCGAGCAAGCCGGCTGGGTCGCACACTTAGCCTTGGTCACCCTCTGGCAGAGTGGATCGGCCGAGGAGGATGGAACCTACGAGTATTCACGATATCGCAGCCGTCGTGGTCACTGGTACGACGAGGACGAAGAAGAAGAAGACGAGTACGAAGAGGACGCGAGTGAATACGAGATGGACGAGATTTTTGACGAGAGCCTTTCGATCAATCACTGGTCGGACCGCCAGGGCAACAAGGTGGGGCTCGGCGAGATTCGATTGGGCGAGGACGAAATCGTGTCCGACCAACCGCTCGACCAATGGGATCCCAACCGCGAGGAATTTGAGGGCTACACGGGCAATGCCGGTATGACGCTCGAGCGTTGGTATCACCGGGCGGCGGTCGTAATCTGGCCGCGCGAGAGACATTTCGAGGTGCTTTGCGGCGCAGGAACCGAGGCCTCTATCGGCGGTCTGCAACCCATGATCAAGCAGCTCAAGCGAGCCGCGAAAGCCCGCCGGGACGAGCCGCGGCAGGCGTGCCGAGATTTCGCCGCCGCCATCATTGAGTCCTGGCAACAGGGCCGTCCCAGATATTCCTGGCATGATACACCAGACGAGACCGATCGCTCGGTTTTCCCGTCGCTGCTTCAAGAGTTAGACGATCCCACACTGGTTCGCCGGTTTCTGGCACAAGTGATGGCGGGCGATGGCGAAGTTCAGCTCAACAAGTCATTCCCCGCGTTCTGCAAGCGGCACGGTTGGCCGAGTTTTGAAGCGGAATTGACCGCGGTGATAGGCGCCGCTTCAGCGACAACGATCGGCCGGAACGCATCCCTGTTGCAAATCCTTTGTTTGAACCGCGACAAGAGTGCCGAGCGCATCGAACTGTGCCGACGTTTGGCCGACCGCGCTGCCGCGTCGCTGGTCGCGTTCGACGACCAGGAGGCCAAGAACGATTGGCAGATCAAGCAACTAGACCGGTCTGCGCTGCTCGGTTCACTCGTGAAATCGATGCTGGCCGTTGCTGCCGACCAACCGCTTGCCCGGCTGATCGACCACGCTCTCGCGCGCGACGACATGTATGACTTGACCGACTCGCATCTCGCCGCGCTCTTCGCCCTTGAATCGTGGCTGGTCGGTAAGCTGGCCGAGCCCCATCACGCGATCTCGCGGTGGCTGGCCGAGTGCCGATCTGCGCTCGAATCGCGCGTAGCTCAGGTCCCGGAAAAACCCACCGACTATCGACGACCTGCCAACCTCGCATGCGGCTGCAGCGACTGCAGCGAATTGAGCAGCTTTATGGCCAATCCCGACGAGCCCGTTCATCGTTTTCCCGTACGTAAAGACCGTCGCCGGCATCTGCATCAGATCATTGAGCGCCACAAATGCGACCTAACGCACGTCACCGAGCGCCGCGGCAGCCCCTATACTTTAGTCTGCACAAAAACGACCGCATCCTACGAAGCCGCCCGCCAAATCCATGAGCGAGACAAAAAAAATCTGATACGCCTCAAGGCTCTGCAGAAGAAAATCGGTTAGCAACTTAGCTAAGGGGCCGCGCAAAAACAACTTGGCATTTTGGCATCCCATCATGACTCAGACCGTCCACGGCCTTCACCCTTCGGGCAACCTGAAGGTTGTCCAATTCCGCTCTCCTGCGGAATTGTCATGCCATCTCCGGCCGATCCTCAAAAATGGGGTTGAGGGGCTGGGGTCGGCCCACTCTAAGTATTTGACATTGTTAATAAAATACCTTAAAAACGTCTCTGAAACGGTCTTAATCCATCGGTTTTCCCCTTAAAACTGCCCTATTAAAGGAAAGGCATTATTGATTTTGATCGGCTGATAGACTTGCTGGGCTTTGAAAACTATGATGATTTAAAAGATGCTCACTATAAATGGGTGAACATTGCAATGCAGACTGATAATAGAGGTAAAGAAAACAAGTGGACACAGAGCATTGCTGTCGGGAGCAAAACGTTTATTGAGAAGATGAAAGGAGCCCTTGGATTTAGGGCAAAAGGTAGAAAGATGTGGGCTGCAGTCGAAGCCGACACACAATTCACCACTTTCGATTTATCCGCTTTGAAAAAGCAATGTCTTATCTTTTTTAAAGAAAAGACCAAGGAAAACTATTTTGAGATCAATTGCCATAGGGATTTAAATTTCGCTTCCTGATCTTTAATTTTCCAGAGCCATGGATGCGGAATCCCCCTTTCACCGCCGATACCCCAGAGGATACCCGCCAATGCGCCGGTTAGAAGCGCTCGGCCGCAATTGTCTCCACTTAGCCGGATGTTTTGCCTGACGGCCGCGGTGTAAGAGTTGCTCGTTCGGACTATATAAAGTCCTACCGGCAAACTGTATCGCAACGGACAGGCCGCGCCAAACTCTTCAATCAGAGCTTCATTGTCCGGCCAGTCCCAGCTCATGGCTTTTTGGGTGCTTTCCTGCCAATCCATCGGGAGCTCCGGTTGGGCCTTTTTAAAAGCCTCAGCCAAGGTCTCCCCCTCAATTACAGCCAACAGCAGCTTGGCAAAAAATCTCCCGGCGGCAACACTTTTTTCATGGTTATTGGTGATTTTTACAATGACTTCAACATCCGACAAATTAGAATTACCGCTTGCTATAAGGGGCAGAACTCCAGCCAGGGCAGGAATCTGATCATCATGAGCCCCTGAATCCAAGGGTATCGTTTGGTCCACGGATTTCGCCATATCCCGGGCCATTTTTACAATTTTGTCATCGTCATGGGTTATGCGCACGGCCTCTTCCACTTTTGCGAGAAGCTCCGGACCGCTGTGATTCTTTGTAACCGGCATGACCTTCATCATCAGGGTTTCGCGCAGATCTTGATCTAAATTTTTAAAGTCCGCGGACACCCGTTCCATTGCTTTAAGCTCGGCGGCTTTCAAGTTTTGCAGGGTGTCCTTGGTGGGATGATCTATATATCCTCTAAAACGACCGCCGGGACCAAAGAAATCCTGAAAATCACGTTGATACATTCTTGGATTGAAAACACCGCCACTATTCGCTAAGGACCGTGCCGCATTTAGAAAGCTTTCCCCATAGTGGGAATTGTCACCGGCTTTTTTCCCCGGATGTGCAAAATAGGACGGGACCCCTTCGTAGTTCTTTCGAACCGGGTCGATAAATTCAGGTGCATCACCGCCCACATCCTTAATTCGTTTAATATCATATATCCAATGGAGTCCCAGGGCGGCTGCGTCCGCCACGGCCACACCCATCATCCCGGAAAGAATTTTCTCTCTTTTAGCATCGAGATTCATAGTCATTTCTCCTGAAAAAAATTTAAGAAGTGTAAACCAAAGAAATGAGTAAAATTTTGAATTGTGTATCGGATTCAGTTGCTGCCCGACATATGGTGAGGCCAATACAATCTAAATTGAGCGTTCCAAATTAAAAAAAAGATAGCAATTTGTTATTCACTATCGAAGGGGGGGCTTGGTTGTCAAGGTCGTTTTTCCAGGTTTTTTGATTTGCAGCACCGCGGTACTGCCGACCGCCTTCTATTTCCTGCTGGGAGAACGGCGCTGGTACCCGGGACTCTCGATGGCCTTGGTGTTTACCGTAACGATCCATCTGGTTTTTGCCAAAGACCTGCAAATTCGACTGCCTTAGTGTTAATAACAGATATTGACTTAACAATCGCCTTGCGGCATTTATTGTATGCAATAAGGCGGCAGCATTGGAGGAAAACACAATGCACGATACATCCATTGGGGTTCACCCCAGGAATTTGAATGATCTGAATAAGGAGGAGATAATGAACATCAAGCGTATTGAATGGTTCCCACTTTCCCTGAAGTCCATCAAAGAAGGGTGGACCGATGATGAGTATGTCTGGCCCAGCGAAATCCCTTCGTTGCTCGTCAAAATCACCGCCGAAGACGGCACTTACGGCATCGGCGAGGCCAGTTCCCAGGTGTGGTATCTCGGCGAAACCCGCGAGCAGATGGCCTCGGTGCTGGCCTTGTACGTCCAGGCAATAAAAGGACGACGTGTCTTCGATATTGCCGGCGCCCATGCGGCGATGGAGAGTGTCTATTCGGGCGGTACCCCCGGATGTCGGGCCGCACGGGCCGGTGTGGATATGGCGCTTTATGATCTGGTGGGCAAACTTCAGGGCCTGCCGGTTTACGAGCTTTTGAGCGGTGCTTTCCGCACCTCATTCGAGATGCTTACCAATCTCTATTTCAAAACCCCGGCCGAAATGGCCGACGGCTGCAAGCACTTCGTTGATGAAGGCTTTCGCGGTCTCAAGATCAAGGTCGGCGACGTCCTGCTGGCCAAAGGCTGGTCGCAGGCGAACTTTAAAGCCGAGCTGGCAAAGCTCGATGCGGCGATCGAGAGTTCGCCAGGCGACGTTTATCTGGACGCCGATGCCAACCAGGGCTGGCGCAGTCCGAAATGGACGCTCACGATGCTTGCGCGCTACGCCGGAACAACGAACCTGTCCATCGAACAGCCCCTCCCCTTTGACGACATCCCCGGAGCTGGGTTTCTGCGGCAGAAACTGGGGATCCCCTTGATCCTGGATGAATCCGTGTGGTCGCCCGAGGCCGTGATGCATCTGCTGCGGGCCGAAGCTTGCGACCGGATCGTAATCAAGCTCAATCGCGTGGGCGGATTCTACCCAGCCTCGCAAATTGTGGCAATGTGCAGTGCGGCGAATATCGGCATCAGTGTCGACACCAATCCGTTCACCATTTTGGGCGACACGGCCTGCTGCCATTTGGCGGCGACCATTCCGGTTCACTATCCGGTGGATTGCGAAGGCCATTTGTCTTTTATCACCCTGGGAGAAAAAAATCCTTTTATCCGCGGCGTAAAGTGCAGCGCCGGAACCGCCCATATTGACGACAGCCCCGGCTTGGGGGTTGATGTGGATTGGAGTAAGCTTGCCTGACAGCCGTTTCAATCCGCATTATCATTGCACTTTTATGAATCTTGACACACCCATGAGGCTTGGGGTCAGGCCAAGCTAAGTTGTTGATTCCTATGTATTATCGCTCCCCAAATAGACGTTTCAGGTCCTATATCGAACTTTTTGACCCTAAAATGACCTTTATAAGCTTTATAAGAAATATCCCTCGGCACTGATTATTTTGAATAATGCTCTTTTTACCCTCAAAAAGCTCGATATAGAGGGTAAAAAAGGATACATTTTTGCCGTATCGTAAATGATTATAATCAATTAGCTAGGCCCGACCTAATGCCGTTAACTTAACAGATATACCCCGTCCCTTCTGTTTTTTAATGTTTCAGGTCGAGACAGCAAAGAGGGGGCTTCTTTCGTTGCTTTAGGTTTACGTCCCGGACGCTTGCGCTCCAAACCGCGGCTTTTTCTTCGGTACTGCTGCCGATTACGTGGAAAATGTCGGTTTGGCTTGATTTTAACAAGATATTTTGCACAGCATTTTATAAATGAAGTCCAAATAGAAGTCCAGCGATTTGGTTGGCCAGCGGAAAGTAGAAGTTGGAAAACCAAGCGCGTTTCGGTGAGCGCACGTGCAAAGCTGAGCTGGCCGACAGAGACTTTGGCCAATTGGCTAGCTTCGAGCATGGCGAGGCGGATCAAGCACACAACAATCATATGCACAAGCAGTTCCTGATGGAAGGTGGTTGGCGTCCGACAATGCCAGGAGGTAGCCTGCATGGTGTGTTTGAAATCACGGTAGAACGTCTCGATATCCCAGCGCATGTGATAGAGGTTTGCCAAATCTGAAGCCGGAAAGACAATCGGGTCCAGCAGAGAGGTGACCAGGCGGCGTCGGCGAAAGCCCTTTCGGTAAACGAAAAGCTCCCGGACGATGAGAGTTGTCTTGTCGTGGGAGTCCTTGATTTGGCATAGATAATCTGACTGACCGAGAGTACGCAAGACTTTAGGGCGATTGTTTGCTTTAGCGGGAATGAGAAAATGGGCTTTGCGGCGCAGAACTTTGATGAAGGTGGCGCAGTAGTAGAAGCCTGAGTCTATCAGAAGCAGATCGCCCTTTTTGAGCGCCCGGATAAGCTTGAGGATGAGTTTGTGTTCTGAGGTGCAGACCTTGTTGAAGACGAAGCGCACAGGTGCGCGGCTGATCAGGTCAAACAGGCAGCAGAACTCCACGGCAATCGGCCCCAATCCTTGCTGGCCCTTGTGTGCGCCGAAGCGCTTGAAAAGAGATCGCGACTCGGGTAAAGCCAGAGTTGTCTTGTCGGCGGCAATTAGACGTAAACCATGCCAACGGTAGCGCTGATGGTTGCAGGCGGTTTTTAACCGCGATACCAGTGCGCCATGCAACCAAGATAGAGCGCTGAGGGGAAAAACGTGCTCGCGCCTTACAGAAAGCAGGCACGGAAACAGAGAAATGGATACCAAGCTGTCCAGTTGCCAAACGCAGGATCTCGTGCAGGCTGGATCGTTGGGTATTCAACGAAACGGCCAACATCAGCCACAGAGTTTGTAATGTTGCCAATTTACGGCGTCGGTGCCATTCGTTTTTTTTACGTCGGCGAGTTTCCAGAGCCGCCACCAGGGCCGGGTCGAGCCAGTGAGCCAGCATCTGCAGATCAGGTAGTTTCATGATGATCCTCCTTGGAATCAATGAGAGTGAAAGTGGCCGGAGCGCTCTGACGTAGCAGAATGCCCCGCCGGGCTTTTTTAGCCAAGGCACTGGACAGTGTGTCACGGTCAGTGAGCCGTCCGAAGCGCTGTTGCAATAGTTGCGCAAGTTCATTGACGTGCAAAGGTTTGCCTTCTTCAGTCAGTATTTTAAGGCACAGATCAACAAGAGACTGACGTCTTTTTCCACGCCTTGGAGCAAGAACAGGCTCGCTGTCCGGCTTTCCTTGAAGTTGCCGGATAGCTCTAAGCTGGTATTCAAGCTGAAGTTCAAAGATTTGAAGGATTACTTGTTTGATATCCTCTTTTTCCATAACAGGAAGCTCCCGGAGGTGAAAACGAAAATATACGTCGGTAATTACAGGTATTACATCATTAATACTGACGTTTGTCAAGCCGAAAATAGACAAGTGATGAGGTGAGAAGCATGGATGTTGTAAAAAAGGTGGGGCGAGAGGCTATATTGTAAATATATTATTTAATATCAGTTTTTTATCGTTAAGCTAGCGGCATTGGGTCGGGCCACAGTAACATATTGAAAAATCAGTAAAAGATACCTAAAAACACCAATATTCAGAGACGTTTTTATGCCATTTTATCGGCACTGTCAATTACATAGCGCGGCCAGATCCCAGCCCGCCTTGACAAGAGAGACAAATGCCACTATTATAAAGACAAATGGCGAATATTAGATAAGGAAACAATAAAATGGAACCTGAAATATTACCTGTAGAAGATGAAAAAAAAGAAAGGTTGGATCGACTATCCGATGATTATTGGGTCATTGACAATGCTCCGGCAGGAGTGACCAAACGTCAACTCGAAGCTCTGGCAAGGCGGCTTAAGATTTCCATGCGAGCGATGGCGGCACTGTTGAGAGTTTCGGAACGGACCCTGAGCCGATATGATCGAGAGAAATTATTGAAAGAATCGGTCAGCGAACATATACTTCAAATTGAGCGTGCGGTGGATGTCGGCGAGGATGTGTTTGGGGACCCGGAGCGATTTTTACGCTGGTTAAGAGACTCCTGTGCGGCTTTAGGCGGTAAAGTGCCTATCAAACTGCTCGGGTCGATAACCGGAGCAAGGCTGGTGCGTGATGAGTTGGTACGAATTGATTACGGAGTGCCGTACTAATGCGCGGGTACCGGTTTTGCCGTAAACGTCGAGCTAACGATCTTTCAGGTACCGGGGCAAAACTGGTCGGCGGCCGCTGGAACTCGCCAGGAGTCGCTATGCTTTATATGTCTGAAAACCGTGCGCTGGCTCTAGCAGAATATTGGGTACACGTTCATCCATCAAACCTTCCCACTGATGTATGTATTGTTGAAATCGAGGTGCCGGATACCGCTCGCATTATATCCATACCTTTGTCAAGCCTCCCAGAAAACTGGCGAGCCGGACCACCTTTGACATCTCTTCGTCAAGCCGGAGATCAGTGGGTTCTCAACGAACAAAGCCTGATTCTGAAAGTCCCCTCTACGGTCATGCCGCTGGAGTCAAACTACATTTTAAACCCAGCCCATCACGATATGACGAGGGTATCTATTAAATCAATTACGGACTATGTGTGGGACAGACGCATGAATCGGTAGGCCGTATCATTGATCAGCCTGATTATTCTTGTCACCTCGACAAGTCTTATGTAGCACTTATCTACAGGCTGCAATTGGCTGCCATACAGCGCTTAGCGAGAATAGGCGGGACGTCGGAGCGGCCGACAAGGCTGCAATCCAGCTAGTGAAAGTCCCGCCGTATTCCGCTGCAGGCGGACTCGCAAAGATAAGGTGAAGATAAGGTGTCAAATCTTGATTGTGATTATAAGCAAAGATCCGAAATTTTACTGACGAATTTAAGGCATACTTTCGGGAGACGTTCTGATTGACATCGATAATTTCTACGGAAATCAGCATTTTATAACCTTTGAACCCCGAACTTGGAACCGATCACTTTAGGTCATATCATCTCATAAAAAATTGTGCTCTCCATTAAATTCCATAGGACAAGGCCCAGCGATAATTCCCAGATCGGTCCTTTGTTGAAGCGTCTCTGCGTAGGCTTCCGACACTTCCAGGATGTCCAATTGCAGCGTGTTTTTAATGCGCACAATTTTGCTCTTTGCCGCTGATACAAGGCCAACACATCCCAGCGCGACGTCTATGGCGTCGCGGTCGGTTCCAAAGTGCATGGGTATGGCGGCTTTTTCCGGGCTGAGGCCGGTGATGCAATTCTTATAAGTGGCGGCATAATCTATTTTGTCCACCAATCTTTGGGTGGTAATATCCGCCAGACCGATGCCAGTGGCATTGCCCTTGCTTCCATCCGTTAAATCTCGCACGAAAAGTCGTTTGACCTGCACCGGATGGGGAAATACTCCCAATAGATCTCGATTTCTGCCGGTAATATTCGGATCGATGCCGACCCCGCTGATGTCTTTTCCCATCTCGTCAACAATTAAAAGATCGATCTCGTTAAAGGGGAGTCTGGCCATCATTTTCTTGGATAAGTGTAACAGTTCTTTTTCCCGGCTTTCAATATCAGCGGCCTTTAAAGCGCTGATTTTAGCCGTTTGGCCGTGAGCGTTCTCCAGGATTCCCACCGCACAGATAACCGGTGCTTTGGTCAATACCAAGCGGGCGGCATCTGTGATAATTTTATAGAACGTATACGGAACAGCGGCTTTATGGTAAAGCTCCGCACCTTTTAGTTTTCCCATGCCGATGGCCATCATCTTCATCAGGCCGCTTTCGATGGGAGCTTTAAATTTGGTATGGGATTTGATGCGATTGACCACCACGATATGATCGGCCGCCAAAGCGTTTTTATCCATAAATACCGGGACATTGTCTTCAGTCAATCCGATCTCTTCCGTTTCCATGGATGATACAATCGGCGCTTTGACAGATGCTTCCGTGACACCCAACTGTGTCAGCATGGCAATCTGTCCTTCAGCCGTTGCCCCGCCATGGCTGCCCATGGCTGGAAAGAGAAACGGATCGGCCTCAAGCGATTTAAAAAATTCAACGATGGCTCCCAGGATTTGAGCGATATCGGCAATTCCGCGACTGCCGGCCGTGATCGCCACCCGGTCATTAGGCCGAATTGCCGACCAGGACAATCCGCCCAATTCAGCCTTAACCGTTTCTCGGATATATTCGACCCTGGTGTCATCAAATCTTTGACGAATGCGATACATGTTGGGTAATTTCATAAGGTCCTCATTCTTAAATGTTCACCGGCTTAGGCCTGCCCTGGCCTCCGGCTGGCAGCCTACGACTCGAAGAGCGCGACGGAATGTGGTGATTCAAATGCGTTCACAATTTCAGGGCTTCTGACCTCAGTCGGAATAACTTCTCGGGAGGCACCAATATTTAAGAAAACCTACAAAAATTTATAAAAAATAAACGTAAATTCAAGATGCAACCGTGTCTATAAAAAGCTAATATCACCGCTGGTGGATGTTTCGTTGCAAACCGTGAAAAAATAAGAAATAAAATTCAGAACGATTTGCCCGAATTCCAGTATTGTTGACCTTACCACAGACATTGGAGTTGCATCAAATTTTACAACACGTCAGTAGTTCTGAATTTTCAGTATATATTTTCCTTACCCGACAACGTTCATAATATCAATTAAAATTGTCAGGATTCCCAAAATTAAAGGAAAACAGCCACCAACCACAGATTCAATATCTGGGGATATGAGGAAGTTCCCTCGGAGGGGCGGAGCCTTGCTCTGCTGGTGATCGTTGATTTGTGATCGGATTTTCGGTTGTTTTTTGATATGTGCTTTGGTAGCTATGTGATTCATGAGAACGTCTCCTTTAATTGGCTTTAGTGTTTGAGTGGTGAGTGGGATCTTTTTTTTAGAAAAGGAGTAAAATATGGTCAGCAAGCTTACCATCGGCGTTGTGGCTTTGGCACGGCCAACTTTTGATGTACCGTATGCTGAACAGGTTGCAACTACCGCGTGGCAAACACTGCAAGGTCTCGATGTGAATTTAGCAGGTTCCAAAGATCTCTTATTTGACGCTCCTGCTGTGGAATCCGCAATATCAGCACTTCAGAAACAAAGGCTTGACCTGTTACTGGTCATGCAGGTTACCTTCAGTGATGCGACGATGACGGTAAAATTGGCTGACTCTATTGATGCGCCGGTTTTGCTATGGTCTTTTCCGGAGCCTAGATCCGGAGGAAGGCTGAGGTTAAATTCCGTCTGTGGTATAAATCTGGCCGCTCATGCCCTGGCTCGCGCCGGTCATACCTTTTCATTTCTTCATCGCGATGCAGATGAAAAAGAGACCCTTCAAGTCATTCTGGATATCGCCAAGGCAGGCAACCTGAAGAGAAAACTTGCCGAAACTCGAATCGGCGTCATCGGGCAGCACCCGGAAGGATTTGACACATGTACCTACGACACTGAGTTGCTCAGCAGCCTTTTCGGCGTATCAGTTGACTTCATGGAACTCCAGGCGCTTTTTAAAAAAGCAAAACGCATCCCTGCCGCTGAAACAGATGAGGTTTACGCTCGAGTTCAGGCTGATCTCGTAAATTTAGATGCACTGGCACAGAAACCGCTTCGAAAAAGCCTACAGATCTACAGCGCTTTGCGGCGTCTCGCAATCGAAAAGAAGTATAATGGCTTGGCAGTTCGTTGTTGGCCTGAAATGTTCACCGAATTCGGTTGCGCTGCCTGCGGACCAATGGCGATGATGAATCAAGAAATGATCCCCTGCGCCTGCGAAGCCGATGTATACGGAACTATCAGTACGCTGATGCTTCAAGGCCTGAACGATGCACCGGCATTCATGACCGATATGGTGGATTTTAATCCCAAAGATAATTCCGCTGTGTTTTGGCATTGCGGATTGGCGCCCCGGTCCATGGCAGATATCGAGGGGCCCATCCGAGCAACGATACACTCAAATCGGAAATTACCTTTGTTAAACGAATTTTCCTTGAAGCCGGGGAGAATTACCATTGCCCGCTTAAGCCAAAGTAAAAACGTTGTCCGGTTGGTCATTGGCAGTGGAGAAATGATCCGCGCACCGATGAGTTTTAGCGGAACCTCCGGTGTCGTTCGCTTTGACCGTCCGGCGGAAGAAGTGCTCGAGACAATCATCATGGAAGGAGTAGAGCATCATGTTTCAATAGCATACGGTGATTGTAGTGAAAGCCTTAAAAAATTGGCGGATATAACGGATATTCCCATTTTACACCTCTGTTGATTGGTTCAGCGTTCACGGTTCAATGGTTCATAGGTTGATTTCTCTGCTAAATTAACCGATGAAATCAATGGTAAAGGGAAAAAACGCGATAGGATTAACCCTGAAACGGGAACCCCCTGGCCCAGACCTGACTTTACGTTGCTCAATTTATTAGATTAATATTTGGGAACCTGACACGGGTCATAATATGATCTTATGAGTCGCACCAGGGCGGGCTAAACCTTTGTACCCAGATCGACCGAATGTCCAATTTAAGGGCAATGTCGCGGTCTATATAGCTCTACGGTCAATTTTATTTGATTAATAACGAGGGCTTGAATAGGATGTCATTTGTTTTCAGATACATATATAAAAGTGCATTGACAGCAATGGACTCAACGTAAATTAGATTTCCGTACGGCAATGCCAGGGCCACCAGTTGCCCCCTATACGTTCACCTTGCATTATATTTTCCGCCTCATGCTACAAGCGCAATTAATTATACTTTGTCCCGTAGTTCTCACGATGCCGATATCCGCAGGGCCTCTTC
>Ga0316192_10001177_pt1 | contig 19308 bp, 20 predicted proteins | sample MerIslwburrow_MG_FD_204931 | JGI IMG/M metagenome (GOLD analysis project Ga0316192, IMG submission 204931) | Coastal sediment microbial communities from Maine, United States - Merrow Island worm burrow | ecosystem: Environmental > Aquatic > Marine > Coastal > Sediment | place: USA: Maine...
ATTTGAGAAACCTCATCTGGAAAGATACCGTCAAACTTTTGAAAAAGAAAGGACCCGACTCTATTGTTAAAGAATTGGATCAGTTGTTAGTCATGCGTTAAAAAAGTCAGTCAAGTTGTGAAGTTTATCAAAACTGTAAAAAAGTCAGGCGACAGGAAAGATTACTACGAATTTACCGGCAACCTCTGGCCATCACTTAAAGAGTCGGTGGATTATTTTGTGAGATCTCAAGTGAATGATTTTAAAGAGATGAATAACGATAGCATTCCCCTGTTGGATAAAGCCACTTCAATAGACAGTGAAGGTCTTGAACGGCGTTTACACTTGATTCAACAACTCAGGGATCTGAGAAGTCTTTATTATTTCACCAATATTACCGCCGCCCTCACGGATTTGTTCAAAATCAAATCCTATACGATAATCAACATGATTTTTAAAAGTACCGTTGGAAAAACTTTCAAAAAGATATGGGAATAAGGTGAAGGCAAAAAATCGATTGCTGAGAGTTGTTGTGGCTTTAGGTGTTTTTGCCCTTTCTTTAATTGTGTCTTCTCTACTTTCGTCAGGGCAACACACGCCATTTATTCATCTGACAGTGGCCGTTTGTTTTATGGCTCTCAGGCTGTTTGTGATTGTGTTTTTACCGGGCTGTTTGATTGCCCATTTAGTTTTAAAAATCTTTTTTAGTGAAGTGAAGAGTTGACAATGTTATCGCAATTATTTGCCCATGTGTTGGATAGTGTCCGCGTGAACCGATGTCGGGAGTATGTGTGTGAAGAGAAAATATATATATTAAAAAAAAGATTGAATAACCTTGATTGGTTGGTGGTGTTAGGCAATGTGTTTTTGCGTTGGTCTAAAAGTCGTATTCGCATGTTTCCCAGTGTCAGTGCGTGGAAAAAATGGGAACTTTATAGTTATGCGTTGTTGCATGGTGAACGCTATGACAGCAAAGACATAGGTGACAGATCCATTCTTATTGAAAAATTGCCAGGCCGAGATCTGAGGAGTTTGGCTGCGGCCTCAAAGTTGAACGCAGAGATTGTCGAATCCTCGGCCAAAGAACTGTTGCGTGCCCATGATCTTTTTTCAGAAATGCTAGGGGAAGGCTGGAGTCATGGCGATCCCCATATGGCTAATTTTATCTATGATGACGTAACAAAAAAATGTTATTTGATTGATTTTGAAACCTATCATGAAAAACAATATACGCAATTACAGAGACAGGCAGATGATGTGTTGGTACTTTTGTTGGATATGATGGGCAGGGTTCCAGGCAAATACTTTGCTGAATGGACACCTATTTTTTTAGCGACCTATAACCGTCCTACCGTTTTTGATGAATTGTCAGGCAGGTTGGTTTGTCCTCGCGGTTGGGAAAGGGTGTTGTGGATGACGCGAAGTAAACATTTATCTGACATAGAGTTGAACAAAAAATTAACCATGTTGAAGGAGATGTTGACACCTTACACAAATGAAAGTGGTAACAAAGGATAAACAAAAACAATCAATGACAAAGGCAATAAAAATAAGTGCTGTTATGCTGTTGTTGTTAGGGTTGAGTACTTTATGGCGAACTGGTGATTGGTCGTTAGGGTAATGCTTTTTTTACAGTTTTTTATTCGTTTGTGCGTTGTCACATTTTAATGTTAATGTGATGGAAATAATTAAGAACTTTTTAATTCTGTCATTGGTACGTTTGCAAGTATGTTGGGCTTATTGAAATCGATTATTAAATTACCAATAGGATTTTTGTTCAAGAAAAAAAACGGTCGGCTGTTCTAATTCCTTTGATGATCACTTTTGTTTTCCTTTTAATTTTTTAGATGATTTGACCCTTTATTTTTTAAATTAAGTTACCTTCTGCAATTCACATAATTTTTTCTCTGCGAAGTACTTGCTCGCTAGGTTGGTGATGGCATGGTAGAAAAGAGTGTAGAGGCAGACGCCGAGAAAACCATAGTGTGAGATTAAAAAATAGGAGGCTAGGGCACACAGTGGGATTTGGATGAGACTGAGCTTTAGGAAGAGTTTTGTCATGTCGAAAATGATAAGGAGTATGCCGTTGCTGATGGAAAGGCCGACAAAGAAAAGGCAGGGTAATAAGGGATAGGCGTTGTGTGTGATTAGGCTGATGTCTTGATGGTTGAGTAGAATAAATTCCGGTAGCAAGATGTAGAGGCAAGAGATACTGCCCATGACACAAATAATCAAAGCAGAGACCAAGCCCCAGAGATTGACTTGTTTGACCTGACTTTTGAGATGTTTGTAGCGTTTTTCCCGGTACAAACGTGAGTATTGAGGTAGTAATGTTTTACTGATGGGGGCGAAGGGTATTTTACTGTATTCGAATAGTTTTAATGAAAGTGTCATTAAGGTGAATGTTTCTGGTGTGAGATACACAACAGAGAGCCACATGGGGAAACGTGTGTAAAGTTCCATTATTTTTTTTGAAGAGCACAACTGAAAAATCTCTTTGGTCATTTTTTTGTCTGGCATGGACCAGCCGGATTTTAAAAAACTCAGTAACAAACCTGGGTAGTGTTTTTTGACAAGAATGGCAGAAAAAATAAATGACAGCGAATAAACGACAAGCACCCCTTTAATCATATAAGGGAAATAATCAATGGGGTTTTGTAGTTGCACATAACGGCGAGCGTACTCTAATCCGCATAAGGCACCGAGGGGTCGGGATAGATTGATGGCAATCAATAAAGGTGAAGAAGCTTTCATTTGTTCTTTGGCTTGCAGGATATTGACCGCCCACAAATGAAAAGTGTGAATAAGGGGAATCAGACTGGCCCATGTGACCGTATTGACTAGTATATCTCGTACGGCGTTGTTGTTGTGATGTAGCCATTTTCTGAAGAACAGATCCACCACAATGTCTGCGCTAAAAAATAGACAGAGACTACAGAGTATGGCAAAACTCACCGAAAAATAGAGCCCTTGTCGCGCGAGGGCATAACTTTGTTGGAGGTCCTCTCGTTCAGCGGCTATTTTATTGATAAGAATATCACCAGGTTCCCAATTCAGTAATAAACGAAAGGCTTCGAAGATCACAAAAATACCTAGGAAGAAAGCAAAGAATTTTTTACCAAGGACATCGTCTTGAAGAAAGTAGCCATATTGAATGAGGAAGGCAAAAAGAAGAGAAGTTACATTGGCCGCTTGAAGCCAAGCGACATTTTTCAAAAAACGTTTCTTCATAAAGGTATTATCGTATTTTTAGGTTGAAATATCATGATGCGCGGCGTAAGAAACAAATAAAATTATTTTTGTTTACAGAGATATTTTTATCTGTAAGCGAACACAATGGTGCACTCCTACAATGTCCATTAGATACCTAATATTCTCCGTAAAACGATGGTTTTGATGTTTTTTAAAATTTTTCTGCGAACTCTGGACAAGTCCTTATATGTTAGCATATACTAATATAAGGTCAAACAGGAGTGAATCATGAATCATAATTCTTCAGACAACTTAATCGATTTATCTCGGTCTGCTAGGCGCCCCTTAGCAAAGGCTCTTCTTAGATTATTCAAATGGCCTATGGATATGCTGTTGAAAACGGGGAAGCTCAATCGTTTGTATGATCAGCATATTCGTGATTCACACGTTGATGACGCTTTTGGAAATTGTCTTAAGGCTTTTGGAGCTTCTTATTATACGGAAGACGCGAGTACTCATCATGTTCCACGCACAGGGCCTTTGATGGTGGTTTCAAATCATCCTTTTGGTGGTGTGGATGGCATTATGTTGATGGACCTGTTGCTCAGTCAGCGTTCCGATGTGAAAATTTTGGCTAATCATATGTTACACGCTATCCCTGAAATTCAAGATAAGGTCATCCCCGTAGATGTGTTTTCTAGTAAAAATAAAATGTCCAACGGGCGCGCACTAAAAAAAGCTATTGATTGGGTGAAAGGGGGAGGAGCCTTGATTGTGTTTCCCGCAGGTGCCGTTGCTCATTTTCAGTGGAAAAAAATAAAAATCGCCGAAGCACAATGGAATGCTCATGTGGCTAAGATGATTCGTATGACTCAGGCTGCTGTTCTGCCTATTCACGTTGTGGGTCGTAACAGTATGGTGTACCAATCTATTGGTAGTTTTTCAGCCGTGTTACGTTCGTTGATGTTGGGTAGGGAAATGGTCAACAAGAAAAATAAAAAAATGAGAATTATTGTAGGGAAATCGATTCCATGGAAGAAGCTGGAAGGTTTTGAAGACAATTCTCTATTGATTAATTATTTGAAAGACACTGTATCTTTTATGAGGCAAAGAGATCGAAAAAAAATGTTTATCCTTCCAAAATTTAAAGAAAAAAAATTGAAGATGGAAGATGTTATTGCCGCTCTCGATCCCGAGATGTTAGCTTTAGAAATAGAAGCCTTGCCCCCTTCGTGTCATATGATTCAAAGACAAGATTTGAGTGTGTATGTGGCTGAGGCTAAGCAGATGCCCCATGTGATGAAAGAGATTGGCCGCCTAAGGGAACTGTCTTACAGAGATGTGGAAGAAGGCAGTGGTTTGAGTTGTGATGTGGATCTATTTGATTATTATTATTTACATCTTTTTGTTTGGAATCACGTAACTTCAGAAGTGGTAGGTGCCTATCGTTTGGGTTTGGTGGATAAGATACTTAAGATGAAGGGTAAAAAAGGATTGTACACACATACTCTCTTTAAGTACAAAGCACCTTTTATTGATCATGTCAGCGACTCTATAGAGTTGGGTCGTTCATTTATTCGTCCAGAATACCAACAAGCTTTTGGCGTACTTCCTTTGTTGTGGAGGGGGATTTGTCTTTACATGGTGCGACATCCCCAATATCGCAAATTATTTGGAGGTGTCAGTATCAGTAATGGTTACAAAAAGAGATCAAAAAATCTGATGGTGCAATTTTTAAAAACACATAATAGTGACCCTTATTTGTCACATTTTGTGAATGCTAGAACGCCTTATCGTTTCAAAAAAAAACATCGCTCCATCAAACATATGGTTAAAAAATCTGCAAGAAATATGGATGATGTATCTTTGGCCATCTCTTCTGTGGAAAAGGATAGTAAAGGGATCCCAGTTCTTGTCAAACATTATTTAAAACTTAAGGCGAACTTTTTAAGCTTTAATGTGGACAAAGAGTTTGCAAATGTTGTAGATGGTTTAATTTTAGTGGATATGGATCATTCAAGTGAAAGGTTGATACGGCATTATATGGGAACCGAGGGTTACGATAGTTTCATGTCTACTGAAGCGGTGGCCTGTTAATATATTTTTATTGCTGCAAAACTTAAATGAATTTTAGAACACAAATATATTTTATTGCAGCTTTTATATTTAAAATTTGTAGAGGAGGCCTGACATGTGCTCCCCTACAAACATAATGGCAACGATTATTTACATTTTCTGTATAATCCATTTCAATTCGATGCTTAACAAAGAGGGGACTATGGAAAATGTTATTAACAAAAATTTATTTTTAGTTAAAGAACATACAGGTATTTTTAAAGCAGCTAATAATTATGATATTTACGACCCAGAAAACAATCAGATAATCATGGAGTGTCGTGAAGAAAAACTCGGAGCATTCACTAAAATATTAAGGTTTACTGATTATAAAAGAATGACTCCGTTTGATGTGGCCATTCGAAATACGGATGGTTCACAGGTTGTCCGGATTTCTCGTGGGGTATCTGTTTTTTTATCTAAAGTGTTGGTTTACGATGAAAATGATCAACATATCGGAGGTTTCAAACAGAAAATGTTTTCTTTGGGTGGCGCTTTTACAGTGTTAGATTCCAATGATAATGCCCTATGTAAATTAAAAGGTAAATGGACAGGCTGGGATTTCCGCTTTATTTCAAATAACAATGAAGAATTTGCCCATGTCTCAAAAAAATGGTCAGGGCTAGGTAAAGAATTGTTCACATCTGCAGATAATTATGTTCTTGAATTATCTGAGAAAGTACCCGCAGATGCACCATTAAGAAAACTAATTTTAGCTGCAGTGATGTGTATCGACATGGTTCTTAAAGAATGAAAGATACAGTGAACCCAGTCGCTCAGCTCATGGTTCTTCTTAATTTGATGGCCAGTGTAGATAGTATTGATGAATTAGGATTGTCAACGGGGGCTGTGGGCTTGGTGGGAACTCTGGAAGATCTTAGTTTGAAAGTGAAAGCGATGAAGATCAGTGAACTACCTGACAACTTTTTTGAACAGGTGAATTTGAGTTGTGAAAGTGTGGCAATGATGAGTTTGGGGGCAGAGTTGTCTTGGGATAGGGTGCGTTCTTATGCAGAATTAGCTTTAAAGAGTATTGAATTTTCTAGTGAGGATGAAGCAACTTAGGGGCTTTGTAGTTAGGGGGGGCTTGTAGGTTATGGTCTTCGAATTGTTTTTCCCAATCGATTGTGCAATAGAGATGAGTCCCGGCAACCACACCGAAGGGGAGAAGAAATAAGTTTAGAAAGGGAATCCAAAAAAGAAGTTCCATCGCCATGCCTAAGCCCAGTATTTTCCATTTGTGTTCTGATATAACACCCTTTTTATGTTTATCTCGCAAAAGATTTCGAGCCATGCCCACATCCAAAAAACCCAGTCCAGAAAACCAGGCCGATATAAAAAAGAAGGGAAGATAGCCGATAAAGGGAATGAAAAGAAAGGGGAGTGCCAGCAGAGTGAAAAAAAGTTGTCTGAGAGTGATTCGTAATGAATCGAAAGTGCTCAGTGCGGCGGTAGACGCCGTCAAATAAATTGGTAGAGATGTGGAGTGGTTTTTTTCGCAAAGAGAACGTTCAACGCGTTCAGAAAGTATATCGTTGAAAGGACTAGCGACAACCAGGCCTATCATCGTAAAAGAATAATAGCTTGCCACCAAACCCAGAGAAACCAGTATCACCCACTTAAAAGTTTCTAAAAGGTAGTTAATGACCGAAGAACCCCAAAAGTTCCACTCAACGTCAGGAATATCCCAACGATTGACCAAGTAAAAAAAGAAGGAGATAATACCAATAAAAATTAAAACATTAACAAAAATAGGCATGAGAGCGAAAGTTCTCATGCCTGGAGTATGGGATAACGTTTTATAAGCTTTGGCGGGAAGGCAAAAACCTTCTACAAAGTCACCAAAGGCAGAGTTATTTTGCTTTCCAGCCCTCAAAACTAGCGCCTTCCTTGATCCAACGTTTGATGGTATCTTGCTGTTCTTTGGTTAAAACACCATCTTTGGGCGGCATAACATCATCGTCGTCTTCAGGCAAGATGACTAAAGTGTAAAAAGAACTTTCTTCAGGTTTACCTGCAACAATAACGGGGCTATCGTCTTCCCCCTCGTCAACCACACCGCGTTTGATCCATTCAGGTGTGTCTAAGCGTAATCCGGCTTTAGCTTTTTTCTTTTTGTTATCGAGGCTATGACATGAGACACATCTGTCTTTAATAATGGGCCAAACGTCTTTAGTGTAATCAACTTTAGCAACTTCTTTTTTTTCTTCCGCGTTAGTGGATGCTGCAAAGATGCTTAAAGTAAGCAGTAAAGCAGGTATCCACAATAATAGGGGCTTTAAATTTTTCATAATGTATTCCTTGTTTCTGTTCTTATTTAGTTATTTCTTCCATCCTTCAAAGCTAGCGCCTTCTTCTATCCAACGCTTGATCAGCTCTTGTTGTTCTTTAGTTAAAAGACCATCTTTGGGCGGCATAACATCATCATCGTCCTCAGGCAAGATGACTAAAGTGTAAAAAGAACTTTCTTCAGGTTTACCTGCGACAATAACGGGGCTATCGTCTTCCCCTTCATCCACTACACCGCGTTTGATCCATTCAGGTGTGTCTAAGCGTAATCCTGCTTTAGCTTTTTTCTTTTTGTTGTCGATACCGTGACAGTCAACACATCTTTCTTTAATGACGGGCCAAATATCTTTTGTGAAGTCAACCTTGCTTTTTTTGTCATTGGAATCGTCTTTGCTTTCGTCAACGGCTGGGGGTGGGACAATTTCTTTTGCCTCCCATCCCATATTGATTTCTAGTTGAGGTAAAGAGGCTTTCAGTGTGGCAGCGCCTTCTTTGCTAACTTTAGATTGCCAAAGGAAGAGTTTTTTGAGTTTGTTGAGACTATTCAAGTGGTTCAAGCCGGCGTCGCTTACACCCGTGCCGTACAAATTAAGGTACTCTAAATTAGGCAATGATTTGAGGTGAACTAAACCGATGTCATCAATTTTGGTTTTAGACAGGTTCAAACGTTCCAGTTTGTTTAGTGCAGAAAGGTGTTTGAGTCCTTCACTTGTGATTTGTGTATTAGAGAGGTTGAGCCATACCACATAGTCTTTTAAGGGAGTCAATGCCTCCAAATAGCTATCTGTCGTTTTTCCTTTCACTGAAAGAAAGTTTACTTGAAGCCGAGGATCGTTCTGGGCTAAGGCCATTACGAGAGCTCCGGTTTGTTTGAGTTTGTCTAAAGCGCCTTGAGGAAGGCTAGGTAAAGGAGTGGGTGTGGGTTGTGCATGAGCATTACCTTGGGTCCCTACTTCGTCGGGAACCCAGTCGCCATAGTCAGCTCCATTTTTTATCCAATCATAGATCGCTTTACATTGTTCTTTGGTGAGAGGGTCGCCTTTAGCGGGCATGATGTCGTCGTTACCTTCGGGTAAGACTACTGTTGTGTAAAAAGAACTTTTTTCAGGTTCACCGGGAATGATGATAGGAATATCGTCTTCCCCATCTTCTACCTCGCCTCGTCTGATCCATTCGGGTGTGTCTAAACGCACACCGCCTTTAGGATTTTTCTTTTTCTTCTCGGTTTGTGCGCTGTGGCAACTGAGGCATCTTTCTTTGATGATCGGCCATATTTTGGTGGCGAATTCTCCCGTAGTTTTTTTGGCTACGGAAGCTTTTTTCTTTTCGCTGGTGTTGTTGAGTGGGCCAGTCACGGCACCGCTGTTGATCCAGTGGATCACTTGCATGATCTCGTCACTTTTTAGAGGGTCACCTTTAGGGGGCATGATGTCTTCGTGATCTTTGGGATGAATGATGGAAGCGACCAAACTACTAGCCATCGCATTTCCAGCAACAATGACATGTTCGCCACTTTCGCCTTTAAGAGTAGGGTAGTTTTCAGGCTGATCCAGACGAAGGTCGCCTTTTTGTTTGTCTTCTCCGTGACAGTCAAAACAATTGTTTTCAAGAATGGGATGAATAACTTCTAAAAAAGTCTTATCTGTTAAGGGGTCTTTAGTTTCGGTGGTAATAAAAAATTTCTTTATCTGAGGTGGCATGTAAACATATAGGTAATTCGAACCATGTGATAATGATCCACCATCATGTCCCGCAGCGCCCATCAGCATAAAGCAGAAAATTAAACCAAACCGATAAGCTTTGAGGAGTCCTGGTTTTTGTTGTTTCCCCAGTTTCCATTTGATCAACACCAAGAGGAGTGACAAACCAGCTACTCCAAAGCCCATCCATTTATGATCAGAAAGGAGTTCTTCGTTGTAACCACTACCACCATCCGCCCAAGAAAGGAACAAACCTAAAATACAAGCCGCAAGAGCTGAAACAGATCCCGTCAATAACAGTATCCAGCTTGCCGAATCCAACTTTTTGGAAGGGCGTAAAAAAGCGTAGATTTCAACGATCAATAAACCCATCAGCAAACCAATGGGAAAGTGAAGGATCATGGGATGAAAACGGCCTAGGAAAGTGGTGAAATCAGACATTGTGTAATCAACCGTAGTGCTTTCAACGTTGACGGCTGCAGCACATAAACTAAGAGGAAGGGTTAATAGAAGGATAAAATTACACGAGCGCATTGTTAAAAACTCTATAAAGCGGCGGTTAGAGTTTTTTTCTATATGTGCTGTGCTCATAATTTATTCCCATATCTCCTAAATGTGTTTGAGCTTATATTCTAACGGAATAGCGTATGATCCATCTGTTAAATATATGTTAAAAAGAGACAAAACGTCGCTCAGACGCCATTTTCACCCACTTTTTTATCCACATTTTAGGTTCTGATAGCCAAAAGTCAACATGATACAATTTGCATGAAACGGATATAATCGCAATAAATAATTAGAAGGGTAAATAATTGAACCAACAACTCGCTTTTGGCATTGATATAGGTGGTACGACTAGCAAATGGGCTTTGGTTGATCGTGATGGACATGTACTTTACAGCTCATCTTGTTCTACGACAGAGCCTAAAAATGTAGAAGAATTTGTTGCGGGATTAGCCGCTCAAATGAAACAAGCATACGAAAAATATGGGAAGGGTGCCGAGTTGAAGGGTATAGGTATTGGTAGCCCTAACGGTAATTATCTAACAGGAAACATTGAACTTCCACCCAATTTACCTTGGGGCGATAATGTTCCTATTACGGCTTTGTTTCAAAAAGAATTTAATCTCCCCGTCAAACTCACAAATGATGCCAATGCAGCCGCATGCGGAGAATTGTTTTATGGCAAATATTCACCGCCCCTCAAAAACTTTATTTTAATCACTTTAGGTACTGGTTTGGGCAGTGGAATTGTGGTGGATGGCAAATTGTTGCACGGAGCTCATGGAATGGCCGGAGAATTAGGTCATATCACTGCATATGATGATGGTCGCCTATGTGGTTGTGGTTTAAAAGGTTGTTTAGAGGCTTACGTTTCAGCTATTGGAATTCATCGCACATTTTTTGAATTATTGGAAGAGTCTTCAGAGCCTAGTAAATTAAGGGGGATAAACGCTAAAGAGTGCGATATGGTGATGATTTACAATGCAGCCATAAGTGGTGATGCTATTGCACTTGAAGCCTTTAGAAAATCGGGGGAATTACTGGGCCGCCGTTTGGCCAATTCAGTGGCACACCTACAGCCTGAAGTGATTTTGCTTTGTGGAGGATTGATGAAGGGACAAGCCCTTTTTCTTCCCGCTGCCCAAGAAGCCTTTGAAAAATCACTTTTTCCTGTCTATAGGGGAAAGGTCACAATCCAGGCTACAAAATCGGGTGGCGAAAATTTGGCGGTATTAGGGGCCGCTGCCTTAATTTGGGAATCGGACTGTTTGAGCGGTTTTGTCTGATATAGAATACACTCTAAAAAATTAACACGATAAAAAATCAATAAATAAAATTAAAAAAAGACATAACCCTTTTATTTTCAATGAGATAGATCTATTTTGTTGGGCTACATGAAAAAAGTGTATTTAGGAATGTATTTTGCTAAACTATAGTTAATATCCTGATAGGCAAAGGATTGTTTGTAGTGGTTATTTCTATCTTAAGATAGAATGATTTGCATAAAAAATGAAAGGAAATTAGTCCAATGAGAACGCGGTTTAAAAGATTTTTTTTAGTCAGTGTATGTTTTTCTTTCTTATTATTATGGACACGACCAGCTCTTAGTATAGAAAATACGGATGTGATTCTTACAGATCCTTCAGTTGGAGTGATGACTTCAGTTATTATTAGTTTTAAGGTTACCGCTTCAGAAACTTGGGGTAACACGGGGTCTATTGAAATTACTTTCCCTTTAGGATTTGTTGTTAATGCTGTTGGTCCAGCTGATTCTAGTGCGGTAGAAGGGATTGATGGAGGTTTTAATTCCACCGTGGTAACAGGGCTTACCGTCACTTCAAGACGTGATGGTACAGGCACAACGCTTAATGATGTTGATTGTAAATATAAAATTGATAATATAGTTAATCCGTCGGTAATAGGAGCGACGGGAACTTTTCTTGTGCAATTACTTAATTCAGGTGGTGGTGTTATTAGTAACGATTTGGCCGATGGAGTGGTGATTTCAGATCCTCTTATATTGGGAAATGGTTCCAATCATAGTAAATTTTGTGTGATAGGTGTTTTGACAGAAAACCCCCTTACTTCTGTCTTTGCTTTTTTTGTTCTTGTGACGGCTTTAGGTCTTCGTATTCAAGGTAACAGGATTATTTCTGAATAAATTTAGAAAGTAAGTAAAAAAAAATAATCATAAAGGCTGGTAGTAAAATACCGGCCTTTTTTATTTACAATGTGTTTCTAATGGATGAAGCGAAAATCGAAAAATTAATTTCTCTCATTTTCCATTTCTCTTCACAAGATGAAGTGATTAAGGGATTGGCACTTTTAGATAAATATATTTTGGACTGTCCTGATGATATGTTGTTACGTTTATTTCGGGCTCATGCTCTTTTAACGATTGGTAAGTCAGAAGAGGCCCGTGCTGAAGGAGAAATTGCTAGAGAAGAAATGCCAGACAACTTTTATTTACATAATATTTTAGGCAATGTGTATTGGTGTTTGAACAAAAACTATATGGCTCAAGAAGCTTTCGAAAGAGCTATCGAAATTGATCCAACAGATTCTAAGGCCCTTTCAGATTATGCGCTATTTATGGTGATGGAAAGAGGTGTGAAGTTGGCTCATAAGGCGGCAGAAAACGCGGTTAAAAATGATGCTAAAAATTCAGATGCTTGGCTGGCTCTGGGTATTGTTCAGCATCGTTTGCATCAACTGTCATTGTTTGAAAGCTCAATCAGAAGGTCATTAGAACTGAACTCGAGCAATTCTCAGGCTCGTATTTTGTTATTGAAGCGTCTTCAGCAAAAAGGGGAAAAAAAGCAAGCAATGGGTTTAGGAAAATTGATGTTAGAAAACCCTGAGACAAGAGAGGCCGCATTAGAATTGTTCATACAAGCCAGAAAAAAAGAACGCATTCATCATGTGGTTGAAAATTCTGATTATTTAAAAAAATTGTTAGACAAAAAAGCCAGTGATAAAAAATCTTGGTGGAATATATTTTGATGTTGTTTGGTTGTGCAAGGATATGGTGATTTAATTTAAAAAAAGTACAATATATGGGTGGGTCATTTGAAGGTGGATTTTTTGGACTGTCCCGTTTTTTTAAATTAAATCGTCATATCCTCGCGCACATATATTAATTAACTGTTGAGGTGTTATTAATTCTCTTTTTCAATTTGTCGAATTTCTCTCAAAGCGCTATCCACAGGTTTGAGAGAGTTAATTTTATTTTTGGGTTGTATACCCAACTCTTCAAACTTGCGTGCAGAAGGCAGGATACGTGTTTCCAAAGAGCCTACAGCATCATTATAAGATTTAACACTTCTACCTAAATGAGTTTCAAGGTTTCTCATGTGGCTAATAAATTTTGCGAGACGATCGTAAAGATCCTTGCCGATATTTTTAATCTCTTCCGCGCTTTCTGTCAAAGTCTCTTGGCGCCAGCCGTAAGCGGCTGATTTGAGAAGGGTAATTAAGGTACTGGGAGTTGCAATCACCACGCCCTGTGCCATGGCTTCTTCGGTGATAGATGAATTTATTTCCAGAGCAGCGCTGTAGAGGTGGTCGCCTGGCAAATACAACACCACAAATTCAGGCGAGCTGTCAAATTGGTCCCAATAAGATTTTTTAGAAAGATCTTGTACATGCTTCATCAAATGAGAGGCGTGGTTTTTCAAACAGAGTTCTTTATTGTCCTCGCTGTTGGCTTCCAATGATTCCATATAGCTGGCAAGAGGTGTTTTGGCATCCACCACAATTTTTTCTCTGTTGGGCAGGTGAATCACCATGTCTGGAACTTTACGACCTTCTTCAGAAGGAGTGCTGACCTGTTCTTTGAAATCACAGTGCTCTATCATGCCCGCTAATTCGGCCACGCGTTTCAATCCCATTTCGCCCCATTGCCCTCGCACTTTGGGGTTTTTCAGGGCCATTGATAAGGTACGTGTTTCAGATTGAAGCTGCTGACTTTGACTGCTGAGCTCTTTGAGTTGAGTTTCAAAACTACTTTTATTGCTGGACAGTGATTTTTCCAAGTGAGTGTATTGGTTGTCTACCTTGTCTAAGGATTCCTTTAAAGGTTTTAAAGCTTCGGTGAGAGTGATGTGTTTTTTGTCGATGTCTGATGTGGCTTTGGTCTGCAGATGCTCAAATGAACTTTTTGCCAAATCTAAAAAAGCTTGATTGTTGCTTTTGAGGGCCTTTGAACTTAAGGCTTCAAAGCTTTGTTGCAATTGTTTTTCTATTTCCATAAAGGCTTTATCTTTTTCATTTTTTTGTACCTTGATCTCTTCAAGAAGAGTTTGCAGTTGAGAGACTCTCTCTTCCAGAACGGCGCAGTCTTTAGAGCCTTCCAATAAAGCTTTGCTCCGCGCATCTTTTGCCTTTGAAATCATCACATAATAAACAACAATAGAAGAGAGTGTGCTTCCTATGGCAAGTCCTATAAAAACATCTATCATAAGGAGATGTTCTTAAAAGGGAAGTTCGTCTACAGCATCCGCAGCTTCATCAACCACATCGTGGGCAGTATTGCCAGCAACAGGAATGATTGAAACAGCTGCGCCCACAACACGCATAGGAACAGACACAATTTTTGTAAAAAAACAACCAGATAACCCTCCGCCTAATACGGTTAATAATAAGACAAGTTTTAATTTTTTCATTTTATTCTCCTAGAAGTTCTTTAATTTTACTTTCCATGGCGTTGGCCCAAATTTCATAACCTTTTTCATTGGGATGTAGTAAGTCAGGCATGATCGTTTTAGGTAAGGTGCCGTCTACATTCAAGAACTTATCATTGATATCTAAGTAAAAAACATTTTTATTGTCTGCATAATTGCAGATAATTTTATTTGTGGCATCCACAAGTTTACGTTTAGGATCATCCTTGTTGGGTCCTCTAGGAAAAATAGCTAATAACATAATTTTTGAATCAGGTAATCGTTTACGTATTTCTTTGATAATAGCTTTAATACCATAAGCGGTATCCTCAGGTTTTTCTTTACGATGGCCTACATTGTTGGTGCCTATCATGATAACGATTAATTTAGGCGAGATGCCATCTGCTTCGCCATTCTTCAAGCGCCACAAGACATGCTCAGTGCGGTCAGCGCTATAGCCAATGTTGTAGGCGTTACGTTTGGAGTAATATTTGTCCCATATTTTTTTTCCACCCCTTTTCGGATTTTTTGTTTCCCAAAAGTGAGTGATTGAGTCGCCTAGCATTAACAGGTCAACATCTTGGTTTTTGAGATCTTTAACTATTTGTAGATGACGATCTTTCCACCATTTTTGATTGTTACGATCAACGGCTTGTGTTGACAAACGATCTTTATCATAACTAAGATCTTCTTTATCGTTACAAGACAAAAAGATAAAGAGGGGTAAAAAAAGGCTCACAACAACTTTAATATTTTTCATAAACAGTTTCCTTAGTTTTACTTTGTTTGAAATATTATATACCAATATATGTTGTTTCCTCAGTCAGTAAAAAAGTTGTTAGAATAAGCCAGAATGGAACAGCCCTGATTTGGAATGCTAGGTGAAAGAATTGTTGAACAATAAAATAGCCCTTGTGGGTGGTGGAGTGATGGGTCGTGGGATAGCCCAATTGGCAGCTCAATGTGGTTTTTCCCCTACTCTTTTTAATCGCAGTGAAGCAAGTAAGTCGAGGTCCAAGGATCTTATCAAGCAAAAATTAACAAATGCTTCTCAAAAAGGGCGCTTGAATGAAGGGATTGATCAGGTTTTTGATCGCATTTTCTTTAGCTGCGATCTTGATGAAGTGTTGTCCGAAGCCGATTTGGTGATAGAAAGCCTCCCCGAAAATAAAGAGCTCAAATGCCAAATGTTTCAAATAATAACCAAAAAAGCTCCTTCGCATTGTGTTCTGGCCACAAACACTTCTTCATTGAGTGTTTCAGATATCGCGATAGCCTCAGGGGCCCCCGAGAGATTCTGCGGCATGCATTTTTTTAATCCACCCATAGCCATGACATTGTTGGAATTAGTCACACATAAAAACTTGGATGATAAAATTCTGCAGTGGGTGGTCAAAATGGCGGAAGCTCTTAATCGTGATGCGATTCATGTGGCTGATGTTCCAGGTTTTGCGACCAGTCGGCTCAGTGTCTGCATTGGTTTAGAGGCCATCCGCATGGTGGAGCAGGGAGTGGCCTGTGCTGCAGATATTGATAAGGCCATGGAATTGGGGTACAGGCATCCCATGGGACCGCTCAAATTAGGAGACTATATTGGGTTGGATGTGCGCTTGAAAGTGGCCGAACACCTGTATCAAGAACTAAAAACAGAAACCTTCAACCCCCCTGAGTTATTAAGAAAAATGGTAGCTGAAGGTAAGACGGGTAAAAAATCGGGTCAAGGCTTCTATGCATGGTAAACCTATAAATGTACTTATAAACACAACTATTGTAGTTTAAAATACAATAGTCATCCCTTAATAGGAATGGGTTTGCGTTTGTTGTCAACGGCCACATAAGTGAGAGTGGCCTCCGTCACATCCCTTTCAGCCTCATCAATATGCCGATTAGTCGCTTTAACAGTCACATTCACAGTGATACTGGTGGTCCCTACTTTTAGAGTTTTACTGTAATAGCTCACCGTATCTCCAACAAAAATGGGTGCTTTAAAAACCACATTGTCCATGGCGACGGTCACATATTTGTGGACACCATGCTTGCGCGCCTCTTCGGCTCCTGCGAGATCGATATGGCTGAGGATAACTCCGCCAAAAATTGTTCCCATGGCATTGGTGTCTCGGGGCATCATCACAGTTTTGAGGGCGGGGATTTCCATTTTTTCTCCTAGTCTTAGTGAAAGGATATTATAATCAGCTAGATGAAGATATTGCTTGTTAATATTGCGGCACTTTCACAACGTTTGTTTGATACCTTTCCTGGATCACTCAAGGTTTTGGAGCGCTTTGAGTTCAAAACTCCCGTAGAACCCGTTTTTCCCGCCGTAACCTGCAGCGCTCAGGCTACTTACACAACGGGGCAATCTCCCAGTGAGCACGGCATTGTGGCCAATGGCTGGCTTTTTCCCGATGTGGGCAAGCCACTTTTTTGGGAACAAAATGCCCGACTTTGTCAAAGTCCTCGTATTTGGGAGTTAGGAGCTTGGAAAAATGCCCTTTTATTTCATCAGCAATCCATGGGCTTGGGTTGTCAGATTATTTCTCCACGACCTATCCATAAGCATTGGGGCGGCCTAGTGATGGCGACCTATAGCAATCCCGATCGTTTACAAAAAGAATATGAAGAAAAATATGGTACCTTTCCTTTGCATCGTTATTGGGGGCCGATTGCCAGTATTGAATCCACCAAATGGATTGTGGCCAGTACTTTGGATGTGATCAAAAATGAAAATCGTGACATGGTTTGGACTTACATCCCTCACTTAGATTATTGTTTGCAAAAATACGGTCCTGATCACCCCCGTAATAAAAAAGAATTGGAAGAGCTCAATGGTGAATTAGAAATTTTATTTCAAGGCGCAGAAAAAGAAGGGTTTGAAATTGTGGTGGTGGGTGATTACGGTATTGAACCAGTGGACAAAGTAATTCCCCTTGCCCTAGCTTTGAGGCAAGCAGGCTTATATAAAATGCGAACGGTTAAAGGTCGGGAGTACCCAGATTTTCTGGGCGGTAAAGTGATTCCTGTGGTCGATCATCAAGTAGCTCATATTTATTGTAGAGGCGTAGAACCTGATGTAGTTGCAAAAGAATTACAGTCTCTTAAAGGTTGTCGTGTGGTGTCACGTCATGATAAAGAATACGGCATCTCACACGATCGTAGTGGTCATTTGATCGCTATTGCAGATGAAGGACACTGGTTTTCATATAAATATTGGGAAGATAATAAAAAAATGCCTGACTATGCCGATCATATTGCGATTCATCACAAGCCAGGATACGACCCTTGCGAACTTTTTTTCAAACATAAAATCCCTACAAGTTGGCCGCCTAAAATCACTTTGGATGAATCTAAAGTAAAAGGTTCACATGGTGTGTTGCATCGTGCCTGTGACAAGCCTTTATTACTGAGCACTATTCGTAGTACTCAGGAAGAAAGTGTGGCAGCAACAGAAGTGGCTTGGTTTCTTCGGGATCTTGTGAGCTCTTGAGGATACTGACACTTTCAGATCTTTATTATCCCCACAATCCTGGTGGGGCACAGGAAGTGGCGAGAAGATTAACTTTGGGTTTTCGTAATTGTGGTCATGAGGTAGCGGTAGTTTGCAGTCACGATCCTTCGTCAAAAGCTGTTGACACCTACGAAGAAACAACTATTTTTTCTATAGCTCAACAAGCAGGTTTATCGCAGTTGGCTGGAGGATTTGAAGCGCCTGAAACAACAGCACAAATAATAGAAGCGTTTAACGATTTTTCTCCTGATATTATACACGCCCATAATGTTCATTCCGCATTAGGTTGGGCTTGGATCAGCAAAGCAAAAGAAAAAGGAATCAAAATAATGATGACCTTTCATGATCATATGGCGGTGAGTCAAGGTAAGTTGATTCCAGAGATTCATGCTGGGCCACGAGAGACGATCAAACAAACTTTTTTTAAAGAATTTCTTCGTTACCGACGATCGTATGTGTTTGGCCGAAGAAAGAAAATTATCAATGCGGTAAAAAAATGTGATCAATTAACCGCCGTGAGTGTTGATTTGGCAAAACAGCTCCGTGCCAATGGATTGCCAGAGATGAAAGTAATTTTAAATGGAGCAGATGTATCACAAGATGCGCCGGTTGAAATTTCTTCAGAGCCTACTTTATTTTTTTTGAGTCGTCCGACGGCAGAAAAAGGGTTACATGTGTTGATGAAGGCGCTGGAGGCCAGTGAGAATAATTGGAAATTAATTGTGGCAGGTAACGTGTCTGATTCACAAAAAGAATATTGCCGCCGTTTAGCTCCTTCCATTGTGCCAGAATATACAGGCTGGATCAGTGGAGAAGAAAAGAAAAAATATATAGATGCCTCTTGGGCTATATGTAACCTATCCATTTATCCAGACCCTTGTCCTTTAAGTAATTATGAGCCCATGGCTAGAGCAAGGCCTGTGTTGGGCACTCTGTGGGGAGGCAGCCCCGAAGTGTTGCAAAATGGTGAAGAGGCTTGGTTGCTTGACCCACGAAATAGCGCGGCACTACAAAAAGCATTGAATGAGATATATAAAAACCCCCAAGAAGTCACGCGCCGTGGACAAAATGCTTACAAAAAAATCTTGAAGCAATTCCAATGGGCACAAATAACGGAGAGTTATTTAAAGTATTTGTTAGGAAAACCTATTAAGACCTAAGGCCTTGTAACTCCAGCTTGGACAACGTCATTTCTTACCAGTCTGCAAAATATGTACCAATTTAAAATTTTAGTAGTTAGGGCTTGGTGATAAAAGCCCTTTCACACTCCAGCATTTTTCCAAATATTTATATATCCACTCGTGGTCACTGGATGTTTTTTATCGGTAAAGGCCATGGCTTGCCTTCTGATCGTTGAAAAGGT
>Ga0316192_10001178_pt1 | contig 19300 bp, 16 predicted proteins | sample MerIslwburrow_MG_FD_204931 | JGI IMG/M metagenome (GOLD analysis project Ga0316192, IMG submission 204931) | Coastal sediment microbial communities from Maine, United States - Merrow Island worm burrow | ecosystem: Environmental > Aquatic > Marine > Coastal > Sediment | place: USA: Maine...
CCATTTTGAGTGTATTGGCCATGATTCCTCCTTATTTCTAAGAAGGTTTTACGGACAATTTTCCTTTCCTCAAAGTGGCCGGTTTTCATTCGACCATCACTGGCCGGTTTTGAGTGACCGCTGACACCTAAATATATTATTTTTTTAGGATTATAAATTTTTAGATGTGATGTGACTAGTATAAAAAAACATGTTAAAGGTGTATTTGGTCAGAACTTGTGTGCCTTAGGTTTTAGAGTGGATAGTCAGGAAGAGATTAAGAAGATATTGTGGGAAAGTGCAAAGCAAGATAATAGTGGTGTTTTGTCAAAATTGTTTTATGGTGTTAGCAAAACATTAGCCAAGCTTTGTGTTTGTGTGGATTATGTGAATGCGGTCAACATAATGGATAAACTGCTTATGGAAAATACGCTCAACGTACAATTCGAATTCCAGATCTTGATTACAGTACCTTTAAGTTTGATCTAACAGATGAGGATAAAAATAAATTTGCGGAAGCAGGACGCAAGGCTACAGAAGAATGGCTTACTTTGTATTACGATGGTATCGGCGTTGAAAAAGAAGAGTATAAATAAAACTATAATTCATTTCGAAAATACTGATCGAGGTAAATTTTTGTCTCGTTGTTGCTTTATTTCTTTACCTGATTTTTTAGCTGAATTATGAGTTTTTGTTGTTTCAGGTTCTATTAATTCGGCTTCTTTGATTACAGGATTTGTTTGCCCTAATAGTTTGAGTTTTTCACACAATTCAAGTTTAACAGCTGCAGAAATAAAGGGAGTCTCCATAATCTCTTTGGAAAGTACGTTGATGATGTTTGTGTTGTTGATAAGATCTTTCGTGTCGATCGAATATTTGATAGATGTTGCCACACGTAAGTGAGCAACCAAATCAATGTGTGGCAGCTGATTTTCTGAGATACCGTGCCTAAGATTGTTGAGTATCTCGGCATTTGCCTCGTTAAGATGTTTGAGAGCCTTGTTCTTACTGTTATGAACAGTTTTACGACCTAGTAAGAAACATAATGCTCCTACAACCACAATGCTTGCAATGACGACGATGGGGTTTTGAAGGATTTCCATATCTTAACCTCTCTTAATCTACTGTTATTATTCCTAAATGATTTTGTTTGACAATATCACTTAATCATTAGTCGTTAAAAAAAATATCTTTAATCTGTTTTGTCAAATTAATTAAGTGTTAAGATTTCAAGGGAGGAGGTGTTACTGTTTGTAAATAATTTTTCATATTTTACTAATTGCAAACCATGCTTAAGTTAATGCCTTTGTTACATTAAATATTGCTAGAAATTAAGGAAATTATTTATTTGACACAATTGATACAGTTGATGCTATTGATGACTATTGTAAAAAATTGCTAAATGAAAAATATAAATAAAATAATTTGTATGAAATGTTACAAACAATTTTTTATTAGTCACCTTTAAGTTTGATTATTGACATACGACATATTTTCGTGTCAACTACCGTCTATGAGAGGGGAAGTGTGAATCAGAATTCCTATTGTTTCATGAAAACTTACAAATTAAGCAAGACAATTTTATGCCTTCTGCTGCTTTTAGTTGCCTGCCGAGATGATAGAAATGATGTTTATCCTGTTTACGACCCTAACTTTAAAGAAGAACCACGCATACACTCGATAGGGCAAAACAGCCTACTTGTTTTTGAAAAAGATAAGGATCTTATTATCCCCATTACAGGAGCGTATTTTGGTGATGAAACACTTATTTGGTCAATTTCATTAACAGGTGTGGCCTCTTTGGTAGAGGGGGTTGATTATGAAATTGTTCATCCAGATGGCAAAACACTCAACAACTCTTCAGGAAAAGAGGTTGTTCGTCATAATGTTTTTGGCCAAAACAAATCTAACATTATTAATATTGTTTTAAAAAAAGAATATACCAATCGTTTAAAAACGGGAGATTCACTTAATGTCGAAGTGGCAATATCCGATGGTCGAGAGCACCTCGCTATCAATCGCATTTCAGATTGTCAATTAATTTCTGTTGATAAATTATCTAGCCTGACAGACGAACTTAATAAAGAAAGTAGTGATTTCAAATCCGTTTATCGTGATGTATCAGCCTTGTTGATGAATTTTAATAAAGTACATAATTATGTCACTAAGCTTAAAAATTCTCAGGATACGATAAATCAATTTAAGACTTTTAAATCTAACATGGCGGCCATCAGGCATTTTCTTTCTAAACGTATTGAAATCCCAACAAATCTTAATGTTGATAACAACGTTGAGTCCAAAATAAATGTAATCACAATTAATGGTGTTGATTTTGATGAAATACTGACATGGAGTCAATTGGAAAGAAGGCTACAAACCATCTACCAGCATCAGGAAAGTGCGGTGTCTAAGCGCCGTGCCAGAACAATCCGTTCAAAATTGCTTTCATCGGCCTATCGAAAATTTGTATTTTATAGCATTGAGGATTATCGTGATCACATTATCAGTGGTAGTGTGCCAATCAATAACATTGCGGCATATCCTCTGCCTCAAGAAGAGACCATAATGTTATTTGGAGATTACGTTGCAGAGTTATATTTTGTGGTCCGTCTTTCTGTGTATAACAAAACTGAAGAAGACATCTTGATCAGTACAGGAATGATTAAGGCCAGTGGTCGTGCTATGGTGGGTCTTACTTCAGTGGAACAAAATGATAATGAGAATGATGATTCTTTACCTAATTTTACGGTGCCTGTAGAAGTGGTTCCTCAAAGTCGTGAGCACGTGTACACCATAGTGGCAGAGGGCAAACAGCATTTGACGCGTGAAATTATATTTCGCACTCTTGAGTTTGCCGGTGCTTTAGGAAGTGCCTATTTTGCAGGGTTCAGTAGATCAACAGATGCGATCAAACATATGAGTTTGTTGCCTGGTGTGGTGATCCCTCAGGCTAAGAGGTTATTCCCTGATCCTGTAAAAGCGCAACTTTCTAATATCGTTAATTTTACTATGCCAGATTTTGTGAAAGTTCCACGAAATGGAGCTTTAGAGCACAAATACCTTTTTTTCTCTAAGGGAGATCTTCAGGCGGTGGTGTCGGATATCAAGTATGCCAAACATGACTTAGATGCCGGTAAAGGCGAAGGTCCTAGAGTGGTTTATATGGCATTTGATTCTATGCAAATTCCTTTTGAAAATCTAAACAATCCATCTAGTTTCAAAAACAGAAGGTCTCTTGCCGTAGAAAAAGAAGCGGAAGCTAAAAATAAAGAAGTTGCTTCTAGTCAAGTGGCTTTAGTTTTAAAAAATGCTCAGGCACAATTAGACCTTGTTGATGATGTCCTCAATAATTGGGGACCCACAAACACTCCTGAGGCCTTCAAGCAGTGGGGTCTTATTTATAAAAATTGGCAGAGTGTTTTTAATGTTGCTAGGCAAACAAAAACCAACCCAGAACGTATTGCTTCTGGTTTGACAGAATATGATAATAATAAACAAATTATAGATGATACCGTAGCTCAATGGTTTTATGTACTTTCTCAATTTGATTCTTCTATTGTAAGGTTGAGGTTTAAAAACAATGAGAGTTACAAGGGACTCAAGTCTAAAGTGACAGAACTTAACAAGTTAACAGCGTCATTAAATGTTGGCCAGACGCCAACAAATTATAAGAATTTGCTAAGTGAGACTGAAAAATTATCTGCGTTACTTTCTGCAACGCTTAGTTTGTATAAAGAAGTAGCAAGGGATATTACTCAACTTAATCTAGCAACGGCACTGCCTGAGTTGCATGGTGCTGAAACAGATACCCTTGTCACACGACTTCACAACTTGAGACAGCCTTTGATCTTGTATGACAAACTCAAGAAAAAAGCTGATTCTTTTTCAGCGATTAAAGTTCCAGCAGAGGCCAAATAATGAGTTTGGTTGCGCAGCAAAAAAAAATTGAAGATTGGGTTGAAAAATCTTTGGATAAAACCTCCGTGCAATGGGGCGTAGCAGGTAATGAAAAAAAGAGTAATACAATTAATTTTCAGATGATACAAGTGGCACCAGCCATGAAAGAAATGGGAGGGTCCAAGTTGGCTCCTTTACATTTAACAGTGTCTTATTTGGTGACAGCCTCAAGTGATGAAATATTGACAGAATTAATGTTTGCCGCAATGAATCATGGCCAATATGATATACAACAGGAAGTACTTACTGCAGATATGTGGTTGGCTTTGGATCTTGTGCCTCGGGCCGCATTTGTGTTGAAGGTGAGGGTGTCCAAGGAAATCGAACAGGTAAAAACACCTATAGTTCGTACGGCAACCGTGCAAGGAAAGTCAGTGGGAGATTTGTTCGGTACGGTTTACGGGCCTAATGAAACTCCAATTCGTTCGGCTTTGTTAGAGTTGATAGGTCTTAACAAAAAAACAAAGACAGATCGCAAGGGATTTTTCCGCATTTCAGGTATCCCTAGCAATACCGCTTTGGAGCTTAAGGTTAAAGCTAAGGGCGTTGAAAAAATAATTAAACTATCAATAAATAGAGATCCATCAAAACATATGGATGTTCACATTAATTTAAAGGAGATAATTCATGGCTAGTTATTTGACTCCGGGAGTATACGTTGAAGAAGTGGGTGGCGGTGCCAGACCTATTGAAAGTGTGGGTACCAGTACACCGGCATTTTTAGGAGTGGCCCCACATGCAGCTGCAAGGGTAGGCGATCCCTTTCCAGTTAACAACTGGTCACAGTTTGTTCAAGAATATGTTCGTGATGATGACAAAAGTACAAATCTTTCTCATGCGGTGTATGGTTTCTTTAATAATGGCGGTGGACGTTGTTGGATACTTAACGTAGGTAAAGGTGGTAGTATTGCTGGTGGAGGAAGCAATAGGCAAGGTGTTGATCTTTTGGAATCAATTGACGAAATCACCATGGTGGCGGCACCAGGCTATTCAGAAGCGGCAGATTACGAAACTATTTTGTCTCATTGTGAAAAAATGAGAGATCGTGTGGCTATTATCGATTCACCTAATGAAGTGGAACGTATAGAAAATTTGGTAAAAGTGGCAACGGCTAGTAGTAAGGCTAAAAAAGAAGGTGACAAAGAAGGTGGATTACGTCCTCGTGAATCACCAACGGGATATGGTGCGTTTTATTTTCCTTATATCTCTGTGCGTGATGCCTTAGATTCTAAATCTATTGTTGAAGTACCTCCTTCAGGTCATTTGGCAGGTATCTACAGTCGCAGCGATGCGGAACGCGGTGTGCATAAAGCCCCAGCTAATGAGCCTATTATGGGAGCTTTAGATGTGAGTTATCGTGTGACACATGAAGAACAAGGAACGTTGAATCCCAATGGAGTGAATGTGATTCGCCAGTTTGCCAAAGATGGCATACGTGTGTGGGGGGCCAGAACATTGGCTGCCAGCAGCAGTGAAGTCCGCTACCTTAATGTAAGACGTTTGATGATAATGATTGAACAATCTATCAAACGCAGTACCAATTGGTTAGTGTTTGAACCCAACGATCATAATTTGTGGAAGAGTATTCGTCGTGATGCAACGGCTTTTCTCACAATGGTATGGCGTGATGGTGCTTTGTTTGGTGAAACGCCGGAACAAGCTTTTTTTGTGAAGTGTGATGAAGAAACTAATCCACCGGAATCGATAGATGCCGGACGTTTAGTGGTTCAGATTGGTGTGGCTCCTGTCAAACCAGCTGAATTTGTGATCTTTCGTATTGGTCTCTCTGCCGGTGGCTCAGAGTTAGAATAGTAAGGAATTAAAAATGGCAAAACAACCTGGGAATGTTATAGACCCCTACCGTAATTACAACTTCAAGCTGGATTTGGGTCAAAACAAAGGTGAATGTTTTTTTACGGAATGCAGCGATTTGGCAGTGCACGTAGAAGCAATTAAATACCGCGAGGGTGGAGCGGGTCACGTGACACGTCATGTCCCTGGACGTGTGGAATACACACCGATCACTTTACGTTTTGGCGTGTCAGATTCCACGGTTTTGTGGGATTGGATGCAAGCGTCAGTACAAGGCCAAGTAGAAAGAGAAAACATTAGTATTCAAATGCTCACAAGTGATGGTAGCCCTGGTTTTCATTGGAATTTGATGGAAGCGTGGCCCAAAAGTTGGAAGGCCGCGCCATTAGATGCTTTAGGGCAAGAGATCGCGATTGATTCCTTAACACTGGTCTATCAGGAACTGCAACGCGCTAAGTAGCAGATGCAACGCGTAATGACTATTTGGGATTCAATCATGACTTGGTTGGCTAGGAGGCTTATGTCTTGGTCTGAGCGAATATTGTCTCATCAAAGAACTCAACGAAGACAATGGTCTGAAGGTAGGCCTCCAGATCATTGGTTAGAGCTGTTTGGTGGGCAAGAACCTGCGATGACAGGTACTATTGATCCTGTGACAGAGACGGTGTCAGGTAATAAAAAAATGACATCAGATAATTGGTCAGAGATATTGCGCAGGCAAAAGAGAATGAACAATCAATCAAAACAAAAAGTGCGACAAACCAAAATGTCATTTACCGAATGTGTAAGGCAATCGTGGAATTCTAAAATAGAAATCCCTAAAGAAAATAATACTGTTGAATCTAATCCCGATGTTGTAGAAGAGGCTCCACATGGCCTATCATCAACAGTAGACGACAAGATTACGGACAATGTTGTTGTGGGAAATGTGTCCGTGGATGAGATAATTGAAGGTGACGAGTTTAGATTTGAGAATTCTGTAAACATGGGAGACCCCGTGGGTGCTGCTACCCTAAGAGAAGGTGGATTGAATCATAACATAGACAGAACATCCAAAGAAAACACTGAAATTTTTAGTCTGTCCTTAAAATCCTCATCACGTGAAAATAAAGAACAACCTCAGAGTTATAGTGTAAAGATTGAAGACAAGAAAGAGGTCGAAAAAAATAAGTTTGTAAATAAGAAATTTGTGAATAAGAAGGTTGAAGAAAAAAATATTACAAAAAAACAAGTTGAATATATTCAAAAAGATAAGGTTTCTAATCAAAGTGAAATATTTACAATCCCCATAATGTCTAAAGTTGCCAAAGAAAAAAGTGTAGATCCAAGCGCTGAATATACACCGCAATTTGAACATGTGACAAACGATAAAAAAATAAAAAATAACTTTATCCCTATTTCAGAATCAAGACATTTTAAAGTAAAGGACTTTACTGAAAACGTAGATAATGATGCTTTTGAAGGTGTAAAAAAATGCCTACGTGACTACCATGCTACATATGTCGATAAATATAAAAATGTATACACATCGTCATCTGAAAACGTTTTGAATCACTACGATACAGAACAAATAGAAAAGAAAACAACCTGTCAACTTGTACGTGAAGCTTGGATGCAAAAAGAAACCGAAGTTAAATTATCTCTTGAAAACCCTTCTGTTCAGTATCCTAAACAGACAGATCATCTTAAGGCCTCAAAGTTTAATGATCCATGGCCTCACTTAGAAGAAAGTGTCGAAAACCTTCAAAACAACCAAAGTCCACAACAGCAATGGCACAAGCTTAATCAGATAGCCCAATGGTCTAAAGAGCAAAGGGGAGATTTGTGGAACGGGTAGTGTTTATGATTGAAGACACGGGTAAACGAATAGGTTGTTTGTTGAATCCTGAATCTTTTGGTTTACGACGCCAAGCCGGTGTGAAAACCATGAACACCTTAGGTGGTATGCTCACCAAAAAAGGTGTCAGCGACACCCCTTTACTATTTACAGGTGGAGGACAAACTGAATTTACTTTAGATTTGTTATTTGATGTGAACTTGGCAGGTTCTTCTTTTAACAGTAAGGATGTACGTGATCTCACACGTCCTTTACATGAATTGGCCGAAAACAAATCTCAGCAAGATAACAATGTACGGCCACCTTTAATCCGATTTGTATGGGGCAAGGCCTGGAATATCCCTTGTGTGGTTACCAATGTGGCGGAACGTTTTGAACAATTCACGTCCGAAGGTTTGCCTCGCAGATCATGGTTGAGGTTACGTTTGATACGTGTTCAGGAAACATCTCAAAAAGTCAGTGATCAAGTCAAATTACCAGCCATGAAATTAAAATCGGGTTATGAAAACGTTAGTGGGGGGGCACTCAACAATCTTCAAATTCGAGGAGGTTCTGCAGGAGGTGGTAAAGGGGGAGTACCTCGATTGGACTTGATGTCCCAAAAACATTTGGGTCATGCGGGTGCTTGGAGAGCGATTGCTCAGTTCAACAGTGTAGATAATCCTCTCAAAATCACCGCAGGACAAAACCTTATTGTTCCACCACGATCCCTGCTTGAGACGCTGTCATGATTCAAGTCAAAACATTGCCACAAATTTCAGTAGAGGTAAATGGGCAACGATTGCCAGATAAAGATGCAATGGCCTTGCATGAAATTAGAGTACAGCAATGTCTTTCTACTCCAGCGCACTGTATCTTGAGCTTTCACTATTCACCTGAAAATGAGATTGCTATTAATGTGTCTTTGGGTCTGACGGTTAAAGTTTTTGATAGAAATGAAAATTTGGTTATTTTTGAAGGTCATGTTACTGCAGTGGAATATGGTAATTTGGGTAATCAAAAAAATGAAATTGTGATTAGAGCTTATGATGACTTACATAAATTAAGAAAAAATTCGGTTCTCAAGAGTCATGTGAACATGACCGTTGGGGATCTGATTGAAGAACTGGGCTCTTCCCTAGGTGTTGATTTCAAGATTTCTGAAGCAGGCCCCAAAAGCCCGCATATGATCCAATGGGGGCAATCGCACTTAGATTTTATTATCGAAAAATCATTTGAAGCAGGTTTATATTTTGTGATTAACGATAAAAATTTACATCTTTTCAGTCTAAAAGGTTTAGAGATCTCAGAAGAAATCGTACTGGGAGACAGTCTTTTAGAATCTCGCGTGGAACTCAATGCTGACCAATCTTGTAGACAGGTTGAAGTAAAGGCTTGGAACCCCTGGAAAGCAGAAAGCATAGAGGCTAATGCAAAATCAGCACGTTCAGGACGTGGAATTTCTGCAGAAGCTTCTCCTTCTAACATTGGAGGTTCAGGTAAAGTACAGTTAACTAACGCGACAATGCAAACTCCTTTGCAGGCTGAAGCCTATGCTCAAGGTTACCAAGATCTCAAAGATATGTCAGAAGTACGATTTAGTGCGCTGCTTCAGGGTAATGCTAAGCTTTTTCCTGGTGTTTGTGTTAACACTCAAGGTTTGCCCTCTGCCATAGAAGGGAAATATTTATTGAGTCGTGTTACGCATGTGATCAATGCAGAGCAAGGTTACGTCTGCGAAGTCGACACCTTACCTCCTCAAGCTCAAAAGACATCCAACTCAAACAACAGTACGACTTTGGGCGTGGTAACGCGGGTTGATGATCCTAGTAAATTGGGCAGACTCAAAGCAAAGTTACCTGCCTATGGAGATGTAGAAACTGAGTGGATGGAAGTTTGCATGCCCGCAGTGGGTGCCAATAAAGGTTTTGTGGCCTTACCTGATGTGGATGATAACGTGTTGGTGTTGATGATGAATCAAAACCCTTCTCAAGCTGTGGTTATGGGGGTGTTGTATGGCACCAAAAAACCTATTGATGATGGAGTCTCAGGTAATTCAGTCAAACGTTACACTCTCTCTACCCCAGGAGGTCAAAAATTGGTTCTTAATGATGACAAAAATATACTGAGACTTGAAAACAGTTCAGGTAGTTTTGTTGAAATGTCTCCGGGTAAAGTAACAGTTTCAAGTAAAACTCAATTGTTGATTGAAGCTCCGGGAAACACCATTACTATCAAGGCATCTAAAGTAGATTTTAAGCAAGGTTGATATGAATATTTTGATACAAACATCCTTGTTGACTTGCGACCATGGTTCGGGTGTGGTGGCTATTGGAACTTTGCAATCCATGGTATTTATCAATGGCGTCGCTGCGATGGTAAAAGGTGATTTTGAAGCTAAGGGTGTTGCAGGTTGTGCCAATGCAGGGCCTTCGATCAAACCTTGTACCTCAACGACGGCTGTCAACAAAGGATATTCGAGTCATGTGTTTATTAATAATATCCCTGTGGCGTTAGATGATCTTGAGGGAGTCACAGATGGCACGCCACCTTCAACTATTCCATTTAAAGTACGAACACCTGCCCAGTATTTTGTGGATTGCGAAGCATGACACAAAACACAGCCGAATTTTTATCACTCAAACTCAAGTTGCCCGAGCAGGGCCATGGGACGATGGGGCATTCACTTGTTTTTGTGGAAGGGATACAATCCATTAGGCAAGCAATTATTATTTTGTTAGCTACTGAACCAGGTGAACGCGTCATGCGCCCGGATTATGGTTGTGATTTGAATCGTTTGGTGTTTTCTCCCAATGATGATACCACTGCAGGATTAGCAATTTATTATGTACGCTCTTCCATTGAGCGTTGGGAACCTCGCATCGAAATTATGCACTTGGATGCGACACGCGGGATAAATGCTCCAGAGCAATTGGTGATTGATTTGACTTATCGAGTTAAGATTTCAGGCGAAGTGGATGAAATGAAGTTGGCTGTTAATTTATCGGGAGATGTGTGAGATGGCGATCCCTTCCCCTAATTTAGATGACAGATCATTTGAAGATTTGGTTAATGAAGCCAAACGTCAAGTCACACTTGCTTGCCCTCGTTGGCAAGATCTTACTCCTAGTGATCCAGGTGTGGTGTTACTGGAAGTTTATTCGTATCTTACAGAATTGATGCTCTATCGCTTGAATCGAGTACCTGAAAAAGTTTTTATTGAATTTCTCAATTTGATGGGTGTCAAAATGAAGCCTCCTTCAGCTGCGGCTACCGTATTGCATTTTTCAAGGGATGAGGATTCTACTAAGGTTGAAATTCCTAAGGGCACACGTGTCGTTGCAGACCATGCCAGTGATGGAGGTGAACCACCAGTATTTGTGACAGGGTCACGGGTGGTATTAGAAGTAGGGCAATCTTCTGTGGAGGTAGCAGCCTATCATTATGAAATGATAGAGGCAGAATTACTGGGTTATGGTAATGGTTTACCAGGTCAACAATTCCAACTACAACAATTTCCGGCCATCGCAAGTATGGATGAAGATGATGAATTTGTATTGACAATCCAGATCGATGATCACATGGAAGACGAATTAGTGAGCAAACTTTCATGGGAGGGTAAATCTTTTGCGATTTGGACAGAAGTAGAAGAATTTTCAAACTTAGGTGTGGATCATAGGGTGTATGTTGTGGATCGTCGTACAGGTATGATTACTTTTGCCCCCGCTATACGTCAAACACAAAAAGAAGGGGATCTGGATGTGCATCCCAAAGCATTGGCCAAATATCCGGAAAATGGAAAAGAACTTCGTGTGTGGTATCGTCATGGTGGTGGTTTACGAGGTAATGTCCCTTCTAATAGTTTGACATCACTTAAAGATGATGTTCCTGGTGTTAAGGTCACTAACCTTGAAGCGGCAACGGGTGGCGTAGATGCAGAGTCGGTTGAAAATGCTTTGATTCGTGGTCCTAAAGAATTAAGAACTTTGAATAGAGCGATAACGGCTTCTGATTTTGAATTGTTGGCTGTGCGTTGCACGGGTGCGGTTTCTCGTGCGAAAGCACTCACCGCCATAGATCACTGGTCATTTGCCAAGCCAGGATCGGTAGAGGTGGTCATGGTTCCAGACCTTGATTTGAATAAAAGAGAAAACGAGCAAATCACCGCAGAAATATTACATGAAAAAGAAACGGATGATGCCTTAAAACGCGTGGAGGATTACCTTAATCAACGCAAGGCTATGGGGACTACCTGTCATGTGAGTTGGGCCCGTTACAAAACCATCCGTATCCGTGCGAGAGTTGTGGTGCAAAATCAAGAAAATTTAGAGGCACTTAGCAAACGTATACATCAACGCCTTAATAAAGTCATACAACCTCTGCCCAACAGTTTGAATCCTACAGGTTGGGGTTTTGGAGAACCAATGTACTCTTCTGAAATCTATAACATTCTCTTAGATGAGCCTGGTGTTATTTATGCAGACAGAGTGCGTTTGATAGATGATGAAGTGCCTCATCATGAAGTACGCACCATTTCATCTGATCACTTCCAAGAAAATCTGTGGTATGCCGAAGATGGAGACAAATTGTATCGTTCCACTAATGAAGGTGTGGGATGGGAAGTGATTTACCGCTTTCAAGATCAAAAAATTCATCATATTCATGGTCATCCTTCTGTACCAGGTTTGATAGCTGTCATTACCGAACAGGTTAAAGAAGTGCATGAAAATAATAAGAACAATGAAGAGGACGACGCAGAAGAACAAGAATCTGATTGGTTGATTTATATCTCACATGACTGTGGTGAAAGCTGGGTGTCTCAGGCGCGTTTGAGTTTTAGAATAAGGGATTTTGCTTGGTTCCAAAGGGATGGTCAGGCCATGATGTTTTTGGCAACAGACCAAGGACTTTATGAATTAGATGTTACAGATACTCCTACACCTATCCCCTTGATGGTGGATATGAATTTCCCCACACGGGGTTGCTGGACAGTGGCGGTAACCCATCTTTCAGATGGACAGCTACTTGTGGCCACGTCGGCACAAGATCAAGGTGGAGTCTATCTTTCACGTTTTGGAGGAAAAAGTCAAACCTACGATAACATAGGTTTGGAAGGTCATGATGTGAGGGTTCTAAAAGTTCAGCACTTAGGAGTTAACCGCTATTTGTGGGCGGGTTTATATACCTACGGAGACTTGGATGGGGATGGTTGTTTTCGGCGTGAATTGGATGAGGAAATGGATTTTGGTCAAGATTGGTTGAGTTATCGAGAAGGCTGGCTAGGTGGCAGTTGTTTTTCTTTGGATTTTGTAGATTCTTCTGTTTTTGCGGCAACACACCATGGCGGTGTGATGGAACTAAATATTGGCAGTCGAAATCCCGCTTGGCGCCAACCATCTATCGATTGTGGATTGGCTTTAAGAGATGTGGGAAGGTTTCATCCAGTGTATTGTGTCTCGACCTCAAAAGTTAAAAAAGAAGCAACAGTTATGGCCAGTGGACCTACAGGAGTATTCTGTACAAATGAAGAGATGGATTTCACTCAATATGAATATTGTTCCAAACAAGAATATCTAGAAAAACTCACATTGCCCAGTACTTGGTTGTTTTGCAGTGGTCAACATGAAATAGAGGTGTTACACGAATATGAAACGAAGTGACATCATTTCACTAATGCCATCTATTTTCCAGCGTTCGGTGAACGTGGATGATTCATTATCGGCTTTGGTGGACACTATGGAAGGTTTGCAGGCTCCTGCAGAACAGGTACTTGATCGATTGGAAACCTATTTCAACCCTCATCTGACAAGTGATGAAATGGTGCCATTTTTAGGTAAGTGGGTGGATCTGGATTGGATGTGGCTTGATGACGAACAATTGCTACGTAACCATTCAAATGATTCAGAACTTACTGTAAATGCGTTAAGAAAGATGGTTTTTAAATCTTTTGAATTGGCCAAATGGCGAGGTACCTTAAAGGGTTTGATTCATTTTTTAGAAATTGCAACAGAAACACAGGGTTTTGTGATTGAAGAAAATGTGGATCTTCATGGACAATACAAAGATTTTCACCTTGTGGTAAGGTCACCCAAAAAATTGGAACACAAAAAGAAAATGATAGATCATATAGTTAAAAATGAAAAAGCAGCTTATATCAGTTACGAGCTTGTTTTTGATATTGAGGGAAAGGTCCACTGATATGGCTGTTAGTTTTTCAATAACCAACCCCGTCAATAATGTTGAGTTACAAGACGGCAAAGGGGAAATTTCTTACACCGTTACCAACACTACTCGTAAGGCGGTGCGTGCGCGCTCGTATATTGATATTGATCTCAAAGAGGGGGTAGAGCCCGATTGGTTTAGTGTAGAGGACGCAGAAATACGCACGTTTTCTCCAAATGAAACATCGGTATTTAAGATAATGGTTGACGTACCGCCTGATCAAGAAGACAAACAACCTAAGATTAGTTTAGGTGTATGCAATGTGGAAAAACCTCAAGAAGATTTTAAACCAGGGCCAGCGGTTTCAGTGCGTGGGATTTCTTGGAGTGAGGTCAAACCTAAAAAACCTTGGTACATCAGGCAGCCTTGGATCTCTATTTGGATCGTGTTGATTGTTGCGGCCATTGCTGTGCCCTTGATTGTCGTATTGAACAAACCTAATTATGAAGGGATGGGTTTGGTGCAAGCTTTAGTGTCAATTGACAATGACGAATTGGAACTTGGAGATATCAATTGGGATTTTAATGACAAGATAAATGAAAAATCAATTTTACCTGCAGGAACAATTCTCAGGTCTGAATTGGATGATGATGAAGTTACTTTGTGGGTTCAGTACTGGCATCCCTACGATGCGAATACTGCAAAGAAAAGTTTAGGTAAAACAAAAACTCAAAGAGAAAAAAATATAGATGCACTCACCAATCTTGTTGAAAAACTTGAGGACCGTAATCAAACCTTTCCATTTAAAATTTGGTTGACTATTGTGACGAGGGATAGGAAAAATAAAAAGTTGGCCCAAAAACACAATTTGCCTTTAAGTGAATTGGGTAAACGTAAAGTAAGTTTCCTCAGTCGTATTGATGAAGATGAGGATGAAGACGAAGATGATGATGAATAATGGATCGAAAAAAAGTAGCGATCATTTTTTTGATTGTGATTGGCGTTTTGTTCGTCATAGCAGTCAGTTACAGTTATTCCACCGATGAGAGTAGCAGTGAAGATAAGGATGAAAATTTTGAAGTTCCTTCATGGGTTTCAGGCATAGGTGATCTTTTTGGTTCTAGTGGGGACCCTTTAAAACCTTCGCATTTTACTGTGCTGAGTGGTAAAGCGACTATCAAAAATGATTTGATTACTGTCGCAAGTGAAAGTTGTAAAATCAAAATAAAATCCTCCAAGAAAGATTTGAGAAGCTGTTTGTTGGTCTTACAGGAACCACCTCCCAAAAAAACAAAAAAAGATGAAGAGGAGCCCAAAAAACCTGCTGAGCAAAAAGTAGAATTGCAGTACAGCCCTAATGATTCTTCAGATTATGATAAAAAAGCGGAGCCTCCAGTGTTGAGTTTGGGTACGGATAATTCGATGACGTTAGTGTTAGCTGCCACAGGGGGGGAGATTTCTTTTGAATTAGTATCGGGAACTACGGATTACAAATTCAAATATACAGGTCTTAGTAAGACAAATTTTAAAGTGGTCAGTGGTGAAGTGAAAATTTCAAGTAGTAAAATCACTATTTCAAGTGAACACTGTGTGATACGTGTCAAAGCATCGAACACGACCCTGCGCAATGTTGAGTTGATTCTTCAAAAGCCTAGTGGCGGATCTAAACTGCAGGTTAATGTGACATTTGACAAAAATGAAACTTTGTTAAATGCGATTAACAAAGATTCTGCCAAAATTGTTGTACAAGAAAAAGGTGGCATTATTGAACTTCGCCTTAAGGAGGGGGAGCCCGATTATGTTCTCAAAATTAAATAAGGCCTTACCTGAAGGTGCTAAAAAATTACGTACACCAGCATTGGTGATTGCTTTGGTTTTTATGATTGGCGTGGTGCTGTTGGAAAGTGGTGGGAACAATGGATTCATCACTTGGATCATTGGAAAAAGCTCGGTCTCTCGCCCAGGTTTTGGTATTGAGTATTTGTTCCAATTGGATATTTTGTTGTTGTACACGGTGGTATTAATGGTTCTGCCTGTATGCAAGGTTCCTCAAAAAGTTCAAGCGACAGCGCAGGGAATAGTCACACTCCTCATTGGTTTTATTATGTTTTTCACCAACCTCGCCTTGGCCTTCAAAGCTTTTGCCGCCATGATGTTGATGATTGCTTTACTACTTGCTTTCCCTTTCGGCACTATTGCTTACATGATTAAGTTTGCTGATTTTGACAAATCCGGTGCTGCCAATTCTCTAAGTGTCATCATGGCAATGAAGTATATATTTGTTATCTGCATGGTCATTGCACATCAAGAATTCCTCAAAAACTTAGGCTTCGTACTTCTTGTAGGTACCTCATTTGTCACCATGATCGTTGTTAGTTTTTTACATGGTTTTATGCCCAGTATTTTATGTAGTATTACCGATGCTATTGCAGGTATTGTCTTGGCTATCATAGCTATGATTTGGAATATCATTTTTGTGTTGGGATCGATTATACCAGTGATTAAAGCGGTGAGGGTGGATAAGCTGGTGAAGTAACTTTCGGTAATTGCTAAATTGTTTTTCTGGAATTATAGGTTCTCAATGCAATAAAAATATTAAAGTGAGGAGAATGATTTAGAAGACGTTTTTATACTTTTATCACTTTGATCTTAATTTGTTTGGATATGGTGGTTTTTTTCGATCATAATTTTGAGTTTTACACAATGCCTCAAATCTTTTCTTTTTTCTTCAATTCATTTTATTCATGACATTTGCAGAGATTTTAGTTTTTTTTTGCTGTTAAGTCAGTGAAAAGTAAATATGAGACATTTGATACATTCGGACACTCTTTGACAATTTGTTAAAAAACAAAAAAAGTAATAGTAAAAAAAATAAAACTTGTCATAATCATAAACCAATTTATGAACTTAGTTAAAGTGATAAAGATTGAACAAGACAAAAATTAAGATTGAATAAGACAAAATTAAGTACAACTCAAAAAAAGAAACGAACGGATCTATGAAAAATAAACTATTTCTCACGTCAATTGTAATTTTAATCATCATTGCTATCAGTTCAAAACCTTTGATTTCTGAAATTGATATAACGGGATTAAATGGTAAGTGGACATTTGATGAGCTCGTTAGTCCTTCCAATGACTCTAGCGTTCTAGAAAACCATGGCACATGGGTAGGTAACGTGAGCCCTAGCGATTCAACTTCCATTCGTAATCAAACAGGTAATTCAGGCAGCGTTGAGCTTGATGGTGCGAGTCACATCGATATGGGCCATATTCCAGAAATCGGCTCATTGAGAAATATTTTCACTATAACCACTTGGTTCAAAGCAAATGATGTATCCCAATCATGGTCACCCATCGCTGGAATGGACACCACAACCAGCAAAAATGGCTGGACAATAGGTCTAGAAGACGACTATCCCCGATTCAGAACACATAGCGTAGAAATTTATCTAGCAAAGAACATCTCTATCACTGAAGGCGTATGGTATTTCATGGCCACCGTCATGGACAGTAACAACGACGTTTCATTTTATGTATACGGAGATGACAACAGCTTCCAGACACAAAAGGTAGTAGGTTCAAGTCTCTCTGAAGTAGATACCAATGACAATTTTGTGGTCGGCAAAGAAGGCAATAAATACTTCAACGGTAGCGTAGACGATGTACGCGTTTACAGCCGCGAATTAAGTCCACTAGAAACACGAGAATTAGCAGGCTCAGACCTCAGCAACACACTAGTCGCCCATTACAAATTTGACAACGCCACAGGAGACCTCATAGAAGATAACAGTATCTACGATCAAGATGGCTTCTTAGGTTCACAACCACCCACACGCAGCTTAGAAACTCCCCTTAACAACATCACCAACTTAGGCAGTTTGAGTTTTAACGCAGCAGCAGGAAACTATGCAGAAATCTCTGTAGCCGAATTGCCCACAGAAGAAATAAGTGTTTCAACTTGGGTCAACCTTACCGCCTTGCCAACTAGCGGAGAAGCCACCATACTCATGTCTACCGATGGTACAGGCAATAGTGAATTCAAATTATCAATAGACACAGCAGGTCATCTACGCCATTACTTCAATAGTCAAGCGGGCACCTCAGTGAACCAAACAATCCCCGTAGGTGAATGGGTACAGATCACCGTCACCCGAAAATTAGCAGTAGTCAATACCTACATCAATGCCCTAAGAGAAACCAACAGCACAGACGCCTCAATTCTCAACTTCAACGGCTCAGCCTTAATAATAGGAGCCGAAGCCACCAGTGGCAGCTCAGAAAATTTAGCCAACTTTTTTGACGGCCAAATAGACGACATCCGTATTTTCAAAAGGATACTCACAGCAACAGAAGTAAACAACATCGTAACTACCGGAGTACCAGGAGAGCTATCAGCCCATTGGAAGTTTGACGGAGGTAAAGGCGTACCCGCCTACGATTCTACCTTAAATAAGAAACATGGATTTGTTAACAAAAAAAATAAATGGGTCAAATACCTAAGAGACAGTCTCAGCACCGAAGTTCCCCCAACAAATATAGTGAACCACGGTAGTCTGGAATTAAATTCATCCACAGCCGCCAGCGTAAAAGTAGAACGCCCCGAATTACCCACAGGGGATTTCAGCTACGCCACTTGGCTCTATAGAACCTCCTCGAACAACACACATACCATCTTTGCCGATTTCGGTAAGGCATCAGACCTCAGTGAAAAAATAGTCATAGCGATAGAAAGTAACAAAGTCAAAGTCTCCCTTAACAATGGCGCCATTTTTAGAGGCACTCCCAAAGTTATAGAAAAACGTTGGCACCACATAGCCGTAACACGATTAGGAGATACGGTAACCATTTATGTCAATGGAGAAGTAGACAAAACCTTCACACACAGCCCAGTTAATATTTTTGAAAAAGGCAATGAATTCAATATAGGGTCAAGTAAAGGAGGCCTAGCCCCAAGTACTTCCGCATTTGTACACAAAGGTTACATAGATGACAGCCGCATTTACAACCGCGCCTTGAGCTTAGAAGAAATCCGCAATGTCAAAAATGTGGGTCATGCTAACCTAATAAGTCATTGGAATTTCGATGAATCCAGTGGCTTCACCGCCATGGATAGTAGTGGCTATATAAGAGACGGCAGCATCAATGGAGCCGCCTTGCACAGTAGCCAGATAGCGCCCAACTTTATAGCAGGAAGTTACAGCCTAGAGTTAAACGGAACGGATGCTTACGTTTCCGTAGCCAATCCCGCTCTACCCACAGAAGATTTCAGCTACAGCGTCTGGGTAAACCCAGATGTCATTGGGAGCAACCAAAGTATCTTCATGTCCGCCAGTAGCAGTACAGGCGATAGTGAAGAATTACATATAGGAATAGCAGCAGACGGCAAAGCCTTTATCAACCTCAAGGGAACAACAATCGTCAGCAGCATCACAGCCCTAACAGCCGGGATTTGGTCAAACATCGTCGCCACTCGCAGTGGAGATATTGTCACCCTTTATGTCAACGGTGCCGCAGATGGCGTGGCCACTTATGGCGAAACCCTCAGTTTTGATGCGGGAAACATTTTGTTGAT
>Ga0316192_10001180_pt1 | contig 19261 bp, 21 predicted proteins | sample MerIslwburrow_MG_FD_204931 | JGI IMG/M metagenome (GOLD analysis project Ga0316192, IMG submission 204931) | Coastal sediment microbial communities from Maine, United States - Merrow Island worm burrow | ecosystem: Environmental > Aquatic > Marine > Coastal > Sediment | place: USA: Maine...
CGCAATCAAACAAGGTTGATTCAAAACCTTCCCCCACACATACCTCAAAACTAGATCAAGTCAGCGAAAATCACGTAAAAGAAGCTCTCAAAAAATGGGGACACAAAAGTCAACGACGCCAGGAATGATACTTTTCAATAAGCTTCAAAAGTCCTTCCGGTGCATGAGATTTTTTCCACATCCCTGCGGCAAATTTATTGGCCTCAGCCAATGTGGGATAAATATGTATTGTCCCTAAAATTTTATTCAAACCCAAACCATGCTTCATCGCCAGCACAAACTCTGCAATGAGGTCCCCCGCATGTTCACCACAAATCGTCACGCCTAAAATTCTATCTTTGCCCGGAACGGTCAACACCTTCACAAGCCCATGAGCTTCTTCATCGGTGATGGCTCTATCTAAGTCATCAATCCCATACGTGACCACTTCATAAGGGATGTTTTTTTCTTTAGCTTCTTTTTCATTCAAGCCCACCCGTGCCACTTCAGGATCGGTGTAGGTGCACCAAGGAATAACCGAATAATCCACTTTGAATTTTTTCAAAGGTGCAAACAAGGCATTAACGGCACAGTACCAAGCCTGATGTGCCGCCGTATGAGTGAACTGATATGGCCCAGCTACATCGCCACAGGCATATATATTAGAAAAATTAGTACGCATAAAAGGATCCACTGAAATGGTTTGGCGTTCACTGAGAGTAATGCCCAATTCTTCCGCACCAAAACCACTCACATGGGCCCTGCGTCCTACAGCAACAAGTATCTCATCAAAAGGTAAGCGCTCTTCCCCCTCTTTACCCACCACCACAAGAAATTTTTCTCCTTCCTTCACAACTACCTCTTTGGCCTGAGTATTGGTTTTGAGGCGTACACCATCGAGTTCAAAAAAAGATTGCACAAGAGCAATCACATCTTCATCCTCACGACCTAGTATGCTGGGTCCCATTTCAACTTGAGTCACTTCCGCGCCAAATCGAGCAAAACTTTGAGCCAGTTCTGAACCAATCGGCCCGCCACCTAAAACAACCAATCTCTTGGGCAATTTTCTGATATCCCAAAGATTATCTGTATGAAGAAAATTAATACCATCTAAACCGGGTAGTGGAGGAATAAACGGGCCCGCTCCTGTGGCAATCACAATATTGGCTGTGGTGATAACTTTTCCATTCACCTCAACTTCATAAGGCGATAGAATACGCGCCGCACCTTGAAAACAATCCACCCCTAAAGAAGTAAATCGTTCGACCGAATCATGAGGCTCAATGGTTTTGATAACGCGCTGTACCCTTTCCATCACATCGGCAAAATCAAAACTAACCGACGCTTCATTTATCCCATATTTTTTATGTTTCTTGATTTGCGATAACAATCTGGCACTCTTGATCAACGCCTTGCTGGGAACACAACCCGTATTCAGACAATCTCCACCCATTTTGTGCTTCTCTATCAAAGCCACCTTAGCCTTAACCGCCGCCGCAATATAAGCGGTAACCAACCCCCCAGAACCGGCACCAATAACAACAAGATTAAAATCGTATGTGGCCATGTGCTTTATTCCTCAACTCCACCACTCAACACAGCAGCTTCTTTTTTTGCCCTAAGAGCATTCAAAATCTTTTTTGCGATAAGTGGAAAAATACCTAACGCGATAAACGAACACATTATTTTTGGTGTCATAATATCAGAGGCCTTTTCAATCGTTGCCAATTGAGTTCCCGCATTCACATAAACAACTGTACCCACAAGCATCCCCAATTGACTCACCCAATAAAATGTCCATGTTTTTATCGTTGTCAAACCCATCACCAAATTGATCACAAAAAAAGGAAAGGCTGGAACAAGGCGTAGGGCAAACAAATAAAAGGCCCCCTCACGCTCAACACCTTCATTAATTGTTGTGAGTTTTTCTCCAAATTTTTTCTGAATGCTGTCTCTCAACAAAGTTCGAGCCACCAAAAACGAACACGTTGCTCCAATGGTACTGGCAAAAGAAACGGCTACCAACCCCGTCCACAATCCCAAAACACCTCCACCTGCCAAGGTTAATATGGTGGCCCCTGGCAACGACAAACCCGTAACAATGATATAAATCAAAACAAAGCCCATAACCATCATCACAGGATGTTCAAGGTAAATATGATGTAACGATTGTTGCTGTTGCTTGAGTTTGTCAAGACTAAGATATTGCCCTAAATCAAAGTAAAAATAACAGGCCACCAAGATAGTGAGTACAGAAAGGATGGTAACAATTTTTTTAGATTTCATTCCGTAATGGTACTTTCTAATTTATGGTTGTCATCCACATCAACCCGAAATACCAAAAAAATATTCCAATATATATATCTATTTAAACCACCAGGAGCCAAAAGAGATGTTTTTTGGCGACCCACCACATTTTCAATTCTCTTCTAAAAAATACTCGCCTTCATAAATATTCCCCACAATCACCATTTTATTCCCTGCCTCCCAAGGCAACAAAACTTTTGGGTTATCTTCTGATCTTAATTTAAAAGAAGCTGTTTCAATCTCATAAAGCACTTCAAAAATTTCACCATAATTATTCTTAATCAACTGACCTTCAAATATTTTCTGACCAATTCTATCTGTGCGACCTGTGTACTGTAGCAAAACAATGGTAGAAGGATCTTTACGTGTTACCAACAATTGACCTTCATTGTCACAGGGCAACCATCCCAACTCTTCGATACCTTTTAAAGTAAACTCACCAGAGGACAACATTTTTTTATTCACACTGTCCCAGGCTTTAAAGTCAAATCTGTTTTCCATTTTGCTCATTTATAGTTCCTTAGTTTTGAACGGGATTTATCCCGTAATACTTTTCAAAATATCTTTATAGGCCACTTTGCGCTTGAGTGTGCGCAGAGCAACCGCCGCTGCTTTTTGTTCAGCCAATTTTTTATTTTTACCTTCTCCCTCAAATTCACTGCCATCCATAATCTTTACCATCACGCAAAATGTTTTGGCATGTTCTGGCCCAGAGGATCTTCTATCTATATAACACGGGGGCTCTCCCCACATCTTTTGAGACAACTGTTGTAAAATGGATTTGTGATTTTTTTCGTGACGATTTTTTTCTACCATCAACAATCGCGGTTCATAAATAGTTTTGAGCCACAACTGCACACGTCTCACACCACCATCTAGGTACCAAGCACCCACAATCGCCTCAAAAAGATTGGCCAAAACACTGTCTGGAAACTTAGTTGAAATACCATTACCAACCACCAATGTATTTTGCAAATTAAATTCACGAATCAAAATAGCCAAGGTACGTCGAGACACCAAATTACTTCTAATCCGTGTGAGCTCTCCTTCATCCACCATTGGGTATTTTTTATAAATCAAATCAGTGATCACAAAGCCCAAAATCGCATCGCCCAAAAACTCAAGGCGTTCATTGCTGACTGTTTGGCCTTCTTTATTTTTTTTTCGTCTTGAAGCATGCATTAAGGCCTGACGCAACAACTCTTGATTTTTGAATTGGTAGGCCAATAGTTTTTCCACTTTTTCGAAGCGTTTGGCTTCATCCATGGCGGAAGTGGCGCATGCCTGTAAGAATCATCGCCATATTATTTTTAATGGCCGCCTCAATCACATCGGGATCTTTTTTACTTCCACCAGGTTGAATAATGGCCGCAATACCTGCCTCAGCTGCTCTTTCAATAGAATCAGGGAAAGGGAAAAAAGCATCGCTGGCCAACACCGCACCCTTGACCTTATCGCCTGCTTGTTCAATGGCAATGTCAACACTCTTCACACGGTTCATTTGTCCAGCGCCTGCCCCTATCAACTGACCATCTTTGACAATAGAAATTGCATTACTCTTAAGATGTTTACACACCAACCAAGCAAATTTCATATCTGTTGTTTCAGCATCACTGGCTTGACGACCTACCGAATTCAAATTAGAAAAATCTTCCGTATCCGCATTTTGCACCAGTAAACCACCACCTATCGTTCTTAATTGAAGATCACTTCGTCCCCCTTCAGGGATTTGCATCAAACGTAACGCTTCGCCCCAGCCCTTACGACCCGCCAAAATTTCTACAGCCCCACTTTCAAATTCAGGAGCACATATAGCCTCCACAAATCTTTTACCCGAAACAATGGCATTGGCTGTTTTGGTATCTAGACAACGATTAAAAGCAATAATAGAACCAAAGGCTGAAACCGGATCACCTTCCCAAGCTTTTTCAAAGGCAGTTTCAATATCTTTAGAGACCGCACAACCACAGGGGTTGGTGTGTTTGATCACCGCACAGGCAGGAGAAGAAAATTCTTGTACCAAATTCCAAGCGGCTTCAATATCTACAATATTATTGAAAGAGAGTTCTTTACCATTCAACAATTTACCTGACGCAATACCCGATGTGCTGTTGCCAAAACGCGTGTAAAGGGAAGCATGTTGATGAGGGTTTTCACCGTAGCGCAATTCTTGTAGACGATTGAACGTAAGGTGCAAGGTCTCTGGCAATTTTTTATCATCTCGGGTTTGCAAAAATGTGGAAATCGCGCCATCGTATTTGGCTGTTAAGGCAAATACTTTTCTGGCACATTGAGCTCTAAATTCATCACTCACTGAACCCTGACCTGCTACAAATTCGTTTTCGAACGTCGCATAATCCGCTGGATCGGTAAGCACACAGACATTACGATAATTTTTGGCAGCCGAACGCAACATGGAAGGACCGCCAATATCAATGTTTTCAATCGCCTCTTCCAAGGTCACATCGTCTTTGGTTACGGTTTTTTCAAAGGGATAAAGATTCACCACAACCAAATCTATCATCTCAATACCCAAGTCTTTGGCACTTTTCATATGTTCTTCATTATCACGCACAGCCAGTAGCCCCCCGTGAACAGAAGGGTGAAGTGTTTTGACACGTCCATTCATGATTTCAGGAAATTCGGTGACATCACTCACGAGAGTCACAGGCAAACCTTCATCTTTGAGTTTTTGTGCCGTTCCACCGGTACTGATCAAAGCCACTCCCTTTTCATGAAGAAGTTTGGCCAATGGAACCAACCCCTCTTTGTCACTCACACTCAATAAAGCTCTTTTGATCATATGATTGTTCTCCTTAGATGGATATATTCGCTAAAAAGAAAGAATTTAACGTTCCTGAGCTATTACGTCAAGATCTCTAGCCTTTACTTGATTTTTTAGGAGAAATAAAGTCGATTTGAATCACAAAAAATATTAAAATATTAAACTGACGCATCCAAAAAACTCGTCTCAAAAATCAAAATCCATTAAATTATCATCTCTACCAATATTAGCACGGTAACTGAGGTAACGCTGTAGAATCACCTGTGCCGACATCGCATCAATCAATTGTTTACGTTCCTTGTGTGACATATTAGGCTTGGATTCACGTAATTTTTTACCCGCTTCAATGGTAGACAACCTCTCATCCCAAGGAACTACTTTGATGTCAGGAAAGCGATCACGCATCTTTTCCATCATTTCCTGAGTGTAATGGCAACGTTCGCTTTTTCTGCCGTCCAAATGCAAGGGATAACCTACAACGATTTCAAAAATTTCATGTTCATTTACTATATCAGCTATGCGATTCAAGCGATCTTCATCGTTATTTTCCTCAATCAAGCCAAATGCCGAAGCAAACAAACAAAGAGGATCACTGATAGCCACCCCAATACGAACTTCTCCTAAGTCTAAGCCAAGAATTTGCTCCATTTAAGGGAGTTTCCATTCATTGATCACGGTTTCCCAACGTTCAAAGGTTCCGGTATCGTACCAAGGGTCATCACAGCTGTAGCCATACAAGCCACCTGTCTGTGCTACAGCAGGAAAGACATGATGCTCTAGCATCACCTTCATCTTCGCCAAAACTTCAGGGTCATCCCCTTCGGGAAACAAATGTGTGTAGTTCTCTAAAACACTAGGAGAAAACACATAATAGCCTGTCGAAATCAAATGTGAGGGCTCTTCTCCCTTGGCAGGTTTTTCAACAAAATGTTTGATGCGTTGCCCATCCATATCAGCCACACCAAAAGCGGACACATCGTCCAATTCCCTCAAAACAATGGTGATTTCAGCTTTATTTTTTTTGTGTGCTTCAACAACTGCGCAAAAGTCCACAGAACAAAGATTATCTCCATTGACCACAAGAAAAGGGTCTGACGTGGTAATCCCTTTAAGATTCATCATCTTGATCCAAGCAGCCGTGCCATTCATCTCATCACGTACCCAATCCGTGGGAATACTGTACTTTTTGCCTTTAAACTCGCCTTTTGTCTCAGGAACATAACGATTGACCATAGGATCATGGCCATAACCAAGGCTCAAAATAACTTGAGTGACACCGGCCCTGTACAACACATCGTAAAGATGATCCGTTAAAGGCTTACCCTGCACAGGTATAAGAGGTTTTGGAATTTCTAGGGTAACCGGTTGGAGCCTTGACCCTAATCCCCCAGCTAAAATGACAGCATCCATAATCTTATTGTTTATTCTATCACTTTATTTGACAATACCCCAACACCAAGATTGTGAGAAAATTATTATGATTTCAGACCACATCATCGTCAGTGAACTCATTACCAGCGCGTGGAAACCCTTATCTCAAATTCCAATTATTTTGGTGGCCACCTTGATATGGTTAACCGCCAGCCACTGGATTTGGAAAAAAATAAATCGTGAGGAAAATCAGAGCGTAACGCATCGCCCTCAAGCCATTATCTACTTCATTATATTTTTCCTGATTTTTGTCTATTCCAACATTATGCACGTCACCCTTTTTGAAATGATAAATGACAAAGAAAATATACTTTTCAACAGCTTGATTGATATCGCCGTAAAAATGTCAGCAATTATCATTAGCGTGATTATTGTCAAAAAATTAAATTTATTTTTTTCTAAAACTCAAGCCTCCACATTGCGTATTTTTTTAGTGGCACTAGTCGGCTTCGCTCTGCTCTATTTCATCATTTATTTTGCGCACATCGTCAATAAAGACCTATTGAACAACGAGTTTGACGAGCACCCGATGATTGTCAAACTCTCTGAATCCACTTTAGACAAAAATATTTTTTGGCTCTTAGCCTTATCTACCGTAATCATCACACCCATTTATGAAGAAATCGTTTTTAGAGGTTTTTTACAACCGGCCACCACCACCGCTCTTGGTATTCATTATGGCATTGTCTGTCAGTGTCTGCTTTTTACACTACTGCATCCCAAACACACCTACTTGCCCATTTTTATTTTTGCACTCGCCTTAAGCTACACCCGACAATGGTCAAAAAGTTTATGGCCCGGGATTATGATGCATATTCTGTTAAATGGTTCTACAATAGCCACACTCTACATACAAAACTACGGAAACCCTTTTGCCTTATGAACAACGCCATTGAAGTCACTAATTTATGTAAATCCTTTCACCTCGTCATCCCCAGAGAAGGCTTGTTTGGCTCTGTGGTGAATTTGTTTTATCGTCACAAACGCGAGTTAGAAGCCGTCAAACAACTGAGCTTCAGTATTGGTGCTGGAGAATTTGTGGGTTTTATCGGGCCCAATGGAGCGGGTAAATCAACCTCTATCAAAATGCTCACGGGCATACTCACACCCAACTCGGGTGACATCAAGGTAGCAGGCTTGACCCCCCATCGCCAACGCAAAGAGCTGGCCTCCAAAATTGGCGTGGTATTTGGCCAACGCACACAACTCTGGTGGGATTTACCCCTGCGAGACTCCTTCAAACTGCTACAACATATCTACAAAATTCCTGAAAAAGATTTTGTGGAACGCTTGAATCACTTCAGAGATTTATTAGCACTGGATTCTTTTATGCAAAGCCCTGTACGCAAACTTTCTTTAGGTCAACGCATGCGTGCCGATTTGGTGGCCAGTTTACTACACGATCCTGACATTCTTTTTTTAGACGAACCCACCATTGGCCTAGATGTGAATGCCAAAGATTCCATTCGTGATTTTTTACGTTACGTGAACGAAGAAAAGAAAAAAACCGTACTGCTCACCACCCACGATCTCAAAGACATCGAAATTCTCTGCAAAAGACTAATGATTATTGATCATGGGCAATTGCTCTTTGATGGCTCTATCAACGACCTCAAACAAAAGTACATCAACTACTCACGTTTGACATTAGAAGTAGATGACATCGCTTTATTAAAACAACATCTACCCGACAACTGCCACATTCGAGATGAAAGCAGCTCCCGGCTTTCTTTTGACCTACCTCGAGACACCGCCAGCCCCGCTCACTTTCTCACGGAGATCCTCAACAAATTATCCGTTCATGAAATTTCGATTGAAGAACCTGAAATCGAAGATGTGATTCGCCTTCTTTACCAAGGGCGTGAAGAGGGATGAACCTAGCGGCTTCTTATTTTTTGATTCGTATCTCGTTTATGAATATGCTGGCATATCGTAGCCGCTATTACACAGGAATCATCACCTACACCGTACATGTGGCCGTGCATTCTTCTATTCTGGTAGCCGCCTGGAACCAAAAAATGGTGGATTTTTCACAGGCTGAATTAGTGACCTTTATAGCCATTGGTTATATTATTCGCAGTTGCACCTTTTCCAACATGGATCAAGAAATTGCGGCACAGGTAGCCGACGGTTCTATGGTGATGGACTTATTAAAACCTATGGATTACCTTGGCATGCAGTTTTGCCGCGCCACGGGATCGATGTTATTTCGTCTTTTTATATTCACAGGCCCCGTAGGTTTAGCCATATTTTATTTTTTCGACAACATCCAACTGCCGCAGAATATTATTCCTTTTGTCATCTCCACCTTCTTGGCTTACTGGCTCTTTGCTCAGGTTACATTTTTAGTGGGTTTATGCGCTATCAAACTACATTCAATTGGTGGGTTAATTCGCATGAAAAATCATCTCCTCAATTTGCTGATGGGCCTTACCATTCCCCTCAGCTTCTACAGCCACTTTCCCTTGCTTGACACCTTGATACGTCTAACACCCTTCCCCGAAATGAGCCATACTCCCGTTATGATCTACATGAATCGCCTAGACGATTTACATGCCGCCAGTGTGTACGAAGCTTTACAGTTTCAATTTTTATGGGCCTTGGCCTTAACCTTGCTCTCACGTTTACTTTGGCTAAGAGTCAAAAAACATATCATGATTCAAGGGGGCTAAATGAGAATTTTACTGCACTACATTTCTCAATTCGCCAAATCACGGATGATCTACCGTGGTGATTTTTTTGCAGACTTCAGTAGTTTTCTGACAGGAATTTTTGCCCAACTGTTTTACCTCTACATTCTTTTCAGCAATGCCGGAAATAAGTTTGGCAACGATTGGTCGGTAGAACAGGTGATGTTTATTTGGGGAATGGCTCTGGTACCCAATGGCCTGTTTAACGTGGTCTCCCCTTCTCTATTCAGTTTTCCTGAAAAACACATCAACCAAGGCAACTTCGATCGCCTACTGCTCAGACCTTTACCTGCGTTGCCCCAAGTGTTTATGGAAAACTTTCGTTTTTCCGCTCTTATCGAATGTGTCACAGGAGTCGTAATGATGACCTTAGCGGGTTCTCAAAACGCCACCTTCCTCAAATTTTTAGGTGTCACGCACTCCAATTTTCATTGGACATGGACCTTGGAGCACCTTCTGAGTTTTGGGCTATTCGCCTTCTGCGGAGCCACCATTATCATCAGTATTTTTATTGCGGTGATTTCAATCAGTTTTTTTAGTCAAGATCGCCTAGGTGTGGGCGCCCCCATCTGGAACATGATGAGCTTCGGACGCTGGCCTCTGGCCATTTTCCCAAGCACCATTCAATTTATATTAATCTGGGTTTTTCCCTTCGCCTGCGTGGGTTTTTTGCCCGCCACTGTCTTAATGGATATCAACGTCGCCAACGATTACCTGCCCCTGCCGGCCGCCGCTTTCATCCCCCTCATCACACTGCTCATGGCCAGCATCGCCACCACCCTCTGGAAATTTGGCATCCGCAACTACACCTCAGTGGGAGCTTAACTTATTTACTCAGTAATTTTTTAAGAGTTTTATTGATCACGCCATGGGGTTTTTCACGAAACAATTCCGTCATGCCCGATAGCATATCAATATACTTATAAAGGGTATTAAGGTCCTTCAACTGATCGTGCATATGCAAACGTAATTTGCCGTCTTCTTTATCCATCCCCTTATTCTCTTTCAACACGGGAACATGTTCTTTATTGAGTTCCTTAAAATCATCTACCTGATTACGGTTGAACGAATCTATCGCCTCTTTGAGAGCTGCCCACAAATTCCCCGTAAACTCATAATAATCCTTACGATCTCCCCGCACCCGCAACACCCGAATAAACTTCATTTTTTCCAAAGCCCGGGTATTCGTCGAGGCCGACCCCTTAGAAATAGAAAGAAATTCCGAAATCTCATCCAAATTCATCGCCCCATTGTAAAGATACAACAAAGCCCCAATTTCCCCACTCAAGCGCGGAAAACCGAAGTTTTCGAACATTTTCCCTGATCTTTCGACATATTGGCGAAGAATAGCTTCCGTTTCTGAATTCATTTTTTTCCCATTTTTGCACAAATTAAGATCCGCATTATAACGCCAAATACCATTTTCTAATGGACCTAAACTCTGTATAATCCCTATCTCATAAAAATTAGGAGTAAAAAAATGGGTGCGAATCTCAAAAAACGCTTGAAAAATAAAAAAATCAAGAAAGCCAACCACGGCGCACGTCCTGGCTTGGGCGGCAGCCAACGTAAAATCACCCGCGGCAAATACGACCAACCCAGATAACAACCACCTTCCCCCAATACACCTTGTCGGAGCGTGGCCTAGCCTGGTAAGGCGCTAGTCTGGGGGACTAGAGATCGGAGGTTCAAATCCTCTCGCTCCGACCATTTAAAAACTGCTATAATAATGGCGGTTTTAAAGCAAAATCCCAAATTTGGGATTACCTGCCTAAGAGGCAAAGATGCTGAATTTCAGAAGTAAATCCTATACCCGGTATAGACTTTTGAAAGGTGGCAAAAATGAAACGCTCCCGAACTCCCAAACTTTGTAAATGGAAACGCAAAAATCGTGCAGATCAATCTTATGTTGAACTGAACGGTAAACGTCATTATTGTGGTCTCTGGGGAAGCCCTGAAAGCCAACAAGAGTACGCTAGATTACTCAGTGAATGGACGAATGGAACTCTCGAAGAAAGCTCCTCAAATCCCTCACAAAGCCCTACCGAAGCTCCAAGCAAAGACCACATGGAAATCAATGAGCTTTGCACAAGATTCTGGATTCACGCTAAAAACTATTACCGCAGAACTGATGGGAGCAATACCAACGAATTAGAAAATTTCAGGTATGCTATCCGACCTCTTAGAGCCTTATACGGTCATACCCCTGTTAGTGAGTTTGGGCCTCTCAGCCTTGAAGCTGTAAGAGAGCATATTATTAATTCAGACAAGAAATCCAATACCCAAGTAAGCAAACAACTCTCACGCTTTTATGTGAACCGCTTAATCAAGAAAATCAAATATGTCTTCAAATGGGGAGTTTCTAAAGAACTTGTGCCCCCCTCTATTTATCACGGTCTCAGTACTATCGAATCTCTTAAAAAAGGACGGGAAAAAAGGGTCTATGAAACAAAGAAAGTCAAACCCGCACCAGAGCATTTAATCAAACTGATTCAACCCCATGTCTCAGAAATCATTTGGGATATGATTCAGCTTCAACTCCACACCGCTATGAGACCCGAAGAAGTGAGACTGTTTACCAACACAATACATACTTTTTCAGGATCACAAAATGTTTCCTCTTCTCTTCCAGAATCCGTTGGCCGAACATGTAAGGTTATAGATTTGTCACCATTAATCTCTGTTTTTACCCAATCAGAAATATCAACTAACGTGTAGCCTTTGGCATAATTCGTTGAGAAACTTTTTACAGAAGGGTTGTATTTATTGTTAATACTTTCGGGATCACCACCAAAAACACCGTTACCACGATAAACAATGACTTGACCTGGGCTCAGCAACTCAATGGAACTCAAACGGCCCGTATGGCTGTTAGCAATAAAAGTATTCCAAAGTGCTAAATCTCCTTCACAAATCGTATATTTTTTTATGATACTAGCATATTGATCCGAAGAGCCTTTAACGTTAACGGGGCCTGAAACAATATGTCTAATAGTATGTGCATTTCCAGCATCATTTTTGTATTGTTTTTCAAATTTTTTAATCAAGCAAATTTTTGCAAATTTATAATCATCAGTCACACCTTCAAGATCAAACCTATAAAAGACACCTTGAGTACAACGATAATGAGAAACTTTACCACCCCACCAATACCCTGTAGTAAATTCAGAAGCCTTGATGATATGGCCTTTCATTTTTGACCTTACAATTTCAAGCTCACGCTGAGAATCATAAGCTACCTTCGTGCTACAAGCAGAACAAAAACACAATGCGATTATTACCATTAACGTATGTTTAATCATAGCTCTCCACCTCCTTTATTTGTTTCTTCAAAATCATTCATCAGGCTGACGCACTCCCCACTTACTTGGGCCCCACATGCCATTAGTTCTATGCTGACACGTTCTAAGAATTTCCTTTTTTACAAGAACACTTTCATTGTCATAAGAGAACTGCGCAAAACGCAAATTCTTAAACTCATCGTATCTTGCAAACACCATGTATAAGGGGATATACATACCCGCATGTTTCTGACTATAGATTGCACCTCCCATCAAATACAAACCAGATGAGCCTTGTATGGTTTCATCTCCCTCGTCTGGCGCACCAAATTGGGAAAGGATATGCTTTTCCTTTACACTTCCATCAATTTTAATTTTTCCGTAATTCTCTTCACTACAAGTTCCATAAACAAATTCTTCCAGCTTTCTTCCACATCCTGAAAAGGTCAACACTATTAGAGATAACAGTAAGATTTTTCTTATCACAACCATATTTTTCATAATTTACCAATTAGTCCTGTCGGCTTTGAAAAACCTAGATTAAAAATTCACACCAATACTTACATCAATGCTGTCCGTTTCCAGTAATTGATCTTGAACTGTATTTAATGGATGATCTAATGACCCTTTTTGAATTCCATAGTTGCGGTACACATAACTGGCAGTCACATAATATTCATCATTGTTACCAAACGATCTTTTAAACCCCAAACCGTAGCCGTAATACAAACTATCACCACCTTCAATCCGGGTATATATTGCGTTATTTATGATATATGTGGAGTTACTTGTTTTACTTTGGCCTACTTCAGCATTAAAAAGCATTCGTACTTTTGTGCCAGTGTTTAATTCAAACAACAAACCTGTGTAAATTGCCGATGCTTTGAGATTAGTATATTGAGAACTCCATGTATTTGAATAACTTCTATCACCTTCAAATTCATGTGACACATAACCCAAATATTGAGTTATCCCATCGTCTGAATGATTGTAAAACAATTCAACCGCAAAACCTGTGGTACTTTCATTTTTATGAGTTCTAAATCTACGCAACTTCGAGTTGACATTTTTTAGCTCAACACCCCAACTACCCTGTGCAGTTACAGTTTTTTCATTTGTTTGAGCATCTTCTTCTTTAGAATAGCCCTGATGAACTGCTACTACAAAAACAACCATCATTAACAATATTTTCCTTCTCATTTGCCCTCCTTTATTTTTTTATTTGTAAAGTTTTTTTAAAGAGTTGACCGTGTTCTCACTCACCACGTGCGCATAATATTTCATTGTCGTGTTGATATTTCTATGCCCAAGCTGTCGTGATACAAGGGTGAAATCTCCCCCACTTGCAAGCAGTAATTCAGACGCATATGTATGTCGTAAATCATGAATCGAGTGATGCATCTTTGTAACCTTCTTGATCCATCGACCAAAGCTTTTCTGCAATGCCATTTTTGTAAATTTTCCTCGACGTACAGAATAAAAGAGCGGTGCGGTTTCATTGGTAGGTTCACCAAACTTCTTTTTCCAGCTCATGTATTTCTTTAGATGCCTTACCAATTCTGTAGGAATCTGAACTCTTCGTTCTTCATCACCTTTTCCATGACGAACATGAACAAAAGGTATGACCACATCATCTAGGTACAAATCTCTAATTTCTAAGTTGCACATTTCTTCCACTCTCAAACCAGACTGCAAACCCAAATCAATAAGTAAGTAATCTTTCACAGGAAATTTGACGCCCTTCTTCTTCGCTTTTTTGCTTTCGTTCCCTAATAACTGCTTCAACCTTTGTTGCACTGGGCGAGGTATTAACCTTCCCTCGTCACAAATCCAATCTTTATCTCTTTTTTCACAATGCTTTCCTTTTCTATGAGTTTGTAAATCATGCAGAAATATAAACTTAAGAGCTTGCTTGAAAAGGCCTGTAACACTTCTTTTTTCCTTAGAAATCGCCATTTATATAGAAGTAAGAATGTTGAGCTTTAAAAATATTCTGTTTTGAAAATAAAACCTTAGAAACTCAAGATTTCTTAGTAACTCGATAAAAGGAAAGGGTTTAGTAGAAATTACGTGTTGACTTTAAGTTTATATTTCTGCATGAAAAGTAAACTTAGAGCACCGTTAACAACGACAATTGAGACAATTGAATGAATTGGATATTATTTTAGGAATGTTTTACGCAGGCTTCCGTAAACTTGAATGCACATTCGTATTTCAACATGAAAAGCGAACTTAAAACCGTTGTAGTAAAATTCGTACTGAAAAGATATAAATTGACATCAATTTTTAAATAACAGACAAATATATAGAACAACCCTCAGTATGACGTATCATGATAAAAAAAGAGGAAATCAATGGACATCAATAAACTCAGAGAACCCATAGACTGTTTTAATACATCATTAGGTAAACTTTGTCTTTTTTCACTTAGGGGGAAAGATCAAATTAAGCTAGCCAAGAAATGTAAAAACCTTGAAAATGTAGACACCGACAAATTCATTCAAACATATATGATACTTGTTTGCTTTCCTGTGGAATCACTAGTTGATCAGAAATATAGACCCGAAAGTTCGACATTAACCCAAGAGAATATCGACAAACTCTCAACAAAAGAAATTGAGACTTTTGCACAGCTAGTCATCAACCATCATCCTGAACTTTACAAAAAACCAAAACGAACAAAAGAAAATGGCATTGTTCACGTCTCATTTGAAGATGGTGAAACCATACACGAAAAAAAAGAAGAAGAAACATTTTCCAAATACCTCCAAAGGCTTACTTCTCTAAACTCAAAAAAACGAGAACAGTCACTATTAAGAATGATGGGAACTAGTACCTCTATCCTTTCCAACTGGCATAATAATTCTATATTTAAAACTTTGGACAGGTTGAATCCAACAAACAAACTATTTAAAAACATGGAAAAACTTTTTCCCTCTCAAACTTATATAGAAAAATCGTTAACGAAATTGGCACGCGACCATCTACATCAATTTACTGTTGCAAACATTCCTTATTTAAAAGAAGTCTCATTTTTTGACTCAATCTTAAAAAAATATCAACCAATTTTAGATCAAGCAAGCTTAGCTTCAATTGGTAATGTTAATAGCATTGGCCACATATCAAAACTTGATCATCTAATAAATAATTCGATTAATTCTCTTAGTTTTGAAAACACAATCACTAATACTGTAAACCGCTTTGAACGTTACATACCCAAAGACTACACCCCTGAACCATTATTAGGTCAAGAACTAGACACATTTAACGACACTATCAATTCATGGATTAACCAAACTGATAACCTTGAAGATTGCGGAAAAAATCTTGAAGAAAAAATTGAAGAATCTGATTTACCACCTAAATTAAAAATTGAGTATTACAATTCTTTATTCAATATTTTTATGGTAATTTTAACCTTATACTTATTTCATTTGTCAGGTGTTCAAAATCAAGTAATGCTCCAAGAAGAAATGACAAAACAACTTGCTCCATTACATAAGGAACTTTCTTTAACAAAGGAAAACCAACAAAAAAAACAATCTAAAATAGATGAAATTAGTAAAAAATTAGATGAAATTCAAAAACTTGTAATAAAAAACAGTTCGGTTACAAAACCATCAGCATACAAATTTAGCATTGTTAATGCGCTTGATGTCTACGAAGACAACAGTATTTGCTCAAACATTATTCACTCTTTACCAATAGGAACTGTGCTGTTTCTTCTTGATGAAAATGAAGATTGGACAAAAATTAGATGGGTCTCTAATACTGACAATACAACACATGAGGGATGGGTACTCAACAATTACTTACACAGTTTTGACGAACAAGACGATTAAACACGTCTAACCAAGAAGACTCACTCCTTTCAAACACTATCTATTCAGAACAAGGTTCTACTCAAAAAACAACCTATCTTTCTTATGCCTCTGCCGTTACAACTTTAGATTTTTCGTCTAAGATTTCAGATACTGGTTGAATTATCTTGATAACATTCTGTTTCTCTTCATCCGAATCAGATACCATTTTTCTAACAGCCTGTTCATATTTTTTAGGATGTGAAAATTCTAGAGCCTTTGCAATTAAACCTAATGCGGAAGTCTCTCTAAGAGGATATCTGGACACTAGTCCAGTAATATCCCTATCCGCTATAAACTTATCAAATATTTTATTTTCCTCTGTCAAAAGGTCATCAAGAGAAACTGTAATTGACAGCTCTCCTCCACATAATATAGTTTTCCCATCAGGGGTTTTACGCATCACCAAATCTTTAACTTTTCGCTCAACAAGACGAGCAACTAAACGATCCTTGTGCTTTCCAACCTCTTCAATGACCTGTTCAGTAAAGGCTTTAGTAATCTCCGATAAATCACCACCGCTCACTTCAATTACACGCTTTAACACTCCCTCAATGACCATGGGGTGATAGTACAATGATTCAACAGAGTATTGATCCAATGCGACAATCCCTTCGCCTTTTAATAATTCACAATTTTCATCGGAACGGTTGTCTTTATCAACAATACCAATCGCCTCGACCCAATGAAAACTTTTAGCTGATCCCAAACCCTTTACAACTTTTTCGACTTCCCAGCAATTGCCAACTGGTTGCACAGATATTTCTGGGAAAAGAATTTGATAAATTTGCAAATCCAAACTTGACGATGCGTTACCCTCGACAAACAAAATTTTCTTGCGAGATCCAAGTACTGCGATAGCTGTTGAAGAATCTATTTCTTCCGTTGATTCAACATAATCAGCTTCCCAATACTTCGGAGAATGATTATATGAACGAAGTAATAAGGTAGACGCATTTTTTTGATCTAACGGCAACGAAACATCATGAGTTGACACAACAAAAGCGCAATCCTCTCTGTAAGACAACAAAGTACTAAGAAGTGGAGAAACAATAGACCTATGCAAATGACGTTCAGGTTCATCAATTAATATTAAAGCGTCTTCTGGAACTGTTAATATACTAGCAATAATAAGTACGGCATTTCTTTCACCATCTGATAATTCGGCTATACCATAAGGCTCACAACCTTCACGAAAAGCAACCAATCTCCCACCTTTTTCAACTACGATAGTAAAGTTCAAATTTGACAACTGTAAAATATCATTCAACTTATTAATGGGAGATAAATTCCTTACAAGGGTCTCCACCTCTTCACCGTTACCTCTTCTAGCGTGGTTAGCTATTTGTGCATTCTCAAAATTTTCAATATCAACCAAATCAAATATTGCCATTTGAGATTTTGCACTAGAGTTATGATCTTTATACCTTGAATCTGCTTTTCTATCATGCTGTTTAATATTATCGAAAGTCCTCGTCCTTGCAGATGGCGTTAAGTCTACAGCATCCGAGTTGAGCCAAACTTGCCTGTTAGCTGCAATTCTTCTCACATCATTTAAATTATTGCATAAATAGAGATGCATTAGGGTTGATTTTCCCGTTCCATTCGCACCCACCACAAACATGAGGTTTCCAACAGAAATCTTTAATGCCTGAGTAAGTGATGCAGATGTAAAAAAGCACATGCAAAAACTCAATGGAGCTAAATATTACTCTCAGATAGATTTAAGGGAATCAGGGCCAGCATTCCTCATTCTCCCTACACCTAAAGAAGATGAAATTAAAGGGAACAATTTATTAGATGATGCGTATTCATTGCTTGTATCTATTCTCAAGGCTCCCTTGTTAACAACTTCTGAGCGTTACAAGGAACTGGGAATGGGAGTAAAGAAGGGAACTTTATTGATTCACGACCTTGTGAATCAAAAGCTGATTGAAGCTGTGCCAGTTTCTACGTCTTATGCCAGAATCATACTCTACAAATTGACAGATAAGGCAAAAGTGTTGCTGATTGACAAAGGAGAACATATTGAGAAATTTCCCCATTCACTTCCCCATGAGTTCGGGGTTAACTTGATAGTACAGTTTTATGAGAAACAAGGTTTGAGAGTGCATCGAGAGGTTCAGTGTGAAGATGGTTTTATTGATGTCGTTGTGTTTAATGAAGACAAAAAACTGCTTGTAGAATTTGAAACAGGAAAAAGTGATATTGCAAAAAACATTAGTAAATGTTTAGCCTTTGACGATCGCTCTAAAATTATCATGGTGGGAATGAATACCGCTGTAAATAGAAAAATTGAAACGGTGATTGAAAACAATAAACTTCATTCGAAGAGAATTGAAATTAAATTATTAGGAGAGTTTCGATATGGGAATAAAAAATAAATAGCCCTTATTTTCCTATGACAACAGACAATGAAGTAAGACACATTCATGAAGGCATTGAAGAAATAAATGATATTTAAGAAAAAATTTATGTGCTTTTGAGAAAACTTGGTTATTTTCAGGCGAAAAATGCCTTATTTTTTATTGTGTGGCATTCTGATTTTATTGTGCGGTAGTTTGTCGCAAAATTTTCTGTGATTCTACTTGTGATTCATATATATAGGCATTTTTTTTTAGATCATCAATGTAATCAGATAAAAATTTGAAAAATGTTTTAATAGCTATTGGCAAAGTTATAATTGTAATAAACCAAACGATAACCTTTGTCATGGCATCTAAATATTCAATAATATTCACTGATTCACTCATACGAGTTCCATATTATCAAAGTAAGCATGATTTTTCAACTATCCCCTGTAACCATTTCCGATAGCCCTTATAGAGCTATGGATCGACACACAAATTTTCCAAATAAAAATTAAAAGACAATTTTTAGGCATTGAACGCATTCAAAACACACAACCCTCGCCTCAACGGGGCAATG
>Ga0316192_10001182_pt1 | contig 19246 bp, 17 predicted proteins | sample MerIslwburrow_MG_FD_204931 | JGI IMG/M metagenome (GOLD analysis project Ga0316192, IMG submission 204931) | Coastal sediment microbial communities from Maine, United States - Merrow Island worm burrow | ecosystem: Environmental > Aquatic > Marine > Coastal > Sediment | place: USA: Maine...
CGAGCGCCTGACGAACCAGAGGATCGTTGAAGGGGGCTCGGGTCAGGTTAAAACCGAGATAGGTGTAGACGAAGTTGAGATACTTATAACGTTTGTAGTTGGCTTTCAGAGACGCTTTGGTTTCAAAGAGGCGACTGTACTGCGTTGGTGTCAGTCCCATCGAATCGATGTTACCGGCGGAGAGTTCGAGAAACTGGGTGGCTGGATCAGGGATGATGCGGGTCAAACGCTCGGTGATCCATACATCGCCATCGTAATAGTCGGGATTGGCACGCATGAGAATGGATTGCTGTCCCTGCCAGTCAGCCAGCGTGTAGGGGCCGATGGTGGCTTGAGGCTTGCGTGAGAGCTTTGTGTTCATGATATCTTCGTGTTCAAACACATGCTTCGGAAGTATGGCCAGTGACGACCATGTCGAGAGTGCCGGTGAGTAGGGCTCGGAGTAGTACACTTTAAACGTAAGATCATCCGGTGCCTCAAAGCGTACCACTTTGGCATAATCCGACTTGTAGGCGCTCTGGGTATGATCATCCTGAATCAGGGCAAGGGTGAAGACACAGTCGGCTGAGGTGAAGGGTTTGCCATCGCTCCACTTCAATCCTTTTCGTAGCTTGAATGTGATGCTGAGCTGATCAGCCGATATCTCCCAGCTTTCGGCCAGTTGGCCGGTCAGGTCGAGTTCGCGATCATATTTCAGCAGTGCGAGATAGAGCTGGCCGGCAATGGCATGACTGCTGGCATCGCCTGCAATCATCGGGATCAGGTTGGAGGCATCACCGATGGAAGCATCCACCAGCCGGTCACCGCTGGCGGGAATGGCTTCTACGTTGGTTGTGGTGAGGTAAGCGTCAGGTGTGGTTGTCTCTTCAGGTGAGCATGCTGCCATAAACAGAGGCAGCAAAAGGGCAATCCACCTTACCGCCATCAGCTTGGACGAATACGGGCGATGATCCATAGCCTGTCTCCCGGACGAATCAATTTACGTGTCGATATCTGATTGGAGCGGGCAATGTCTCTCGGTGTGGTGCCAAAGCGCTTGGCAATGGTCCAGAGCGAGTCACCGGAGCGTACCTTGTAGAGCATTCTGCGACCCTGAGAGAGCATAGGGTTCGGTGATGGGTTGGCACGTGCAAGTTGATTGGCAGGCACCTTCAGTGACTTACCAATCGAGAGCGTATTGCTGATGCCGGGATTAAGCCTGCGTAGATGGGAGATAGATGTATGGTGTTTGCGGGCAAGGGTCCAGAGCGAATCACCGCTACGGATCGTGGCACGCACATACTTCGGCCCAACCTCTTCAAGCTTTGAAAGCACTGCGGCTTCATATTCGACAGGGATAAAGAGCTCCACCTCCTCACGCAGGTATTGGGCATGATTCAGCCCCGGATTGAAGAGGAAGAGGGTCTTGCGATCCAGTCCGGATGCCTTGGCCAGCTCTTTCAGGTCAACCGGAGGCATCAGGCGGATGGCTGTTGCCGGAAAAGGTTCTGGAAAGGCGATGGTCTTCATATGCAGTAGGGCAGCAAAACCGATGACATGACGTACATAGGCGCGTGTAATCGAAGGTACAGGCATCTTGTTGATACCATCTTCCGGTGACCATGGAGAACGTCTGATGCGTTTGGCGACTGCTGTCGGGCCCAGATGGTAGGCGGCAAATGCTAACGGCCAATTGCCAAAGCGCTTACGCATCGACATCAGGTAACCTGCTGCTGCTCTGGTACCGATCTCCACGTTTCTACGACCATTAAGTCCGCCACCGCTATTGATGCCCAACCCTTTAGCTGTTCTCGGCATCAACTGCCAAAGCCCCATGGCACCGGCATAGGAGAGGGCATAGGGATTATAACCTGATTCGATCACCGGAATCGTCTGCAGCTCTAAAGGGGCTCCAATCTCATTGAGAGTGGCAACCATACGACCACGTACATATCGCGAGCGTTCGGAAATGTTTTTCCAGTGAGGCAATACATGGCGCTTAACCTCAGCCTGAGCCGCAGCAATGTCGGAGAGTGGTAGCGATTCAAACAACTTACTTTTTTGCAGCGAATGGACGGTTTCTTCGCTTTGAACAGAATCTGCCCGTACTTGCTTGCTTTCAGTTTGGTTAGCGGAATCACGATCGATCCGCGAACTTTCAAGGGGAAGAGTGCAGGCTGACAGTGTAAAACATAGCAAAAGAGCATGCCATACGATGCAGCGTGATGAGGTCGAGTCAGTTATCATATCGCGGACACTATCGTTACAGATAGGCCTAGTAAAAGGACAACGATTCAAATGCCATAAATTTAAAGAGGTTTCTTGATTTTAAGCATGTAGCTGCTTATGTTAACCGACCTCATCAGTAATTCCGGACTTAGGGAGTAAGGCGATGGACATAGAAGAGATGGCGATAAACGAAGAGGCTCCCGTCAATGAACCGTTACTGGTAGATGAGGGTGAGCAGATAGAGTTGATGAAGGTGTCGATGAATGGGGAGTCGTTTCTTCTTCAGGTAAAGGATGTAGGTGAAATTCTACGGCCGATCCCTTTGACCCCTGTTCCGATGGCACCGGACCATATGCTCGGAGTTGCTAACATACGCGGCCAGATTGTCTGTATTGTCGACCCTGGAAAGGTGCTTCACCTTAAGCAGGATCTGGCTGCCAAATCTGAAAGTACCCGATTCCTGATTTTACGTCATCCGCGTATGCATCTTGGCATCTGGGTGGATGGGGTTTCGGAACTCTATCGTGTGGCGAAAAGTGATCTGCCTGATGATGATCCGGACAATCACACTTCGTTGCGCGGGGAGGTCACAGTGGATGATGAAACATTCAAGCTTCTGAATACCCGTACACTGTTTGATTAGAACTACGCATCTTGCAAAAGAGTGAACATGAAGACATGATGCCTCTCTATCTGAGAGAGCACCAAAGTAATGAATTGAGTCGGGGAGAACTGACATGACGAATCCTGATAACGCGCCCGTTAAAAGCCTGCGACAGCTTGCAAACCGAAATATCATCCTATCGATGATTCTATTTGCAGCGATGATCGGAGCGATTCTGTTTGCTTTTGACCGAGCCGGAAAAGGACTTACTGAACTCTCTGAACTTTACGATCAACAGTCGCGTTTGGAACAGTTTAGATCTTCCATGCCTAACGTGTTGCTGCCCTTGAACGACTACACCTTGACTCAAAACCAGGAAGACGTCGGCAAAATTGACAAGGCTTCTCAGGAATTCCTGCGCCTCTATGGTGAGGTGACCATTCTTCCTATTCTAACCGATGTCGATAACAAAGAACTGCAAGAAGTGTTTGAACTGATGCAGGAAGTGATCGGCATTGCCGATGATATCGTAAGTGGAAAGATTCCGACTGCGATGGCTGGTAACGTAACGGTGGTAGCACAGAGTCTCGTATCTGTGGGTCAGGAGAAGATGGAAGATGTAGCCAGTCGTCTGGAGAAGGCGATGACATCTGAAACGGCAGCGAAAATAGCTGAGATTGAAAAACTGGCCGTGATCAATATTGCTCTGATTATTTTAGTAATTATCATTAGTGCGTTATTAAGTCGAAGCTTTGTAAACAGCGTATCGGCGACCATCTCTCAGGTTGCAAAAGATGTGTCTTACTCCTCCAATGAGATTCTGGGCGCCGTAGAGCAGCAGGCGAATGCATCTGATACACAGGCTCGATCAGTGTCCGGTGTAACCATGGAGCTGGAGGATATGTCTGAATCAGCTAAGAAGATTGCGAAAACAGCATCCAGTGTTTAACGAATCGCGGCTGCAACGACAATCTCTGCAAACGAAGGGGCGGCAGCGGTAAATGAAGCGATTGGTTACATGGATAAGATTCGTCAGGAAGTGACAAGTATTGCGGAGAAGGTGTCTGATGCTGGCCGAAAAGCTGAGCAGATTCTGGAGTCAGTAGATTCGATTCAGGAGATTGCTGATGAGACTCATCTGCTAGCTCTAAACGCCTCAATTGAGTCGGCAGCAGCCGGTGAGTTCGGCAAGCGATTTGCCGTTGTAGCGGGCGAGGTAAGACGACTCTCCGAACGTGCGCGTGCCTTCACCGAAGAGATTCAAACTGTGGTCAATGACGTACATACTTCAACGAAAGAGTCCATCGAGGTGACCAAAGAGGGTCTGATCGAGGTGGCTAAGGGTGTGGAAATTGCCCAGCGTGCCGGTGAAGCTCTGCAGAAGATGCAGACCATGTCCGAAAAAACGAGTCAGGCAGTGAGAACCATTGCATCAGCGACGGGTCAGCAGGATGAGAGCAGTCAGGAGTTTGTGATGACCATGCGCCAGATTGCCGATCTTTTGAAGGATTCGGCTGTGCAGATGCAGAAGTCCCGCGAAGTCTCGCAACGCTTGAATGAGACAGCAGAAAATCTGAAGAAAATCGTATAATACGAAGCGAGTAGGCATTGTCCGGCTTCGATCTATCCAACTTTCTCGCCTCCTTTTTTGATGAGGCACGAGAACGTTTAAGCTCAATCAACCAACATCTGGTTAATTTTGAGTCAGGAGCTATTAGTGAAGAAGAGCTAGTAGACCTCCGTCGTGATGCTCACACCATTAAAGGTTCCGCTCTTATGCTCGGCGTTAAGGACATCGGTGGAGTAGGGCACCTTTTTGAGGATGTCATGGAGCAGCTGATTGAGCATCCCGAATGGCGAACTGCGGCGATGATCCAATTTCTTTACGATCTACATGATGAGCTAGCCAAGCGACTTGATGATCCCGATGGAAACGAACTACTTGAACCTGACACACTCCGCTCATCCTATGATGGTCTGGTTAAAACCCTGCAGGGCGGTTCGGAAGAGAGTGTCGCTGACACCAGCGAAGATGAAGGTGAGACCGAAGTAGCTGAGTCGGTTGGCGGATCGGACAAAGCTGGTTTAATTGGCGCTGATGAGGCTGCTGAGTGGAAAAAGAGTCGACAGTCGGAAGAAATTACAGAAGAGGGTTTGTTATCCGAGCCTTCTGACATTGAACAGATTGAAGCAATCCTGGATGAGGGTGATGAGGCGATTGCCGAGGACTTTGAAAGCCTGGCATTAACACCATTGCCACAGGCAGATGTAGCTGAAATCGATAACTTCAGGCCTGATGTCTCCAAGATTGAGATGAAGGGCAGTGGTCAGCGACATAGCTCAGGCCGATTCCTCAGGGTTGATGCTGAGCGTCTGGAAGATCTCTCCAACCATGTTATTGAGTTAAGTACCGAGCAGACTCGTGGCGAATCTATTGAAGAGACCATGAATGCGCTCCATCTTCAAATGCGCGCGCTTCGTCGTGACTGGCAGCAGTTTAAGGGTGGGCTGGCAACGGCTGATGAGAAAGAGATTGAAGGCGGGATGCAAAGGCTTGATGAGGCATTAGATCGTCAGGTTCGGAAAACACGCTTCTTTATTGATGAGTACGGGCATAATCAGGTGCGAAGTGGCTTGATGTTAAAAGACCTGCGTGATCAGGTGCTTTCACTGATGCTCAGACCTCTGGACAGTATCTTTTCGACCTTCCCGCGAGCCATTCGTGACGTTGCAGTTCGTTCAAACAAGCGTGTGAACCTTCAGGTGGCAGGCAAGAGCGTTGAGATCGATCAAGGTGTGGCTGAAGCGCTTGTTGAGCCTCTGGTCCATCTGTTAAACAATGCTGTTGCACATGGTATTGAGTCGCCAGAAGAGCGTGCTGAAACCGGCAAGCCGGAAGAGGGACAGATTACCATTCTTGCACGTCAAAGCGGCAACGAAGTTCGGATTGAAGTGGTGGATGATGGTCGGGGCATTGATTCGGAAAGAGTCAAAGAGGTGGCTGTTAAGCGCGGTGTAACCACACAAACTGAAGCAGATGCCATGGATTCAGCAGAAATTCTTGAAATGATTTTCCGTCCCGGCTTTTCAACGCATGTCGACGTGGATGACTTGGCAGGGCGCGGTATCGGCATGAATGTTGTTCAGGATACGCTTCGTAAACTGACCGGTTCAATCCGTATTCATACAAAAGTAGGGGAAGGGTCTCGTTTCATTCTCTCCATGCCAGTACGTATCGCTGTGCAGCAGGCATTGTTATTCCGTATGGGTGATCAGCAGTTTGGCATGCTTACGCATATGATTGATCAGGCGATTCCTTTGAAGAAGCAGAACCTCGAAAAGGGTGCTGGCGGCAAAGATTTTGTCCGTTACGGCAACCATCTTGTGCCAATCGTGGATCTTCGACGAATGATGACAAGCGATACAGAGAGTTTATCAGATTTTCCGTATGTACTGATTGCAGAACATATTGAAGGGTTTGTGGGTATTGTTATTGATGAGCTCTATAGCGATCATGAGATCGTTGTACGAGACCTCGACCCCTACATCAAGCGATATCAGCCTCAGGGACTCATGGGCAACAGTATTGCTGCCGACGGATCTATTCTGCTACTGCTTGAGCCCTATGGTATCAAGGAGATGGGCCGCACATCGCCGGATGATGAAGTCCATATCGAGGTGGCCGAAGAGGATAAATTCAATTTCAAAGTGTTGTTAGTGGATGACTCGCTCATTGCCAGAAAGGTAGAACAGGGAATTCTTGAACACCTTGGCTTTGATGTTGATACGGCCATTGATGGTCTCGATGCTTTAACAAAGCTGGAGTCAGACACATACGATATGATTGTCACTGACTTGGAGATGCCACGTCTTGATGGGTTTGGTCTGGTTCGTCGACTGCGCAACCAGCCTCAGCATGAAGAGTTGCCTATCTTAATTATCTCGACCCGGGAAAGTGCTGAAGATAGGATGCGCGCCATGGAAGCAGGTGCTGATGCTTATCTGGTGAAACAACAGCTAGATAGCGAGAGCCTGCTTAAGAGCATCCGCATGCTCGTCGGGCCTCTTGAAAGCGAGACTGCTTCAGAAGACTCCTGATCTAATTTATATGATATTGGTTTATTGCTCCCATCGTCTAGCGGTTAGGACGCTGGCCTCTCACGCCGGAAACAGGGGTTCGATTCCCCTTGGGAGTACCATCAACTAAAAGCATCTGTATTTTTACAGGTGCTTTTTTTGTTTTTACTGAATTTGTATTGAGAGGGTAGTTTCTCCTTTATCGGTTTCAGGTCGACCTTACGGCCTCTGTAAAATGATATGCGACGTCGCATAATGAATATTATGTAAAGTTACAAAGAGAGCGAAAGCAAAAGAATGCCTGAAAGAATATTAAATAAAGATAACTACTTCGATAAGTTATGTAAACTTATGAAAGTATTACGTGAAGAGTGCCCTTGGGATAATGAACAGACACTCACCTCTCTGCGCACCTATACGCTTGAAGAGACTCACGAGGTCTTAGAGGCCATTGACCTGGCAGTTCATCATAATGACTGGTCGTCACTGAAGTCAGAATTGGGAGATCTGTTAATTCAGATCGCCTTCTATTCAGTGATCGCAGACGAGCATGGTGAATTTGATCTTGGTGATGTTTTTGAGTCACTGATCCAAAAAATGATCTATAGGCATCCACATGTCTTTGGCGATGCACGGCCCAAGGACGTTCTCGAGCAGTGGGAATCTCTCAAGGATGAAGAGCATAAGGAGCGCAAGAGCCTCATGGATGGGATTCCCCCGCTCCCTGCTCTTGCTTATGCGCTTAAGCAACAGAAACGGGCAGCACGCGTCGGTTTTGACTGGAAAACGGCGGATGATGTCATTGAAAAGATGGAAGAAGAGCTCTCAGAGCTTTCTGACGAGGTTAGAAAGGGCGCCGATGTATCAAGGATTGAGGATGAGTTTGGTGATGTACTCTTCACTTTGGTCAATCTTGGCCGAAAACTCGATCTAGATGCAGAGGTCTGCCTGATGCATACCAATCGCAAGTTTGCACAACGTTTTAGAGGTGTTGAATCACTGGCCAATGAGCGTCAGTTGGACCTCTCAGGGCTTGGGTTGGAGGCATTGGAGAAGCTCTACCAAGAAGTTAAATCGGAAATTGAACAAAAGAAGATGGAGTCAACATGAGTGATAAAGAGAATCAACAGAATCCGCAGGAGCTTCAGATCCAGATTCCTCCCGAGGTTCAAAGGGGGACTTACGCTAATAATATGGTTGTTGCCCACACTCAGGAGGAATTTGTCCTCGATTTTATTCTGGCCACGCCGCCTGTTGGCACGGTGAACTCACGCGTTATTGTCTCCCCTTCTCACGCCAAGCGCATTGCCCAGGCTCTGCTTGAGAATATTCAGAAATATGAAGAGAGGTTCGGTGAGGTTGAGAATATTCCGGCCGGTTTACCCAGTGATGCAATCACGCATTAATAGAGCGGTTAGTGTTCATTGTTTTCGTGGTGACTGTTACCGCTATTACTAAAATGACCTAGGTGACGTACAATAACTTCAGAGAGTGTGCACTCCTCTCGAGTTGCAAGGTAGTTCAGTTGCGCCCATGCATTATGTGACAAGGTAACGGTTTTGGTCCCGGGTTTGCTGGCGCGCCTTCTACTCGCACGAATCGCATTTTTCAGCTGCGTCCACTCGGCAGCTTGTAGCCACGCCTCACACCAACGATTCAGGTTTTCAGTCGGGTTCTGAATTTTGCTCTCATTGAGCAGGTCAAAGGCTCTAGAGGCTTTGAATGTTCGATATTCTCCCAACCAGGAGGGGTTTTCCAGCTTCTTTTCGATCCATCGATGGGCAAACCATCGATCACTCTCTGTAATTTTATATCGCTCTCTAGCCATCAATCACCTCTCAATAACGTGACAAGGTAACGCATTATGACAGAGCAATCAATCCTTCTTTGAGCTCTCTTGCATCCACTTAATGGCCCCGGAAACAGCCACTGGAACGGCCTGATCCCTGCTCATCAAGGTGGCGATGGCGGATGCAAGCCTGCAACCGGTTCCATGTGAGCGCTCCTCATCCCAATTCTGCCTCTCATGAGGAAACGCAATCTCTTCACCATCCATGTAAAGAATATCAATCAGGCGATTGCCACGTATATGGCCACCCTTAAGTAGAATCGGAACATTCAACTCATTAAAAAGATCAGAGGCAGATTCCCTATCAACCTTTCGCCCAAGAAGATGGCTTGTCTCAGGGATGTTAGGTGTAATCAGTGAAGCGCATGGAAAAAGCCTATCTCTCAATGTCTCAACTGCAGAGGGATCCAGCAGCGCCCGGCCACTACTTGAGATCATTACTGGATCGATAACCAGTGCTTTCCCTGTATGTAGCTCATCAATCAGTGAAGTGATCAATTCGATTCTGGCAGCATCAAAGAGCATACCGGTTTTAACAGTCTTGATATCGTAGTAACTGAAACAGGCTCGTATTTCCGCCTCCAGCTGCTTAAGTGAAACAGGCTCAATGCGGGTTACTGCGGATGGATTTTGGGCTGTGAGAGCGGTGATGGCCGAACAACCCTTAACACCAAGTGCATGAATGGTTTGAAGATCGGCCTGAATGCCTGCCCCGCTGCTACTATCACTGCCTCCGATAGTTAATACGGCAGGTGTCATTTATCTTGTAAGTCCCTTTCTGCATCTCTTTTCCTTCGAATCATGCCAATTTCTGACAGTTTCTTCTGAAATGCGGACGATTTAGATGCTGCGAAATTGATATGTTCCGCTGGAAATGCATATGCAGTGACACTTGAGTCGGCGACTACGTCTGCAGTAGGCATGCTCAAGCCGCTTGTTGAAATCTCTCCTACAATGTCTCCTGCTCCGAGAGACGCAATATGTTTTCCATCCATGACAATATGAATAAAGCCGTCAGCAATAAGATAGAGGTTGGAGTTAAACTCACCCTGTCTGATCAGCAATCCTTTACGATCAAGCGAGTAGACCCTGCACTCATCTACCAGGTAATGGCGCAGGTATTCTGGTAACACCTTAAACAGCTGGTGGCGGGATACAAACTTGTAGATTGGTTCCGGAGCCATAACCACCTTGGATCGGGTTGCTAGCTCGGCACGACGGGTCTTGGCAAGCCTGCAGAGCCGTTTCTTGAACTCAGGAAATACCTCGGCCACTTCATTAATCTGCTCAAGTGATACGGCAAAGACGGTAACTTTATCATCTGCGATGACATCAGCCACAGGCAGCGATAACCCTGCAGCGGAGACTTCACCTACAATATCGCCCTGTTTCAGCTCTGCCAGCGTCTTATCCTCATTTACAACCCTGACATGGCCTTTGGCGATGAAGTAGAGAAAGGTGTTCTTCTCTCCATGTCGAATCAGCATCGTGTTTTTCTCAACATGGAAGCATTGGCACTCTGCAATGAGCTTTTGACGATACTCTTCTGAAATGCTGGTAAAGAGCCGGTGTTTACCGAAGATCTCAGCCACCTGTTCAGGGGTCTCTTCTACCTCCACAGCATTGAGCCAGCGGAATGCACTATCCATTTTGATGCTGTCTTTCTGGGTAGCACCAAGAAGCATCATGAAGAATGCCAGAGCAAGGAATATGGAGAGTTCGCTGGTGATCAGTACGAAGAGTGATGCCAGTGTAATAATAGTCAGGCGCTCGATCTCTTCGCTCATATTGCGCTTGGCATAGGTGAAGACCATGCCAATGATTGGGACGATAAGAAGCGAGGCAAGTGCCAGCTCAAGTTTTTCGGCACCCATATGCTGGTAGATACCAATGGCTGTAAAGAGGCCGCTGAGAAAGAGTTTTACCAGAAACTTCCAATTAAACTGAAGGACACTTTTGATAAACTCTTGCTTATGAGAACTCACGTTTTATCACTCCATTGATCACACATTGCTCTAGCTGTTGATTCAATATCATCAGCGGCGAAAAGACCAGAGATGACAGCGGCACAATCGACACCCGCAAGTTTTACCGCTGGCAGTGCCTCCAGCGTAATGCCGCCAATGGCGACAATGTTGGCCTCAGGAAAGAGTTCACGGGACTTCTGCAGGCGTGGTAGACCGATGGTTGGCACCTCGGGCTTGCTTGTTGTCGGGAAAACGGCTCCAAAGGAGAGGTAGTCCGCCCCACTCTCCAGCGCGTGCTTGCCAAAAGCCGCATCGGCACGGCATGTTACGCCCAGAATCAGTTCATTTCCTACATCATGACGAACAATGGGGAGGTTTTCGATATCGCCCTTACCAAGGTGTACGCCATCAGCTCCCGACTCCTGAGCCAACTGGATAGAGTCGTTGACGATCAGTTTTGCGCCATAACGCGCTGTAAGCGCCCTGAGCGCCTTTGAACGCTTCAGAGCACCCTTATACCCCTCTTTTTTATCGCGAAACTGGAGTGTCTTCACACCACCCTTCAGTGCGGCCTCTGCTCGAGCGAATAGGTCGCTGCTCTCCAGATCAGCTGGAAGAATGCCGTAGATACCGGTGATTCGATCCGTCATGGATGGTTTGCGTTAACCCAGCAGCTTCAGTAGATCGGTGAAGTGTGGCAGCGAGAAAACACGATCCGCATACTCTTCCGGCACATCCTGATAACCGTGTTCAGCAAAAGCGACCGTATGGCAGCCGGCATTGAAGCCCGCCTCCACATCAAAACGGGTATCGCCAACCATCACAGTCTCCGATGGCTCTACACCCATGGCACGGCAGCACTCATCGAGCATGTCAGGAGCCGGTTTCTTGGGAAATCCATCTTCCGGCGATAGCGCTAGCGTCAGATATGAGGTCAAACCCAACTGATCAAGCACCTTAATGCGTGCCTTGGCAGGTTTGGCGGTTACGCATGACATCGGAATACCCTTGTCACGCAATGTGTTGAGTACGTCCATCACACCTGGGAATGGCACACCGAAATCGGCAGGATGTTTTTCATAGATATCGGCAAAGGCGTGGTAGAGCTCCATGGTCTTTGGGTCGTCCATCGGCTTGCCGAGCACATTGGAGGCAAGCTTCTGTGCACCGCCTCCTACATGTGGCTGGGTCTCGGCCAGTGTCATCTGGAAATCGTAACCGCACTGTTTCAATGCCCTGTTGGCATTAGCCTGAATATCAGGGAGTGCATCAACCAGTGTTCCATCTAAATCAAAAATAAAAGCTTTTGGGGTACTCATGAAATCTCTCCAAGGGTTTGAATGGCGAGGTGAAGCTCCTGCAACACCGCCGCATCCGTTTCGTGAGCAAAATGATACTCCAATTGATCGACAATTTCCCCATCCGGTGTTTGGGGATTTTGTTTGATCAAGCTGGCGATGGCCCATGCACTATGGCCTCGAATCAACGTTTCCGAATCATTGAGAGCATTCATAAGTAACGGGATGTAACTCGCATTGCCGGAGTTACCCATGGCTATAGCGACATTACGAAGCAGCCCCGCTCTTCCCGGTCTTTTAATGGGTGACTTACGGAAGCGTTGGCGGAAACCCTCATCATCGAGGGCAAAGAGCTCAGAGAGTGTCGGCAGAACGTTTTCATTGCGCGGCGTGAGATGGTCAACGGTGACTGGCTCTACTTTACCGTTCCACGGACACGCCATTTGGCAATCGTCACAGCCATAGATGCGATTGCTCATAAGGGAGCGCAATTCAAGCGGAATAAACCCTCTGTATTCAATAGTTAGGTAAGATATGCAAAGTCGCGCATCAACGACAAAGGGCGCCACAATCGCCTTGGTCGGACATACATCAATACAGGCAGTGCATGTCCCGCAATGAAACTCAGCAGGTGCATCCGGCTCAATCTCTGCGGTGGTGAAGATTTCACCGAGCATCAGATAGGAGCCGTGTTCACGATTGATGGTCAGGGTATGCTTCCCCTGCCAGCCAAGTCCGCCCTGCTCTGCCAGTGCATGTTCCAATACCGGCGCAGTATCGACGTAAACACGTTGATCATGTGCACCAAGAAGATCATCCAGCTCACGTGCCAAGGTCTTCAGCCGCTTTTTCATCACTTCGTGGTAGTCATCGCCATGCGCATAAGAAGCAATCACTCCCCTGCCCCTGTCCGATTCACCTTCTTCCAGTGAATAAGGTGGCAAAGCATGGCGCATACCCACAGATATGACCGTCCTGATCCCCTCCAGCATGCTCTCAGGGTCTTTACGACGCTCTACACGCGTCTCTTCAGCCATATAGCCCATCTCGCCATGCATCGAGGCATCCACCCAGCTTTCAAGCCCCTTACGGTGCTTATCAGGGAACTGCGGCACCGAAAATGCACAAAGCTCAAAGCCATGCTTTTCGGCCAGCTCGCGAATCGTCTCTTTGGATATGGATTGGAACATCACACGCCAACTCTGGCGTGTGTGACGTTTCTTGTCTTTAATCAGGAAATCTCAATGTCCGCTTTTGGCCGGAAGAAGACACTGGAGCGAATGACTGCAATGCCAAAAGCGGACATTCAGGCATTAGCCTATAATCAGTACTATGAACTCATCGAGAATCAAATATGAAAATAACATCTTGTGGCTTATTACTGCGATCTTTGTTTGGACAGCTGTCATTTTTGGTTCTTTAGCATGGAACTCTTATCATGAGAAACAGCATTCAATCAGGCTAGCCTCTAATGAAGCAGAAGCCTATTTCAATAAAGATAAGGCAATTAGGCTCTGGAGTGCTTCTCATGGTGGAGTGTATGTGCCTATTGATAAACGCACTCCACCAAATGCTCACCTGTCTCACATCCCTGAACGCGATATCACAACACCATCGGGTAAAAAGCTTACCCTGATGAACCCTGCGTACATGCTTGCTCAGATGATGAAGGATTATAATGAACTATATGGTGTAAAAGGAAAAATAACCTCCTTCCCCGATAAGCTTCTCAATCAAGATAATTCCCCAGATCAATGGGAAGTAAATGCTATGAATGCATTTGAAAAGGGCGCAGATGAAGCTAAAGAGCTAGTAGATGTGGATGGCGTATCTCATTTACGCTTGATGCGTCCTCTTCTTATTAAACAAGACTGCTTAAAATGCCATGGTTTTCAGGGCTATAAAGTGGGTGATTTAAGGGGGGGGATCGGTGTTTCGATTGCTATGACTCCTTTCTTAAAAGAAGAGCAATTATCGCTAAATAATCTACACATCACGCATGGGTTCTTTTGGGTCATTGGATTAATCACTTTTGGCCACATCTTCAACCAAGGCAACAACCGCCAACAGGAGCGACGAAAAGAAGAAGAGGAACTGCTCCGATTAAACAAGGAACTGGAGTCACTTTCATTCTTGGATGGGTTGATCAATATTCCAAATAGACGAGCATTTAACAAAGCCTTTGATCGCGAATGGGATCGTTGCCGTCGAGATCAAAAGGCACTATCACTGGTAATGATCGATATAGACTTTTTCAAGGATTATAACGATCTCTACGGACATCAGCGTGGTGATGAATGCTTAACGTTGGTGGCTCAAACATTAGCGAGTGTGTTAAAACGAGCTGAGGACATGGTTGCTCGTTATGGAGGAGAAGAGTTTGTTATGCTGTTGCCGGGAATTGAATTGGAACAGGCGACTCTGCTGGCAGAAGAGTGTAGGAACAAAATTTTAGATCAAAAAGTCGACTTTCAAACGTCAAAGGTTATTGATGTCGTCTCTATCAGCCTTGGTGTTTGCACAACAATCCCTACGCAGGATGCAGAGGCCTCGATTCTACTAAAAGCTTCAGACTTAGCTCTCTATAGAGCGAAGAAAAATGGGCGTAACAGAGTTGAGAGTTCCAAGTTATAGCCCTACTTCGAATGTCCGTCCGCTTTTGGCCGGAAGCGGACGTTCAGCTTCTGGATAAATAACGTAGTTCAAAATCATCAGCATCAGTTTTGAGTTCGATGCGGATGGTCTCGGGTGGAAGGATGGATGGAGCGCGTTCCGGCCATTCGATGAGGGTGATCCATGGTGGTTCGAAATAGTCGCGAACACCGAGCATCTCGATCTCTCCGGCATCATCAAGCCGATACCAGTCCATATGGGCAACCTGACAATCTTTGCCATCGTAGGTTTGGATCAGAGCGAAGGTCGGGCTTGGCAGGGCTTCATCTTGCACGCCCAGAGCACGCATCAAGGCGCGAGCCAGAAAGCTTTTACCTGCTCCTAATTCGCCGGAGAGTGCAATGGTCTGCCCCGGTCTGATCTCTTTGGCTAACTTCTGAGCGTAGGCAACGGTTGCTGCCTCGTTCTCCAGTCGAACAGGTTCCACTTATAAATTCTTGGCCAGAGCTTTGATCAGTTCGTGCTTGGTGATAAGCCCTTCAATGGTGTCATTGCTGACGACAGGAAGGTGATGGACATTGCCCTCACTCATCAAGGCGGCAATCTCATCGAGTTTTGCTGTTGGTAGTATGGTCTTCACATTTCCGGCCATGAGATCCGCTGCTGTCATCGCCTGCATGCGCTCAAGCTCCTCTTCAAAGCGCCCTTCCCCGATGGGAATGACCATATCAAAGATCGCCATGGCAGTGGGCAGGTGAAGGCTGGCCTGCTGATCAATCAGATCGGATTCAGTGATGATGCCAAAAAGTCTCTTTTCAGGATCCACCACCAACATGCCGGTGACATCCTCTTCGGCAAATCGTTTGATGATCTCCTGAATCGGTGTGTCGATTTCGCAGTATGGAGGGGTTGCATTCATGATATCGAGCGCAGAGGTCATTGATTATCTCCCGATGTTTGATTTGTTGAGCAATCGTTACAAGCCATACTCTTAGCATAGTTGACCCTGCCTAAGCGGCAAGGGGAATTTGTTAGATACGACCCATGACTTCCTCTCATGGGTCTTGACCGTCAAAGCAAAAGCGCGGTTTCGCTTTGACTTACAGATCGGCCTCCCGATTTGGCACTCCGTCCATGGAGTGCAGATAATCTAATTTAAGCTTTGTGGTAAATCTCGCTACCTTGACGGGCGAACTCTTCGGACTGCTCGTGCATACCGACTTCAATCGCCTTCTTCTCATCATCAAATCCATGCTCTTTGGCATAATCACGAACATCCTGCGTAATCTTCATCGAGCAGAACTTCGGTCCACACATGGAGCAGAAATGAGCCACCTTGCCACTATCTTTCGGCATGGTCTCATCGTGGAATTCACGCGCCGTATCTGGATCAAGGCTGAGATTGAACTGATCCTCCCAGCGGAACTCGAAGCGAGCTTTGGAGAGTGCATCATCGCGCTGCTGGGCACCGGGATGACCCTTCGCCAAATCAGCTGCATGCGCAGAGATCTTATAGGTAATCACGCCAGACTTCACATCATCACGATTCGGTAGTCCCAGATGCTCTTTAGGCGTTACGTAGCAAAGCATGGCACAGCCATACCAGCCGATCTGGGCAGCACCGATACCGGAAGTGATATGATCGTAACCCGGTGCAATATCAGTGGTCAGTGGGCCCAATGTGTAAAATGGTGCCTCATCACAGTGCTTGAGCTGCTCATCCATGTTGGCCTTGATCATATGCATCGGTACATGGCCCGGGCCTTCAATCATCACCTGCACATCATGTTTCCATGCGACCTTGGTCAGCTCGCCCAGTGTGCGCAGTTCAGAGAACTGGGCTTCATCATTGGCATCAGCAATCGCACCGGGACGCAGACCGTCACCGAGTGAGAAGGAGACGTCATAAGCCTTCATGATCTCGCAGATATCTTCAAAATGGGTATAGAGGAAGTTCTCCTCATGATGTGCCAGACACCATTTGGCCATGATCGCACCACCACGGGATACAATGCCCGCCAGGCGTTTGGCCGTCATTGGCACATAACGAAGTAGTACACCTGCATGAATGGTAAAGTAGTCCACACCCTGCTCTGCCTGCTCAATCAATGTATCACGGAATACTTCCCATGTGAGATCTTCGGCGATGCCATTCACCTTCTCCAGTGCCTGATAGATTGGCACGGTGCCGATCGGTACTGCGGAGTTACGGATGATCCATTCGCGGGTTTCGTGGATATTCTTACCAGTAGAGAGGTCCATGATGGTGTCCGAGCCCCAACGAGTTGCCCAGGTCATCTTCTCAACCTCTTCTTCGATGGATGAAGTGACAGCCGAATTACCAATGTTGCCGTTGATCTTCACCAGGAAGTTACGGCCGATAATCATCGGCTCAAGCTCAGGGTGGTTGATATTGGCGGGAATAATGGCACGGCCACGAGCGATCTCATCACGTACAAACTCAGGTGTGATCACATGAGGAATGTTGGCACCGAACGACTCGCCCGGATGCTGCTTGGTGATCTCACGAAGATGTTCACGACGCTGATTCTCACGAATCGCCACATACTCCATCTCAGGCGTAATAATGCCTGCGCGCGCATAGTGCATCTGACTTACATTTTTGCCGATCTTCGCCTTACGAGGCTCTTTCAGATGGGCAAAACGGAGGTGATCGAGATTTTCATCATCACGGCGCTCATTGCCGTACTTGGATGAGAGGCCAGTCAGAAAAACGGTGTCGTCACGCTCTTCGATCCAGCTGGTGCGTACATCTGGCAGACCTTTCTCCAGATCGAGTTCAATATTGGGATCGGTGTAAGGGCCGGATGTATCATAAATAAGAATCGGATGATTCTCTTCTATGCCCTCGGTTGTGGTGGTCGGCGATAGCGAAATCTCACGCATCGGTACACGGATATCGGAGCGTGACCCCTCGATATAGACCTTTCTAGAATTCGGAAAAGGTTGTCTCGCATCGGTAGTGGAAACTTCTGCGTGTGTACTCGACTCTTTCATGAGACCTCCGTCAGGTAAACTGGAGCCGGAACCCTAACCGACCTAGAGGGTCAGATACAGAGATGGGTTATAGGGGAATTCGGTTGATGCGTTCGGGGTTCTATGTGTAAACGGTGAAATGGTTAAACAGCTCTAGTGGCAACTGCTATCATCGCCATGACAAGGCCCCTCTTCCGGCTGAAATGTCGCATGAGTGATACCAAATCCTGCTACAGAGTCGTTCAACAGCTTTAGGATCTTGTTCCAATGCTCCATCGCTTCACACTCCACATGCGCGGACATGGCCAACTCACCACTCGGCAGTCGCCATATGTGGACATGATGCATGTCGCAGATGCCATCAATCTCTCTGACACGCTCAATGATCTCATCTCGATTCACACCATCCGGCACAGCATCCATCAGCTCAAAGGTGGTTTGCCGAATGAGACGCCAACCACCCCATGCCAATAGAGCACTAACGAGAAATGAGAGCAGTGGATCGATCAGCATCCAGCCTGTGAAGAGAATCACTGCACCACCTATAAGCGCAGCCACGGAACCAAGGGTGTCGCCCAGCACATGCCAGTAGGCCGCTCTGGTATTGAGGTCATCATGATCATCGCTATGCAGCCATTTCAGAACAACAAGATTGACCATCAAGCCGATAAAGGCGACGGCCAGCATGATGGTGCCATCCACTTCGGGAGGCGTGACAATTCGACCAACCGCTTCCCAGACGATCCAGCCGGCCAGAAAACAGAGCGCCAGACCGTTGATTTGAGCGGCAATGATCCTTGCCCTGCCATAACCGTAGGTCATGCCTGCATGAGCCGGACGCTGGGCTATGCGGGCAGCGATCGCGGCTATGGCAAGTGCTGCCACATCCGAGACCATATGGCCGGCATCGGCCAGTAGTGCCAGAGAGCCTGAGATCAGGCCACCAGCCAGTTCAATCACAGCAAAGAGTGCAGTAAGCGCCAGAGCGGCGTTCAGATGCCCGTGGTTGTCTCCATGGTGATGCGCGTGCCCGTGATGGTCGTGATGATGAGCCATGCTTGAAACGTAGACGCCCTTCCCTGCCAGCACAAGAGGGACACAAGAGTAGTTACAACAATGACGATTCTTCATTACAGTTGCCGCCAATGAAACAGTACGCGCTCAAACGCCTCGTCGGCATGATCCCTCTGCTGCTTGGCATCACCATCATCTCATTCGGCATGATGCATCTGGCTCCGGGTGAGCCGAGCGTGGTCGGCAATGAGTTCAATCCCAAGGTCTCCGCCGATGATATCGAACGTCTACGTGCCTACTATGGCCTTGATAAGCCACTTTACGAACAGTACTGGAACTGGCTGAAAAGACTTGCAGTACTAGATTTCGGTAACTCCTTCTCATCCGATGGCCGTGCCGTACTCGACAAGGTGATGGAGCGTCTTCCGATTACCCTTTGGATCAACATTCTGGCCATGCTGCTGATTCTGGCTGTTGCGATTCCTATCGGTGTTGCCTCAGCCGTGCGTCAGAACTCATGGTTTGATCGTGGCATGACCATCTTCGTGTTTATCGGCTTTGCCATCCCCTCTTTCTGGCTCGGCCTATTGCTCATGATCGGACTTGGTGTAAACACCAA
>Ga0316192_10001184_pt1 | contig 19234 bp, 17 predicted proteins | sample MerIslwburrow_MG_FD_204931 | JGI IMG/M metagenome (GOLD analysis project Ga0316192, IMG submission 204931) | Coastal sediment microbial communities from Maine, United States - Merrow Island worm burrow | ecosystem: Environmental > Aquatic > Marine > Coastal > Sediment | place: USA: Maine...
AGTAATAATTATTTATTTCTGGCATTTTCTGGTGAAGAAATGGGATTATTAGGGTCAAATTATTTTGTAAAAAACGCAACTATAGATTTAGATTCAGTTAACTATATGTTGAATATGGATATGGTAGGTCGTTTAAAGAAAGATAGTACGCTTGCCGTTTATGGAGTTGGAACCACCCCTATTTTTAAACAAGTGATCAATGCTAGTAACAATAAATTTAAATTGATTGAACAAGAGTCTGGTGTAGGCCCTTCTGATCACACTTCCTTTTATTTGAGCGATATTCCTGTTTTACATTTTTTTACAGGACAACATGAAGATTACCACAAGCCAGGAGATGATTTTGATAAGTTGAATTATGACGGTATGAATTCAATTTCTAACTATATTTTTGATATTATTACTGATCTTGATGATAATGGTGAATTAGCATTCAGAAAAACTAAAAATGAATCTGACAACGCTCCTCGTTTCAAAGTAACCCTTGGTGTAGTACCGGATTATATGTTTGATGGAGAAGGAATGCGAATTGATGGAGTTAGTGAAGACAAACCAGCACAAAAAGCTGGATTACAAAGGGGTGATATTGTCATTCAATTAGGAGAGCATGAAGTCAAAGACATGATGGGTTACATGATGGCCTTGTCAAAATTTGAAAAGGGAAATACAACTACGGCCATAATAATAAGAGAAGGAAAAACTATAGAAGCAGAGGTGACTTTTTAAATAATTCGTCATCAAGAATAAATTGGTCAAAATAGATAACATAGAATTACCTGATTTTCCATTGTTGTTAGCACCTATGGAAGATGTAAGCGACCCGCCTTTCAGAGCATTGTGCAAAGAACAAGGTGCAGATGTTGTATATACTGAATTTATTTCAAGTGAAGGCTTAATTCGCGATGCTGCTAAAAGTACCATGAAGCTCGACATCTATGAAAAAGAAAGGCCTGTAGGTATTCAAATATTTGGAGCAAATCTTGACAGCATGTTGCAATCTGTTGAGATTGTAGAAAAATCGAATCCGGATATCATAGATATCAATTTTGGCTGCCCCGTTAAAAAAGTGGTTAGTAAAGGTGCCGGAGCAGGTATTTTAAAAGATATTCCTTTGATGGTTTCATTAACCGAAGCGATGGTTAAACATACCAACCTGCCGATTACCGTTAAAACTCGTTTAGGTTGGGATACTGATTCTATTAAAATTGTTGAAGTTGCTGAGCGCTTACAAGATGTTGGCTGTAAGGCTATATCCATTCATGGTCGTACACGAAAACAAATGTACAAAGGTGATGCTAATTGGGCGCCAATTACTGAAGTCAAAAACAACCCTAGAATGCACATTCCTATTTTTGGAAATGGTGATGTCTCATCGCCTGAAAAAGCGTTGGAAATGCGAGATAAATACGGACTAGATGGTGCTATGATAGGTAGAGCAAGTATTGGAAATCCTTGGTTTTTTAAACAAGTTAAACATTATTTCAAAACAGGAACTCATTTGGAACCCCCAACTATGGAGGAACGGGTAGATGCTGCACGTAGGCATTTACAAATGGCTATTGATTGGAAAGGTGAAAGATTGGGTGTTTTTGAAACGAGAAGACATTATACAAATTATTTTAGAGGCATACCACACTTTAAGGAATATAGGATGAAAATGGTTACAACAGATGACTCTAAAGGTGTTTTTGAAGTTTTTGATGAAGTATTGGAAAAATTTTTAAATCATCAATTTGCTTCATGATCGTTTCATTTTTAAACAGATATTATTTCATAGTTTTATCACTTCTTTTTTGTAGCTGTACCAACTATGGTCAATTACAAATTGTCGCTGACCTGCCTAGATCTCTTCATGAAATTTCTGGAATTCAAACAACGAATAATTCCAATTTAATATGGGCAGTAAATGATGGTGGCAATAAGAACAGAGTTTATGGCCTAAATAATAAAGGGAAAATTATAAAAGTAGTCACTATTAATGCAAAAAATAATGATTGGGAAGATTTGACCTCAGACCCAAAAGGAAATCTTTATATAGGAGATTTTGGCAATAATTATAGCAACCGTAAAAATTTAGCTATCCTTAGAGTGGATGCCAAACACTTGAAAAATAAAAAAAATGTTGATGTTGAACGGATTCGATTTTATTTCCCTGACCAAAAGAAATTCCCACCGAAAAAGAAACAGCTTTATTTTGACATTGAATCATTCTTTTTTTTTAACAACAATTTATACCTATTTACAAGAAGTCGAGTAAAAGGTGATTATGGGAAAACTTCTTTATATAAAATTCCCGCATCAGAAGGTAATCATGCTGCCGAATTTATTTCAGATTATTCCTCCTGCAAAAAATTAAAATGCTCAATTACTTCCGCTGCTATGAGCAAAGACCAGAAAAAAGTTGTCCTTTTAAGTAGTGAATCTATTTTACTTTTAACTGATTTTGAGGGTGATAATTTTTTTAATGGAAAAATAATTCAATTATCATTAGATCATCGATCACAAAAAGAAGGTGTTTGTTTTAAAAATAATAAGAATTTATACATTACTGACGAAAGTTCACATGGTAATGGAGGAAATTTATATGAATACAAACTTTAACGTTTTTTCATAGGGCGCATCAACCCTTCTTGTGCTACAGAGGCAACGAGCGCACCATCTCTTGAAAAAATATCACCTCTAGTGAAGCCACGTGCTCCGAATGTACTTGGAGATTCAAATGAAAAAAGCATCCAATCGTTAAAATCAAAATCTCTAAAAAACCACATGGAATGGTCTAAGCTTGCCACTTGTGTATTGCCATAATTTGCCGTATTTGCATGAGGATTTAATGCTGCAGACAAAATATTATAATCTGATATATATGTAAGAATTTGTTGTTTTGTAGCCAAATCTAATTTCAAGGAGGTACCTTTAAGTTTAAACCAGATATCTGCATAAGGAGGTAGGCTTATTTTATCTAATGGATTTACAATCTTCGTTGGCTTAAAATCTATAGGACGATCTATTTGTAAAAATTCTTTCATTTTATTAGGTAGTATGTCACCAAACTGAGCAAGAATTTCTGTCCAACTAAGGAGTTCTTCAGGTTGCTTAATATCCTTTTTCATTTTAAATTGATGCTCATTACCATCTTCTTTTTTATGAAATGATGCTGCCAATATGAAAATGATTGTTTCACCTTGTTTTGCTGTAACTCGACGTGTAGAAAAACTTCCTCCATTTCTAATATCTCCAACCTCATAAGTAATAGGCAAATTTAAATCTCCTGCTTCTAAAAAATAGGCATGCATAGAATGTAAAACCCGCTGATTTACAATGGTTCTGTAAGCTGCATTCAAGGCCTGAGCTAAAACCTGACCTCCAAATACATTAGGGCTTCCGACCGCTCTGCTTATTCCCTTAAACTGATTCGTTTTTACTTCCTCTAAGATTAAAATCCCTAATAGATCCTCTGCTGAATTCATTTAAAAGTATTCTTTTATTGAGTTTTAAAGATAATTACATTTCAATCAAAAACTTTTTATTTAAATCATTCAATCGAAAATATAATAATTAATGATTAGGATCTAATTACTTAGTTATCATATCAAAATTTGAATTTAAAACCTATTAAATAATTACCATTTCCACTGCTAAAGGTAAGTGCCATATGTTCTTGCTGGTATGGCGTAGTAAATAAATAGGAACTTCCAACACCAATAACTGCACCTGCAAGCACATCATATATATCGTGCTTATCCGCATCTAAGCGGCTGTAACCTGTAAATCCAGCCAATAAGTAGGAGGGTATGCCGTATTTCCATCCGTAACGTTTTTGAATAAATGCAGCACTTTGAAAAGTTGTGGATGTATGACCTGATGGAAAAGAATCATTATTTTCCATATTTGGTCTTTGTTTATCAATAATAACTTTTAACCCCATAGTAAGAGCTTGATTTACCACAAACCCTTTTGTAAATTGCCAGGTACCTTTTTTATCTCCTTTTATAAGTGTTGAGCCTAATGCTACTGCAGGCATCACAAATAAGAATACATCTCCTGATGTTTCTAAGGTTTTATTTTGTGAAAAAGATGAATGAGATAATATTATAAGAACACTTAATATGAATAGTTTTTTCATAAAAATTAGGTTGACAATTTTATAACGACCAACTGGTAAAATTATTTGACTCATTAGAATTATATTAACCTCTCATATCTCTTTTAAAACCCGAACCCCAAACCAAAAGAAATACGGCCGCCATCATCAGCTGTAAAGAATGACAATTGAAAAGTTAACATATCTGCTGCATTTGCAAAAACACCGCCACCAATTGAATTATTCCATTTTTTTGAATTACCGTTGTCTAACCAAACTCTTCCATAATCAACACCCCCATATAGTCCAATATTTAATGGTAATAATCCGGTTTTCACTTTGCGAAGGTTTAAGCGTACATCTGTACTTTGATAAAACGAATTTTTACCAGTGAAACGTTCATTTCTATAACCCCGTAAGCCATCATTTGCACCAAGATTTGCCGCCTGATAAAACTCGAAATCATCACCAATGTTAATATGTCCTTTTAGTTTTGTAGCTAATACTAATTGCCCGCTTGGTATTAACTTGTAGTTAAAAGCTAATTGTGGAATTAAGTATCCAAACCTCATGTCACTATCATCAGCGTTCATTTTATAACCCAAATTTATTGATGCCATCATCCCTAAAGTTGGAAAAGCCTTATTGTCATAATTTTCATAATGATATAATAGATCAGCTCCCAAAAAGTTTTCTTTAATTTCATCCGTTGTATTTAAAAAATCATTAATAAATCTTCCCTCTGTATCTTCTACTTCAATAGATTCATATAATAATGAAGATTTAAAACTTGCACCTTGTGGTCCGCGCCAAATTAGCGATGAAGCCAATTTTAAAGATCTAAGTTTTACTCTATTAAAATCTTTTCCTAAATCATCATCAAAATTTGGAGTATTATTTCCAAAACCAAAGAAATTAATACTATAATTTGGACTTGTAAAAGAAGCTTCAAGACCCATGTTCCAATTACCAATTACATTAGAAAATTCGCCATTATATCTTAAGTCGTAACCATTTGTAGCAAAATAATAAGAACTTGATAATACATGTTGGGAAGTAAATGGGTTACGTTCAAATCCGTAAGTAGAAAACGTATCTACAAACCCTATTTTAAAACCGTCATCCGGGTTGGCGCCAATGGTTGGTATAAATTGATTTGAACTATATTTAAATTTTTTATAATCATATACATTTGTTTCATAATCATCAGTTAGTTTTTTATTCCCCTTTTTAGTTACAAATTCACTTTTTTTAGATTTATAATCATAGATCTTTACTTTCTTTCCATTTTGGATATCATAAATATCTTTGTTTTGCCCCCCAATAATTCTAACTTTAATAAGATCATTTCCTTCCCCATTTACTTTAAATATATCTTCATCATCAAATCCATAAAGCCAGATTTCTTTTGTGTCAATTGAAGAATATATTCGTTCATGAAACACCTCTCCTTTTTTGTCTTTTTTTATTCGATATACCGCAACTTTAGTATTTCCATTTGGCATTCGATCTATCTCAAACCAGTCATCTTTACCTGTTCCCTTAATAACTGCAAATTTATTGATGTGCTTATAATATTCATTTGAAATTTGTTGAAGATTAGCACGTCTTCCCTTCAGTTTTCTCTTAATATCCAATATTGTTTCATCCGTAACTTCTTCTGGAAAATAAGTGAAAGCCTCATCTATAACTTCATCTGTTAAATAAGTTTTGATATATTCTACTTGAGAATTCCAAAGATCTTTATCAGCTTCATTAATCAAGGCCATATCTAAAGGATAAGGTTCCAAATTAAACCATTTTGGGCTTTTCAATTCTTCATTATAAGATTTCATTAATCGTAATGCAGGAATAACTTTGGTAGCAAAACTTAATAAAGCCCCATCACCCATAATTGAAAATGCCTGATCTCTATCTCTGGGAATTGGTCTATATATAGTTTGCCCATCTTCTTTAAACATTGCCCAACGCCACTGATCCTCATGCCTATCCCAATCGCCAATAAGCATGTCAAATAATCGTGCTCTTATGTATGCAGCCTCATCTAAGTTATGGTTTTCATTTTTATGAAGATTATTCAGTAAATCATCTGTACTAATAACTTTATCTGAAAATCCAAAACTAGCTTTATCCCCATGACCCGATGATGCTCTTTCTTCAATCATATATAATTCATTACCAAATTCTTCATTAAAATGACCTAAGGCATTCTGCTTGGGTATGTAATATAATTTAGGGTTTGTATGAAAAATTCCCACAGCATCGCTTAATTTACCAATAGTAAAAGGTGCATAAGGGTGTGAGCCTGTGAAAACGTCTAATAGCAAGCCTTCTGTAAAGGTTTCATCAAATTGCCCTTCAATATATTGATCTTTAAATGCTACTGCCTGTAGATATTGTACAGCATTTTTTCGCAATGCCCTCATTACGTATTCACGGCCATTTTTATCTTTAAATCGAAGTGATTTTGATTGATGACCACCACCTTTTCTAACAATTGTTATTCCTCCAAACAGGGTGTCTAGATTAACAACCGGAGCATTTACTTTAGTTCCAAAATATTTTCTGTATCGTTCTCCCCAAAGGGCTTTATAAAAACCATTTTTCTCTACTTCCTGTTCTGAATAGATTGATGACGATTTCTCATTCGGGAAGTTAGAAGGGTATGATATAAAGGTTTTTTTCTTTTCGACTGGAATCACTTCGGCTTGATAAATCATTTTATTATTTACTGCCGAGTAAAATTGTACAAACGAAGAGCCATCTTTAAATATGTCCAATCTTGCAAAACCGCTGTCACTAGAGGAAAACTCACCATCTACATTTCTCGTTGCCATATTCTTCGAGCCTGAACCACTAATTATTTGAGGAATATTGTCTTTAATGATATATTGTAGGTTATGGTCATGACCAGACACAAAAATAGCTTTGTCATTTTCTTGAGCCATTGTTACAACACGTTTCCTTAATTCATTATACTTACTATTTTGAATATCTGCTGATGAAATACCACTTGTTTTACGAATAATATTTTTTAAAGTTCCAAGTACCGGTGTTGGTGTAAGATGAGATTTAAAACTATATTGCCCTCCATGAGAACCATTAGTAAACATCGGGTTGTGTATGGCTATCAATGTTGTTTTGCCTCTTGCCTTTTTAATTAATCCTTCTAATTCATCAAAGAATTTAGCTCTTGTCTTTATTTCACAGTCATCATTTATTGTTGGATGCTTATCCCAATTGGTTAAATACCATTCAGAATCTATAACGATCAAAACGATATTGTCTCCAATGTCAACTTTCTCAATTGGGCAACTATTTTTAGGCATAAAAGTATTTTCCCCTAGAATTTCTTCAATATATTTTTCCTGACGTTTTAAACCACTTAAACCTGAGTACCAATCGTGATTACCCGGGATAAAAATGGCCTTGCCTTTAAAATCCTTGACCACATCGGTCTGAACATTCAATTGATGTTCTGCGTACGCCCTATTTTCATGACCTTTTTTAGGTAAACCTTTTTCATAAATATTATCTCCTAAAAAAATAGCTGTACTATTCTCTTTCGCTCTAGAGAGTTCTTTATTAAAAGATTGTAACGCAATGGAGGATGTTCCGATAGCTGAATTCCCAGCATCACCAATTAAATAAAAGGTGTGGGCAATTTCTTTATCGGGAAATTGTGTGCTGAAATTTTTATTTTTAATTTGAGTAGAATAGGTAGCGCATGCATTAAGTAAAAAAATAATAATGGTATAAATACTAAATTTAAGATAAGTTCTCATTTAAAAAGACAATTTATATTTAAGAACAACCAAATAAAGCTGAAATTTGGAATTGATCAGTTACTAACCTAGTTGATTGAACGCTATCGCAAAAGCAATCACCGATGCAATAATTCCAATTAAAAAAATTGAATATGTAATTCTTAATATTTTATATTTTCTATGTAATACCAACCCTAAAAAATACAGATCCTTTTTCATTGATGAATATAAATAATCGCGATCTTGCATCATTTCACCCATGGCCCATTCAAAATCATCCAATTTCATTTTATGAAAATTTCCGAAAAACAAAAGATTCACTTTTTTCTGCTTAACATCTTCTTTAGTAAATTTTCCACTAGTAACATTTGGACGTGTTGCCAGCACTGAAAGGCCCATGGATACCAGACTAAATACAACAAAAATTGAGGTTGGAATAATTAAATAATGATTTGAAGGATTGTCTAATTTTGGAATTAAATTTGATAAGGCTAATGAAATAATAATCGCATTTACTGATAGTAAAATATTCGCCTTTGTATCAGCAATATTACTTAAGGTAATGTGATTTTTCAAAGTAACTCTAAACATAGTTTCAATACCACGTTCAGGTAGCTTAGCTTTTTGCTTTTTCAATTTTAATTCTTCTGCTTTCAGTTTATTCTTTTCCTCTGCTCGTTTTGTTTTTTTCAAAGTCTTGTATAATTGTGCCAGATTTTTTTCTTTTGTTATTTGCCAATTTTTCAACGCATAATCAGTATAATATTGATGTTTTTTACTTAAAAAATCAATATTCTCTTCAATCCATTCAACATCAGATACTTCTTTTAATCCTAGTCGAGCCCATTCTTCCCGTAGCATTTCACTTGCTTCAGAATGCACTTTTTTACCTAAGTGCCCACAATCGGCATCACGAATAATTTTCTCTAATAAATTTTTAGGCTCTTTCACCATTGTTGTGGTTAGAATCAACGCTTCTATTTTTTCAATGGTCGCTTCGGCTACTTTTTCTTTCTTCAAAAATATCTTTGATATCTCTACGCCATGTTGCTCATGATTTTCATAACTCTTCACGAAACCAATATCGTGAAACCAGGCAGCCATTTCTAAAATTTGCGCATCTTTTACATTAACTTTTTCACCCTCAATTAATTCCTTGACATATTTTACAACACGGCGAGTATGGCTAAGATTATGGTAAATATATGTACTTGGTAAATTTTCGGTCAAATAAGAAACCACATAACTCTCAACTTTTTCTAATATACTCATAAACAACTAAGCTTTTATATCTTCAATTAATTCATCAATGGTCATCGTAGTCTTTTCATTAAAGTTCGGTTTATAAATCACCTCTACACGTAACGCCTTTAGGCCCGAAACACCTCGCAGATCTTCTAATTCTAACTTTTCTACCTCCCCTAAAAATTTCTTAGATTGTAAATATTTAATGTACTTTTTATATTCTCTAGCATCCTTATCTTGTGAATAAACAATCGCAATTTTTCCAGGCACTGTTAAACGTTCTTGTGTTCCTTTTATATGAGCTTTATCTATTCTCTTTTTAATTATTTCATAACGAATATTATAAGCACCATCTACATCAAATTGCTTTTCATCCATTCTAAATTTAATTGCCATAGGATTACTATGAACTAAAATTAAGGAGGCAATTTGCAGTTTATTATCTAAACTTTCTTTAAGCTTGTAGGCTACATTTTCCATCTCACACATAATTTGTAATTGCCATAAACGAAGGTTATATAGATACAAAGGATCGAATTCTTTATTGTTAACCAATGATTGCCCTACGTACATATTATATTCAACACCATCAGTTTTATAACGCTCAAAGTAATGTGGAAACATCTTTTGTGCGTCTTCTTGCTTTTTATCAAGGTAATCCGCTAATTTTTCATTCAGCATGGTAACACTGTCTTCATAAGCTTTCCTCTTTTCATAAACAACATGCAAGTTCTTATCTAACCTTTCTATATAAACCTCTACTAATTTTTCTACTTCATCGTCTAACTTTTTTACGTGGTTAAAAACAGGATAGATCTCTGATCTTAAAAAATCCAAAATCCCTATTTCATCTCCAGCATGCAATCCATTCTTAACATCAATTAAATACTCGTCAACACGAAACATTAATTCATCATATATAGGAATTCTTTCAATTTCACATGCTTTTTCTAGCACTTCAACTGCTAGGCCTAATTGTGTAATTAAATCGCTTTTAATAGCTTTATTTCGCGCCAAAGAGGAACCTTTAATATCGGATTGGCCATAAAGTGGGTGAACATTTTCAAATACAATATCGTCTAATTTAGGGCTTGCAATCCCATTAAAGCTATCATTGTGATAATTTTCAGCCGCTTCTTTAAATTTCCATTTTACCGTTGAGTGAATAGTAGTGTAATATTCTTGAATTATTGCCTCTATTATGTTTTGATGTTCTTCGGACGACCTTTTTACCGCCGCTTGAAAAACTGGAATTATATCTTTCAATTTATTTTGATTGACAGAATTTAGTTCATAAGGTCTTGGCGATGCAATTTCAAGTAATGCAAAAGAATCAACAGAACAGCTAACTGGAACAAGAATAATACTTTGTATTTTTTTAGCCAATAGATTTTGATAGAACTGATTTTCATTTGTCGCTTTACCATATTTTTCTACATCGGAAATAGCAACTACCTCTTTCTTCTTAAAAACCTTATGCATTATCCCGTCACAAAAAAAGTTGTCACACGAAATTTCGCTTTTATTGCTTAATATTAAGCTTTCAGATTTTTTAACTTTAAAGCAATCTAATTTGCTAGAAGTTGTATCAAAAATCGAAAACCCGAGGGTTAAGTCCTTAATATTATAAAAGTCGCGAAGGTTCTGTTGCATATCAGCAATTAGATTATCATCCTGCTTTAATAAATTCTTAGTTAAATCAGATAAAGTTTCATCAGCAGTAACATCAAAAAGGTTCATGATACCGAAACCTTTAAAAATATAACTATTTGGTGGAAATTTGTCTTTCCAGATCTCGATATTATCGAAATTATCTAACAGTAATTTATAATCGTCTTCTGTTATTTTAGGCGCGTTTTCAGTTGGAATCAATTCTATCATATCGGCATTAATGGCAACTCTGTAATGTTTGGTTATTCCTAATTTAGTATCAGGAATATTATAAAAAAAGGGTCTTTTTAAATCCAGCATATATCCATAACAATTACCTAAAATCATAGTACAGGCATGTATATAAAGCTCATTTTCATCAAAATTGCTCACTTTGAGTTCATAATCTTCACCTGCATTATTTAAAATATTTTGAAAGCGTTTTGAGAATTTAAACGATGTGAAAATAAAAGGAACGCCAGCCGACTTAATTTCATTATTGGTTAATAATTCAGGAAAAACACCCCCCAATAATAAGTCTATTTGATCTTTGTAATTTTCCAATAATGAAAAATCATTTATGCCATCAATGAGTTCGGGAAACTTACTTACATTATCTGTAATTTCTTTTGCCGTTTTATAATATGGATGATTTTTATCTTCTGCATATTTTTTATAAAACGAAAATACTTTTTCAAAACTAATATATATATTAAACGGAAGTTCTAATTCCTCGGTTCTATTTAATCGTTTTATCTCCATAACTCAATAGTTTAATTCACTAAAATACATAAATATTCCATATCAGTCGGAAAGGGTACCTTTTCCTAACAAAAACGTTCTAATTGAAAATGGAATTATTAACGAAGAATTTTATTAGAAATTCGTGAGCTCGCAATTCTGGCGGCTAAAAATCCCAATATTAAAATTGTAATAAAAACAATAATGACATTTATTATTCTAAATTCTACAGGATATGCTAATTCAGTTGTTATCATTATAAAACCAAGTTTTTTCTGTAAAATAACAAAAGTTATAGAGAGAAACAGTCCAATTAGCAGGCCAAAAAACGTCAATAAAAAGCCTTGAAATATAAATATTCTCTTTATTTCTCTTATGGTTGCACCCAGACTAAATAAAGTTTTTAAATTATCCTTTTTATCTAATATCATCATAACAATGGCACCAATTACATTAAATAATGCAATAATTAAAATTAAAGTGAAAACTAAATATGATACGAGGTTTTCTGTATTTAACATTTTATGAAATACTGCGTTTAATTGTTCTCTTGTTTCAATTTTATAACTATCGCCTAATTTGTTTTGCAATAATTGTATCACCTCTTTTTCATCTACATCAGCCGCTAATTTGAGTTCAATAGCTGAAATTTGATTTGTTTTATAATTCAATAAGTTCTGTGCTAATTCTATATGAGAAAAAACATATTTTTTATCTAACTCTTCCGTTAATTTAAAAACTCCAACAGGCTGCAAATTTAATTGGTTAAAAGCAGTCTTAGGATTATTTATATAGCCTTTACCCGGTTTCGGAACATACACTTTTAATGACTCTATAAAATCATAGGTACCTAAAGACAAGGTTGAAGAAACTCCATTACCAATAACTACCGTTTGCATCGCTTCTTTATCCAACCATTCTCCAATATAAATGGCTGTATCAATATTATTAACCAGTAAATAGTTCGCGTCAACTCCTTTAATGCTGGCAATATGAGATTTGTCTCTATAATTAAAAAAGGCTCTTTCTTCCACAACTTTACTGTAATGAGCAATTTTTTCATCTTGAAGTATGGAGGAAATAGAATCTGTAAATAAAAACGTTTTCCCTTTTTCAATACTAACTTTTAGATCAGGGTCAGATACTCTAATAAAATCCAAACTAAATTCCTTTAATCCAGAAAAAACAGAAAGCACTATAAACAAGGCAAAAGTTCCTACAATCACACCCAATGCCGCTATTAAAGTGATAATATTAATCGCATTATTACTGCTTCTGGTAAACAAATATCGTTTTGCTATGTATAACGGAAAATTCAACCTATTTTTTGTTCTTTTTTGAAAGAATTTCAGGATTTTTTATTGGATTTTCAACATCTCCTCTTAACGAAGCGTCTATATCTTCAATGTAATCTAAAGAATCATCCAAATAAAAAGTGAGCTCCGGCATACGACGTAATTGATTTCTAGTACGTTGTGCCAATTCATGTCTAATTAACACTGTATTGGTTTTGATTCCTTTAATGAGTTCATCGCGTTTATCATTTGGAAAAATACTCAAATATACTTTTGCAACAGATAAATCTGCCGTAACATTAACTTTGGTTACTGATATTATAACACCCTTCATTCCTTCTTGAGCCGCATTTTGTAGCACATTGACTAGATCTTTTTGTAATACCCCGGCTATCTTTTTCTGTCTATTTGTTTCCATTTTGCAAAAATAGGGTTAAAAACCAAATTAAAACCATTTATCAATTAGTTTTGCCGCCCAATAGCCACATATTCTCATTTTCTTTTAGAACAAAACCGCGTAATAAATAGTATAAATTCTATATTTTTGATATCATTTTTATTTTAACAATCGCCGAATGTAATTTAACTTACAATCTTATGAAAAAAATTGAGCATATTGGTATCGCAGTAAAGGATTTAGAAAAATCTAATACCCTTTTTAGTCAATTATTTGGTGAAACTCACTATAAAATTGAAGAAGTGGTTTCAGAAGGAGTTAAAACATCCTTTTTTAAATCAGGGCCCAATAAAATTGAATTATTGGAAGCGACCGATCCAGAAAGTCCAATTGCAAAATTCGTTGAAAAAAAAGGGGAAGGAATACATCATATCGCTTTTGCTGTTGATGATATCATTTATGAAATGGATCGACTTAAAAATGAAGGATTTATAATACTAAATTCTACCCCAAAAAAAGGTGCTGACAATAAATTAGTTGCATTTTTACACCCCAAATCTACAAATGGTGTTTTGATTGAATTGTGTCAAGAAATTAAACATAAATAAGTATATTGCAGGCTTAATTTATCGATTTATTTGAATGAGTACTTCTTTTGAAAAATATCAAAAAAGGCGATTACAGTCCTCATACTTATCAGTAATCTTAAGCATAGCTTTTGTACTTTTCTTATTAGGATTATTCGGTTTATTAGTGTTGAATACTAAAAAAATTACGGATTATTTTAAAGAACAGGCATCAATAACAATCTTCTTAAATGATGATGTTGATAACCAATCAGTAAAAAATCTACAAACCATTTTAAAAAGTGAGGACTTCACAAAATCTATAAGCTACATTTCTAAAGAGGAAGCTGCAGTTATTGCAAAAAAAGAGAATGGAGAAGACTTTATGGATTTTTTAGGGTATAACCCTCTTAAAAATTCTATAGATCTTTATCTTAATGCTGATTTCGTTTCACCTGAAAAAATGAATGAAATTGAATCTGAATTAATAAAAAATGATGCCGTATTTGAAGTGTCATATGATAAATCACTTATTACACTTTTAACACAAAATGTAAAAAGGATTAGTCTGTGGGTATTAATATTTAGTGGCTTGTTTAGCTTTATTGCCATGATTTTAATCAATAATTCTATCCGGTTGTCTGTTTATTCTAAGCGATTCACTATCAAAACAATGCAAATGGTTGGTGCTACCAAGCGTTTTATCAGAAGACCTTTTGTTTGGAATAGCGTTAAATTAGGAACTATTGGCTCATTATTGGCAGTCGTTATTTTATTTATAGCCTTATATTATATGAATGACTATTTTCCAGAATTTGAGTTTTTCAAAAATACCACAATGTTAGTTGTTCTCTTTGGCGGTGTTTTTTTATTAGGGATTATTATCTCATGGTTTAGTGCTTTTTTTGCAACACAAAGATTTTTAAATTTAAAAACAGATCAACTCTACTATTAATATGGCAAAACAAAAAGATTCAAAAAAACCGGAAAACCAGTTTTTGTTTGGCAAACGTAATTATATAATTATGCTTATAGGTTTGCTTGTCATAGCTTTAGGTTTTATTCTAATGGCAGGCGGTGGCAGTGATGACCCTAATATTTTTAATGAGGATATTTATAGTTTTAGAAGAATTCGACTTGCTCCAACGCTTGTTCTCATAGGTTTAGCTATTGAGATATATGCAATTTTTGCAAATCCTAAAAAATAATAATGAATTATTTAGAAGCGATCATTATTGGTTTGATTCAGGGGCTTACTGAATTTTTACCGGTATCATCAAGTGGTCATTTGGAACTGGTAAAAGCTATTTTTGGTGATAATTCTTTACCTCAAGAGAGTCTAACTTTTACTGTTGTATTACACTTTGCTACTGCATTAAGCACTATTGTAATTTTTAGAAAGGAAGTGATTGAAATTATTAAAGGTTTGTTAGAATTTAAATGGAATGAGCAGTTTATTTTTTCTCTGAAAATTATCCTTTCTATGATTCCTGCAACGTTAATCGGCCTATTGTTTGAAGAACAATTAGAAGCATTTTTTGGTGGTCAAATTTTACTTGTCGGTTTCATGTTAATAGTCACTGCTGGGTTATTATTTTTAGCAGATAAAGCTAAAAATACAAACCATAATGTGTCTTTTAGGAATGCCTTTATAATTGGAATTTCACAAGCTATTGCAATGCTGCCTGGAATTTCCCGTTCTGGAGCCACTATTTCGACTTCAGTTTTATTAGGCATAGATAGAACCAAAGCTGCCCGTTTTTCTTTTTTAATGGTTGTGCCTTTAATTTTAGGAAAAGTTGCCAAAGATATCCTTGATGGAAAAATTAGTTTTGAAAGCTCACAAATAGGAATAATGAGTGCTGGTTTTATAGCTGCATTTATTTCAGGATTATTTGCTTGTTCTTGGATGATCACCTTAGTCAAAAAAAGTAAATTATCATATTTTGCAATCTATTGCTTAATTATCGGGATTATAGCAATTACCTATACGATATTCAAATAATTTTGATGACAGTCGAAGATTTTAAAAACGGACAAGTTTTGTTGATCGACAAACCAATGGATTGGACCTCTTTTCAAGTTGTAAATAAATTACGGGGAGCCATAAAAAAACTATTTAACTTAAGAAAAATAAAAGTTGGCCATGCCGGAACTTTGGATCCGTTAGCAACAGGATTACTAATCATTTGTACTGGAAAATTCACAAAAAGAATAGAAGAGTTTCAATCTCAAATAAAAGAATATACCGGCACATTTACAATTGGCTGTACAACCCCCTCCTATGATTTAGAAACTGAAATTAATGAACATTTTAATACAGAGCACTTAACGGATAAATTAATAAGAGATACTACTGATCTTTTTATAGGTGAAATTGAACAAAAACCACCGATGTTTTCAGCTATTAAAAAAGATGGTAAACGATTATATGAATTAGCCAGAGCCGGAGAAACAATTGAAATTAAATCTCGAAAAGTAACTATTTCTGAATTTGAAATTACGAAAATAGACCTGCCCAACATTGAATTTAAGGTTGTTTGTAGTAAAGGAACATATATACGTTCTCTTGCCAACGATTTCGGCAAAGCTCTTAACTCAGGTGCTCATTTATCTTCTTTAAGACGTACAAAAATTGGAAACTACTCTATTGACGATGCCTGTAGTATCGATATGTTTTTAAACACAATCAGCGGTAACGCATAATAAATCTAAAATATCTTCTTCAATATTTAATCCTTTATTTGCATTATACCAAACCTGTAATTCTTTTTTAAAATCAGCATCAAGAAACCCATATTTTTCTATGTGCATTTGAACCATTTTAGTGGCTTCAGAGGGTCTTGGGCCCCAAGTATCTACTAATTCTTTCGTGTCAGCGTCTAAAATAATTAGCTTCGGAATTGATTTAGTACCGTTAGTTAAAAACTTATTCATCAATGCTTCATTTTCATCACGCAACAAAATCCTTAAACTGACATTCTTAGAGCTTTCGGTAATTTTATTTATAACCGGTAGTGCATGTGCGGCATCACCACACCAACTTTCGGTTAAGACGATCCAAATTTGATTTTTTGATAAATTTCGAATATTTTCTTTTGTTTTTTCCGAAATCTTAAACGTTTTATCTAAACGTTTCATTCGACTATTATTCAGTTTGCTATAATTTAATAAGTCTTCTGATTGATTCTTTCCAGTTGATTTCCCTTCGGCTAATAAATCAGCGACAAGCGTTCTATATTCTTGGTAAGATCTTGAATCTTCTATACCATATTCAATTTGGTTAAACATATAAATAAATATTATTTTTGATATTAGACTTTATAAAACATAAAACTTACAAAACTAAGATTTAGACATTAAACATTCTATGAATTATACATAACCGTTAAATTTTCTAACATGATTTGGGTCATCCGTTCTAAATCAATCGAATGATTCCAACCCCAATCTTGTCTAGCTTTTAAATCATCGATACTTTCAGGCCAGCTGTCTGCTATTTGCTGTCTGAAATCAGGCGAATAATCAATTTTAAAATCAGGTTTATACTTTTTTATTGCAGCAGCAATTTCATGCGGAGTAAAATTAATTGCAGCAATATTATATGAATAATAATCTTTAGGTATTTCAGCTTGCATCAAGTCAATAGATGCCTTTACGGCATCTTGCATATACATCATTGGAAGCCTGGTGTTTTCATCTAAAAAACAATTATAATAACCCTCTTTTATGGCTTTATGATAAATTTCAATCGCATAATCCGTCGTTCCACCTCCAGGAGCCGTTTTCCAACTTATAATACCTGGATACCTTACAGTTCTAACATCTACACCAAAGTGATTTTGATAATATGCACACCAGCGCTCCCCTGCCAATTTACTTATTCCATATACCGTTGTCGGTTCCATTACGGTTACTTGAGGAGTTTTTTGTCTTGGTGTTGTTGTGCCAAAAACAGCAATAGAACTTGGCCAAAAAACTTTTTTAATTACCTTCTTTTTAGCTAGCTTTAAAACGTGAAATAAAGAATTCATATTCAAATTCCATGCTTTTTTAGGATATTTTTCAGCGGTTACAGAAAGCATTGCAGCCATCAAATAAACCTCATTAATATCATATTTTTTTACAACCTTAAGTATTGAATGATAATTAGTGGCATCTAAAATTTCGAAAGTTCCACTTTCCATTAACTCAGTATTCCCTTCTCTTATATCAGAAGCAACAACATTTTCTCCTCCATAAATTTTTCTCAATTTTAAAGTTAGTTCGGTTCCAATTTGACCACAAGCACCGAGAATAAGTATAGAATCTCTCATTAATGAATATTGAAAAAGTAGGCAAATATAAAGAAATAAAATCGCTCAAATGAAACAAAACATACATTTTACAAGGCTAGTTTTATTACATTTGTTTGGTCATTAAATTGAATTGTTATAATACTAATTATAGCTAAAAATTAAGGTCGTTCAATTGTAGTCAGATCTCGGTTATTTATTAATCTTAAAAAATATTATGAACGTTAAAATTCTATATCTATTTATACTTGTTATATGTATTTGTTCTTGCAAAAAAAAAGAATCAACAAATGTAGATAACGAGTTTTCAGTATCAGATACCATTAATATTGATGATCAAAAAGATATAAGAAGTATAGGAGAAACCTTATTGCCAGAATCGAAACAAAAAGTTGAAAACTGGAATGAATATCAACAATTGGATCAATTGATCACAAATTTTTACAGTATATCTCCAAGTGAAGCATTAAACTTATCCAAAGAACTCTCATCAATTACACAGCAATTAAAAGATTCTGTTACTATTGAAAGATTTACACAACCTGATATTAGCATTAGGATTAATGTACTACATAACAATGCCTTGAGGCTATCTGATATGGCCACTATTTCCGCTATTAATTCTGTGGAAGTGAAAAATGAAATTCAAGGTATCCTTGATGCCTTTTCGGCTTTAAATGCAAAAATTAATAATATTACAAAACAAGAAAAATTAGAAAAGGAGTTGGAGATAATTGAAATTAATTAAGTTATAAATTTAATTGATAGATTTGAATAGAAGACTATTATGTTATTTTAATATATTTGAGCCTTCAACTATAAAATAATGCTTAAAAAATTACTTCTTATACTTTTACTGCTCATTACTTTCAATGTCTTAAATTCTCAACATTTACCAATATTTCCTTCCGATAAAAGTATTTCAAAAAAAAATAAACAGACATTTAAAGAAATCTCTGAAATTCACGAAAAATACTTCGCCAGTAAGGACAGAGAAAAAAAAGGAAGCGGATATAAACCATTTAAAAGATGGGAATATCACTGGAGTCAATATTTACTTCAAGATGGTACCATTGCTCCTGCTGAGAACTTATGGAATGCCTGGGAAGAAAAACAAAAAATGGCTAAATCATCAACGGCAGTTAGTAATTGGTCTGCGTTAGGCCCATTTGCTCAGTCGAGTAATAGTGGGCAGGG
>Ga0316192_10001185_pt1 | contig 19205 bp, 14 predicted proteins | sample MerIslwburrow_MG_FD_204931 | JGI IMG/M metagenome (GOLD analysis project Ga0316192, IMG submission 204931) | Coastal sediment microbial communities from Maine, United States - Merrow Island worm burrow | ecosystem: Environmental > Aquatic > Marine > Coastal > Sediment | place: USA: Maine...
CGGGCATGTCCGGCGACAGATCAACCAGCACCCAATGGAAAAAATCGACCCGCGGCAAGGATGCCGGCACCTCGCGCCCCTCCTGGTTCACGTCATCCGGGCGACTCGGTACATCCGGGTCATGGCAGATCAGAACCAATGACTCCGTGCCCTGGGGCAGGTCGCTCCAGCCCACACCAGGACTGCGATTGGGACCCAGCGTCACATGGTTATCGGGGTCGGGCAGGCAAAAAGCGCATTCCGCCGGCACCGGTTTCCCCTCCCGAATGTCAGGGCTCGTGATCTGCATGCACATGTCTCCTCAGAAAAACGTTTTTGCCGCCCCTGAACGAAGCGGAAGCGGCGCACTGGACCGTGATCATAGCGCCGGAGGGGTGCAGCGCACAGCATCACAACGCACGGGCGCGTCTGATCTGTTTGCTGACTGCAACTAGGGAACCGCTGATCTATTCGTGTACTTGCATCTTGGGACTGAAATGCACAGCTTCATCGTTGCAAATCTTGGCAATAGAGCAACTATTACCCGCGATCCGCGCCTTGAATCTGCACATTTCAGACTCCAATCTGCTTCGTCCAGAATAAATCAGCGGCTCCCTTGTGTAGTGTCTTCCACACACTTGATGGTTGAGCTTAGGCCTCGTGGTTCCTGACAAGGCGCGGTGAGGAGCAATAGCCAGCGCTATTGCGACGATCCGCAACGCCGTCAGGGACCGCAAGGGCCAGCGCGGATGTTAAGTTATTTGGGAGACACTACACTAGCCACACATCATGCCCACCGCCACGCGCATGACTCAACCAGGGTTACCGAATTGGGATAACGCGCTCACCAATAGACCTGCCGCTGTCGAAAGAGATGCGCGAGGCGACGCGGGGCTCACATCGGGAAGCCGAAAGAAGTGGCGTGATTGCCGAGCTTCTCACCGGGCAGCTTGCACTGGGTTCCTACGTGCTTTACCTCCGCAACCTGGTGCACGTATATCGTGCACTGGAATCCGCCTTACTTTGTCACTCGGAGAGTCCAGGTCTCGGAGACCTGGTGCCCAATGGCCTGTTCAGATCAGCTCCTCTGGCCAGCGACCTGGGCAAACTGACGGGGCCGGGCTGGGAAAGTGGTCTTAAGTTGCTGAACTCGGCACGCCGGTACTCGAATCGCATCACCCTGGTCTCCAAGGATGGGGGCCACCGCCTCATCGCCCACGCCTATGTCAGATACCTGGGCGATCTGAACGGTGGCCAGCTGCTTGCGCGAATCTTGTCCAGGAAAAATGGATTCCGATCAGACCAACTGGCTTTCTATCGCTTCGACGACATCGAACATATCGACACGGTCAAGCGACGGATGATTGAGAGAATCGACTGGTATGGAACGACGCTGATCGACCCTGGCCCAATCGTGGAGGAAGCGGAACGCGCATTCCGTTTCAACATTGACCTGGCCAAAGAGGCAAGCCAGCAAGCGCTCCAGCCCGGTTCACAACGCAGGCCAATAAGAGGCCGCCCATGCACTACTCGGAAACGGAGTCCGCGCGCTGTATCAGATTGCCGATCAGGCGCGAGGTTCTTGAAACCGAAGCCTCCACGTTCCTGAGCATCACCGGAACCCGCTTCGCATCAATCCCATCGGTGATCTCCATCACCGCGAGTTGCGCGTTTTCCAACACCGCCGCCAGCAGGGACTCATAAGTCTGCTTTGCGGTACCCACAATGTTGGGTGGAGTATGTTGAAAATCCTTGAGGTTGCGTTGTGGGAAACGGCGCCTGGCGTTCTCCGCCAACTGCCGATCACTGATATCAGTCAACAGCACGACGTAGCCGAGCACAGTTTCAGGTGTCGAAAACACGGCGTCAGCTCGGATCAGTACGGGCTTGGAATCAAGGGTCGCGCTGCCACGCCATGATCTCTGGTGTGTGAACAGCTCGCTCAGATTGTAGCTGGCGGATGCATGCTCCTCGAACAGTCGTGGCAGATCGGCGAGATGCGCGATGCCGGAGCGGTCGGTCCACATGAGGTTATCGAAGGCGTTGTTGCGCAACAGGATGCCCCCATCGGCATCGGCGATCAGCGCCGGCAAATCCGAATGTGTGATTTGATGGGATAAAGACTCAAGCTGATTGTGTGCAATCATCACGCGCATTGCGCGCAACTGTTGCATCACATCGCCGATGGACGCGCCGATCAGATTCGCCGCCGACCGCTCGGCCAAGGTCCAGTCGTCTGCGGTATGCTCCAGCAGCTGAGTCCATTTCTCGAATGATCGTCTTGGCGAAAGCTCCTCAGGATCTCCTTCGGAACCGAGCACCTTGTTCGGATTGCCCCCCCAGGCGATGGTCCGCACGTGCTCAGGCCTGAACCAAAAAATGTACTCCCCGCCCAGGCGCGATACAGGACAGGACATGACACCGGGTGTGGTGTCTCCAATGCTGTCGAACTCCGGGTAATCAAGCCCTATGCTGGCGGTCGAAAAACAGCCCTCAGCCTGATGGTTGTCCAGCCAGTCGGCCAACCGCTTGAGTTCGTCTTGTGCCGGCACGTCGCCCTGTGACCAGAAACCATCCTGGGTGATCAGCGCAGCGCCGGTCGCATCCAGGGTCTGCAGCAACTTGTCGGACCGATCGAACAGTGCGCTGGTCCATTCGCCTTCCCGGGTTATGGCCTCGACCATGTTCTTTTCGAGTTCCTGAACCGCCAGCTCATTCCGAGTCTGGGCGAGGCTCTCCAGCGCTGAGATTCGGGTGGCGACGATCTCACCCAGCAGCTCCGCAATGAGTCGCATCTCATAGCCAATTCTTCTGGGCTTGGCATGGTTGCAGGTGATAAGGCCCCACAGTGTGTCGCCGATGAGCAACGAGCTGACCAGGGTTGCCTCGACCCCCATGTTCCTCAAGTACTGCAAATGAATGGGCGACATGCTCCGAAGATGGCACAGAGACATGTCGAAACGGTCATTGTTTTCGGAACTCGGGGGCGGCGTCAGTATTGAGGCGGTGTAGTCGACATCCGCCAGCATCCGCACCCGGTTCTTCTTGTACAGATCCCGCGCGATTTGCGGGATGTCCGAGGCCGGATAGCGATTGCCCAGATAGGGCTCCATATCTGGCTCGCACTGCTCGGAGAACACTTCTCCGTGGCCCTCCTGGGCAAACCGATAGATCATCACCCGATCGTAGCCGAACAGCGTTTTGAACAGCTTGGTCGCCACATCACACAGGGATTGCAATGAAGCCGCTTCGGTCACCGAATTTATGCCGGCCTGCAAAACTTCGGGCACGTTCAGGCCGATGTGGCTGATCTGTTCAAACTCGAGCACCAGTTCTCCTGAAGGCGCTCGATGAATTACGCAGTCCAAGCGCGAATCAGGGCCACCGGGCAGCGCCACCGGCACATCGATATCGGAGTCGGCAATAGCGGCCCTGATCTGCCGGCGCAATGCGGCGTCCACCGAATCGATTGAGGATCCGAGCAATTGCAGGCTGCTGTCGGAGGCGATCATGCCAGCGGCGTTCTGACTGGCCCTGACGATGGTCAGATCGTCTTCGCGAACGACCAGCAAGGCACCATGGGGTTGAATGGATCCGGGGAGATGGATCTGCTCGAGTTCACAGTTGCTCTGACTGGCCTGTCCAAAAGCGGGGGGAGTCGCAGGAAAATTGACTACAGTGCCCACTGTTCGACTACTCGCTCAACTTTCCATGCGCCCCAGATTTTTACCCGCGGTCAAACCCGATGTGAAGCGAGGGGGCGCCGTTTATGCGGCTATTGGACGGAACAACATGAGCATCACTTCTTGGTGTTCATGCTGAATCTTTCTGGCTGAGAGCAGCACCTCATGATAAGCGCCTGCTTTGCCTACCCGGCTCGGAAAGTTCCGGATGGTATCGATTCCACTCATCTTCGATCTCAGTGCCTCGACATCGCCCCCGGGCTGATTCAGCCATTGCCCGATGGATTTTCCCAGTATCCCGTCGGACGCAGACCCATCTACCAGCGCTGCGAATGCAGGATTGGCGTGGGTAATGATGTCCTGGGCATTTACCGCCGCCATGCCATCGGGTAGATGGGCAATGATGTCGCCAAATGTAATCCCGGTTATCGGTTGGATATTGTCGGTCTGGCGCAGCGATCCGTAGTGGGTGAAATGGAGTATGTACTGCAATGCCCCATTGCCCTCGAACGACGAGGCTCTGACCATCCAGGTGTCGTTTTTCGTGCCTACACGCACAAGTGTCACCGGCGCCTTGCCAAACCGCTTCGCCGCATCGAGCGCCTGCCTGAGCTTGCCCGAGTCATTGGCCGAAATTTCCAGATCGGTGAGGCTGTCGCCCATCTTCAAACCGATCAGGCGGTGACCTTGCTCGTTTCCATCCATCACGATGAGATCCGATTCGCGCAACATCAGTACGGCATCGGCAGTGGCATTGACCAAGGTACGGTAGCGGGTTTCCAGGTCCCGCAATTGCCAATACTCATGCTCCATATTCCGCTGCGTCTCGAGCAGCTTGTTCTGCACTGAGACCACAGCACTCAGATTCTTACCGATGGCGGTGATCTGGTCCGGCACATCGTGCCTCAGAACAGCGACGTATTCGCACAACAGGCTGCCGCCGTTGGGAAGCGTTTGGTTGATCTGGCTGTGGCCGCAGACCTTCCCCTCCCGGGCGCAACCCAGCATGCTGGCGACTTTCCTGGCGCCTACAGCGTCGCAGGTTTCATCCCAGCGCCGCCCGACCCAGTCGTGAAAATCTTGGTCGGCGAGATCGTTTGAGGCGGTAACATCTTGAATGACGCCGGAAAAGTCGAGCGTAACAAGCAGATCCGGCTGACGCATTTGCAGATTTTTCATTATTTTTGGCAACCTCCGATCCACTCACCGTAGATGCGACAGCCCAGCGATGTTGCGAGCCATCACAACCACGGTGCCGGACGCAGACGTGCAAGGGTCACGCCCGACATCCCAAAGTATACCAGACCCCGAAGCAACAACCACGGCATCACGGCGTTCGGACCAGGGGAGAGCCCGGAAAGGGCATGTGTGCCAGATTGCAAATCAAATAGCCCACGGAAGCCATGGGCCGACACCGTGAACCCATTCAGACCCAGCCCGGTTTCAAAGCCGCACCCCTCACACCCGATGCCCGTTTCAACTCGGATATCTGAAATCGCGCAGATTTGCGCCTATGCCCACATCCAGACGCAGCAACATCAGACGGTGTGCCTGTCGCGCGGCGTCCGCATAGGCTCGGAGCATCCGGCCGGTTCGCCCCCCCACTTCATCCGCCGAGTCCAGCAAGGCATCCAGAGTCGTGTAGCGAGCGAGCAGGCGCGCCGCCGTCTTCGGTCCAACGGAACGCACCCCGGCAATGTTCAGCGATGCATCGCCAGTGAGTGCAAAGTAATCGGCCAACTGGTCGGCGCGGACCCGGAACTTATCCTCCACATAATCCGTATCCAGCGGATGTCCGGCGAAGTGATCGAACACCTCCACGCCGTCACGCAGCAATTGGCAGAACTTCTTGTCGGTAGACAAAATGCGCGCCGCCCCGCCCCGGTTCGCGATGGCGGTGGCCATGCTCGCGATCACATCGTCGGCTTCAAAGCCCGCCATCGTAATCGACCGCACGCCCACTTCCAGGAACGTCTGCTCGAACCGTGGCAGGGCTGCCCTGAGTCCAGCCGGCATCGGTTTGCGCCCTGCCTTGTAGCCGGGAAACAGCGCATGCCGCCAGGTCTCGCCGTCGGCGTCGAACACGCATAGCACGTGGCTGGGCGCATGTTGCGACAGTGCCCGCCGCAGGGAGGCCGAGCACGAAGACAATGTGGCATCGATGGCGGAGGCCGAATCGTCCTGACCCACAGCGCCCGCATGTACGCGACGCACGAGGTTGAGCCCATCTACCAACAGAACCTGCATGGGACAAAGCCTCCGTGTCTCGCCGACGACGCGCCTCACACCGTGGTTTCATGAACCGTCGGGTTAGCGTTCCGTCAAGTGAGGGTGTTACTCGGCGTGCCCCTGTGAAAATTATCCATGTGACCGATCGCCTGATCCCACAGTGCCTGCATTGCCTCATCGCTCGCCCAGGCCGTGTGCGGGGTGACGATTACGTTCGCTCGTTCGAGGATATCCAGGATCGGATTGTCCGGCGCGGGCGGCTCGGTGGTCAGACAGTCAAAACCCAGGCCCGCGATGGTCCCATCGCGCAGAGCCTGAACCAAATCCGCCTCGTCCACCAGACCGCCCCGGGCACAGTTGATCAACAGCGGCCTGCGCTTCATTTTGGCGAACTCTGGCGCCGCAATCATGCCCCGGGTAGACTGCGTCAGGGGGCTGTGAAGGGTGATCACATCGGACGTCTCCAGCACCTGGTCGAACGGCGTATACAAAGGTCCCAGCCCGTCGACGCCCTTGTGGGCGGCAAACAGCGTGCGCATACCGAACGCCTGCCCCAGCTTCGCCACACCCTGCCCCAGTACACCCTCGCCGATGATTCCCAGGGTGGAACCGGCAAGATCCCGAATCGGGTGAGTGAAGAAACAGAACTGGCCTGCCTCCTGCCACTTTCCGTCGATCACATCCCGACGAAAACCGATCAGACTCCGCCGCAACGCCAGGATCAGGGCGAACGTGTGTTCTGGGACCGTATGGGTTGCATAGCCGCGCACGTTGGACACGACGATGCCGCGCTCCCGGCAGGCGTCCACATCGAACGCGTCGTAGCCCGTTGCCGGAATGCAGATCATCTTGAGATCGGGCAGCTGTTCGATCGCGGCGCGCCGAATCGGCACCTTGTTGCTGACCGCGATATCGGCGCCCCGCAGACGCTCCACAACCTGATCGGGACGGGTGCGATCGTGGTCCACCCATTCATGGGCGAAACCCGGTTTTGTCATGCGCACCGCCGGCCCAATGGTGCCTCGATCAAGGAATACAATACGGGTCATGGAGTCGGCTCCTGCCTGGATATCAAGCAAATCTGGCTGCTACGCGAACGCCAATCGCATCCAAGGCGGGTGACCCGGCGATTGCGACAGACGCCTTCGTAGACAGCGTTGTCCTGGAACACGGTTGCCGCGTAAAACCCACACCCACCAGACACCCACTGACATCTGGCCCACAATGCCGACGCCTCAGTCCGACGCCGCAAGCAGACTGGCATTGCCGCCGGCCGCTGTCGTATCGATGCAAAGGTGGCGCTCGACCAGGTAGCGCTCCGGAGCGACGGTCTGGGTTTCGAGCGGGATGATCGCACCGGAGCGGCCGGCAAGCGCCAGGCGGATATCCCGAGTCCAGTCGGAGGCACCGGCGGCCGCCACGGCAGCGACCCCAGTGAGAACGGCCAGAGTTTCGGGTGCGACCCAGCCATCCATGGCCGCCACCGGGGCCCCAGCCGCATAAAGGGGTCCAGCGGCAGCCTCAGCGCCGGCAACAACCATCACGGCCACACAGCCCACGCCAAGCGCCTGAGCGGCCTGTGCCAGGGCGAGTTCCACGGTTGGCCCAAGACACAGCACGGTGCCCTTAGGGTGCAGGCTGAGCCGGTTACTTTCACCGGTGGGGCCAGGCAGGGTTTGGGGGTTCAAGTCCAGGGCGGCGGTTTCCGACAGCGCCTTGCGCACAATCCCCCGACTGCCTGAGAGCGCCCGTCTCAGTACCGCAATCTGGTCCGGACGCGCCGCCCAGTTGCGGCCATCCAGCGCATCGATGCGGGTCTGTAATTCAGCGGCGGAGACCGCTGCCCCTGAGGGGGCTTGGTACTGTTCCGGCTTGGTGGTGCGACGAAATCGAGTGAGATAAAGGGGGCCGCCCGCCTTGGGGCCGGTACCGGAAAGTCCCTCGCCGCCAAAAGGCTGCGAACCGACGATTGCGCCGATCTGGTTGCGGTTCACATAGGCATTGCCCACACGGATACGCTCGACGATCTGCTGCACCCGGTCGTCGATTCGTGTGTGCAGGCCAAACGTCAGGCCGTAACCCCGGGCATTGATGGCATCGACGACGCGATCGATGTCTTTGGCCTTGAACGTCGCCACGTGTAGAACCGGCCCAAAGACCTCGCGCTCAAGATCATTGATCCCGGTGACCGCAACCACCGCGGGCGCTGCGTAGGTGCCCTGGGCAGGGACAGCCATAACCTTGAGCAGACCTCCGGCTTTTTCGCAGGCGCCCGTGTAGCTTGTAATGTCGGCCTGGGCCTCGGCATCGATCACCGGCGAGACATCCGTATCCGTGTTCCAGGGGTCCCCGATGGTGAGCGCGTCCATGGCGCCATACAGCATTTCCAGCAGCCGGTCCCGTGCCTCCTCCTGCACATACAACAACCTCAGTGCAGAACACCGTTGCCCGGCGGATTGAAACGACGAGATCAGAATGTCGCGCACGGCTTGTTCGGTCAGGGCGGTGCTGTCTACCACCATGACGTTGAGGCCCCCGGTTTCCGCGATCAGAACCGCGTCCGGGCCGGCATTTGCGGCCAGAGTCCGATGGATAATCTGAGCGACCTGGGTGGAGCCGGTAAAACAGACGCCGGCGATCCTGGGGTCGGAAGTGAGCGGCCCTCCCACCGTCGGACCATCGCCCGGAAGCAGCTGCAGGGCCACATCGGGCAACCCAGCCTGGCGCATAATCTGGACCGCGCGGGCCGCAATCAGTGGAGTCTGTTCCGCCGGCTTTGCCAGCACCGCGTTACCCGCCGCCAAGGCCGCGGCCACCTGACCGGTAAAGATGGCAAGGGGGAAGTTCCACGGGCTGATGCACACAAATACCCCTCGCGGCGTACCCGGCTCCTCCTGTTCAAGCCGCTCGGCCTCGTTGGCGTAGTAGCGTAGAAAATCCACCGCCTCCCGCACTTCGGCGATGCCGTCAAGCACGGTCTTACCGGCCTCCCGGGTCGCAATCGCGGTCAGTTCGGCGATGTTCTCCTCGTAGAGATCGGCCACTTTGCGCAGAATACCGGAACGCTCGACGACGGGCCGTTCGGACCACGCTGCATGTCCAGTTACGGCGGCATCGAGCGCTGACGCGACCTCTTCCGCTGTAGCCTCATACACCTGGCCGATCACCCGTTTGCCATCCGCGGGTGACACGGCCTTTCGTGCGCCGGCCTGGGGTTTGGCGTTTCCAACGAGCATCGGGCCCGCGATCCAGGTGTGATCGGCAAAGGCCTCCCGGGCTTTGAGCAGAGGGGTGATCGAAGCGGGTTCGTTGACCCGGTAACCACGTGAGTTTCGCCGTTCCGGAGCGAACAGTTCGCCGGGCAGACGAATCGTGGGGTTCGCCACCGCGTCACCCAGCGCCTGGATCTCGCTCAATGGGTCACGTGAGATGTCTTCCGACGGGATGTCCTCGTCCACCACCTGATTGACAAAAGAGCTGTTGGCGCCGTTTTCCAGCAGACGACGCACCAGATACGCCAACAGATCCCGATGGGCCCCAACCGGCGCATAGATCCGGCAACGGGTGCCCTCGGTATCTTTGACGATGGAATGCACCGACTCGCCCATGCCATGCAGCCGCTGGAATTCGAAGCTCTGCATGTCGCTGCCGGCCATGGCCAGCACCATCGCACAGGTATGGGCGTTGTGGGTGGCAAACTGCGGGTAAATCCGGTCACGTCGGTCCATCAGCATCTGCGCGCAGGCCATATAGCTGAGATCGGTATTGACCTTGCGGGTAAACACCGGAAAGGTCTCGACGCCCAGTTCCTGGGCCAGCTTCACCTCAGTATCCCAGTACGCGCCTTTTACCAGGCGAACCATGATCCTGCGGTCGTGGCGCTCGGCAAGTGCATACAGGCACTCAATCACCGGTGCCGCACGCTTTCCGTAGGCCTGGACGACCACGCCGAAGCCGTCCCACCCCTCCAGTTCCGGTTCCGAAAGAATGTGCTCGATGACGTCCAGGGAAAGATCCAGCCTGTCCTGCTCTTCGGCATCGATATTGAAACCGATTCGCGCCCGGGCGGCGCGTTTTGCCAGGTCGACGGCCCTGGGAACCAGCTCACTCAAAACCGTCGATCGGTGGGTGAATTCATAGCGCGGATGCAGAGCGGACAGTTTCACAGAAATGCCGGGGCTGGACCGTACATCGCCGGTCGCCTGTTTAGCGATGGCCGCTATGGCGTCGGCATAGGCATCGTGATAGCGCACCGCGTCCGCGTCGGTCCGTGCCGCCTCCCCCAGCATGTCGTAGGAATAGGTGTAGCCCTTGGCCTCCAGCTTGCGGGCGTTGCTCAGGCCCTCCTCGATGGTCTGACCGAGCACGAACTGACGGCCCAGCAGCTTCATGGACTCGCCGACGGCCGTTCTTACCATCGGCTCACCGACCCGTCGCAGCAGCCCTCGCAAGGCGGCGGCGGGCCTTCCGGGGTCGTCATCCAGCACCTTGCCTGTCAACATCAGCGCCCAGGTGGATGCATTGACCAGAGATGAGGAAGAATTCCCGAGATGCGCGCCCCAGTTGGACGGCTCGATCTTGTCGTAGATGAGGTCATCGATGGTCTCGGCATCCGGCACCCGCAACAGCGCCTCTGCCAGGCACATCAATCCGACACCCTCGGCGGTGGACAAGCCGTACTCGGCCAGAAAACTCTCCATCATCGACGGTGACGTCTCCCGCCGCACCCGGTCGATGATCTGCGCACCGGCCGCGGCGACAGAGCCGCGTTGCACCTCATCGAGCCGGATACCGGCGCCGAGTTCGCGCAGAACCGTGGCTTCGTCCGCCGAGTATCGATGGCGAACATCGGAACGTACGTCGTGGCCGCCGCCAGACTGGCTAGATGCACTGCGACTCATTTGGCGATCCTCGGATTCAGTCTCTCAAGTATAGATAGAACCATTGCCCTTCTGCTCGAGCGCGCCATGGCACCCAGTGCATACCAGTCGACTCGCGGCACTACAGCCCGTCCTGGCTGCACCCGTGGCCATCTGGCTATAAGCGCAATGCCCCATTTCTGATGGCGCCCGGAAATGGGATTCATGCTGCGTATGTCAACATCTGGTTCGAGGCGACACCTCCTTGGAGGTGATACCCCCGAGTATGGTGTCCCGTCCCATACGTTGGTGGCGTTTCAGATCGGTGTTGGGCGCGCTTGAATAAGCGCAAGCGAGTTCAGCAGCCCTTGACCTGGACGATGCCGGAGCACAAGCGGGGCGCGGCCAAAAAGCCCCGCCCTGCGCCTCTCAGACCCAACGAAACACGGCGAAGGCGTACACCAGCCCAATAACCAGCGCGCCCCACAGCGTCGGGCCTACGAACGCAAGCCAGGCAAGACAGATATAACCGCTGCCGAGCAGCGAGATGAAGAGACGGTCACCGCGGGTTGTGTCGAGGCCCAGAATGCCCCGCCGTGGGCTGCCGCCGGGTACCGCCAACTCCCAGAGCGTCATCACCACCAGACAGAGGGCGATGAACGCAAAAAAGGCCGCAGTCGGCCAGGTCCAGGCCATCCAGCTCAAACCCATGACTGCGCTCCCCTCCGGTGCCCGGTTGCTTCAGACCCGGCCAAGGGCGAACCCCTTGGCAATGTAGTTGCGGACAAAGTACACGACCACCGCACCAGGAACGAGGGTCAGGGATCCGGCGGCCGCGAGCAGACCCAGCTCGTAGCCGGAGGTACTCGCGGTCCGGGTCATGGTCGCCGCAATGGGTTTTGCCTCCACCGCGGTCAGGGTCTTGGCCAGCAGCAACTCGACCCAGGAGAACATGAAGCAGAAAAACGCGGCGACACCGATTCCCGCGGCGATGGTCGGAATAAAAATTCTCACAAAAAAGTGCCCAAACGAGTAGCCATCCACGTACGCCGTATCGTCCAGTTCCTTCGGCACACCGGACATGAATCCTTCTAGAATCCACACTGCCAACGGAATATTGAACAGGGTGTGAGCCAGAGCGACAGCCAGGTGGGTGTCGAACAGTCCAACCGCGGAATACAGCTGAAAAATCGGCAGGGCGAACACAGCGGCCGGCGCCATGCGATTGGTGAGCAGCCAGAAAAACAGATGCTTGTCGCCGATAAACCTGTACCGGGAAAACGCGTAGGCCGCGGGCAGTGCCACGGACACGGACAGCAGAGTGTTGATGGTCACGTAAATCAGTGAATTGACATAGCCCATGTACCAGGTCGGGTCGGTGAAGATGGTGATGTAGTTCTCCAGCGTGAACCGCTGCGGCCAAAGCGAGAACGTACCGAGGATCTCGTTGGTGGTCTTGAACGACATGTTCAGCAGCCAATAGATGGGCAGCATCAGAAAAATGATGTAGAGCGTCGGTACAAGCCACGTCGCGCGTTTCATCACCATTCCTCATTGCGGGTCATGACCGCGTAGAAAATCCAGCTGGACAGCAGAATTATCAGAAAATAAATCAGGGACATGGCCGCGGCGGGACCGAGATCAAACTGCCCCAGCGCCACTTTCACGAGATCAATGGACAGCAGCGTGGTCGAATTGCCCGGACCGCCCCCCGTCAGCACGAAAGGTTCAGTGTAAATGTTAAAACTGTCCATGAAGCGCAGCAGGATCGCGATGGTCAGCACCCGTTTCATTTTCGGTAGCTGGATGTAACGAAAGATCGCCCAGGGCCGCGCACCGTCGATCTTCGCTGCCTGATAATAGGCATCGGGAATCGACACAAGACCCGCATAGGCGAGCAGGACCACCAACGATGTCCAGTGCCAGACATCCATCAGGATCACGGTCATCCAGGCATCGCCCGGATTCCGGGTGAAATTGTAGTCCCAGCCAAGGGCGTTCAGGGTGTGCCCGAGCAAACCGATGTCGGGCAGGGCGAAGATGTTCCACATGGCCCCAACCACGTTCCAGGGAATCAACAAAGGCAGCGCCATCAAGACCAGACAAACCGATACCCAAGGTCCGGTCCGTGGCATCGCCAAAGCGATGGCCACACCCAGGGGAATTTCAATGATCAGGATAGTGAACGTGAACAGCAGTTGTCGCCCCAGGGCGGCGTGGAAGCGCTCTGAACCGAGCACGTCCTGAAACCACTGGGTGCCGGCCCAGAAAAACACGTTGTCGCCGAAGGTTTCCTGCAGCGAGTAGTTAACCACTGTCATCAATGGAATGATGGCGTTGAAGGCAACCAACGCCAGCACCGGGAGAACAAAAAACCAGGCCTTTTGATTGACGGTCTTGCTCATTTAGCGGATCTCATGTCAGCACCCTGCTGTCGCAGTAAACCCGCGTCCGCTCCGGATCGAAACGCAGGTAAGCCCTCTCGCTCGGCACCGACTCACCCTCCCTGACCAGCAGCTTTATGCTGTGAGCACCCAAACGCGTATCGACGATTCGATAGCGACCGGCATCACTGACCCTGACCACATCCACCGGGAGCCCCTGGTCGGCAAAAGACACAAACTCAGGCCGAATGCCGATCTCGAGGACACCATCGGGCTCATTCAGCGCGCTGGCATTGGCAACGGTAACCCGATGACCTTCGATTGACGCGCCCCCGTCCGCCAACTCGCAGGGCAGCACATTCATGCCGGGCGAGCCAATGAAGTGACCGACGAAGGTGTGCTCCGGGCGCTCGAACAGCTCGACCGGTGTGCCGATCTGCACGACTTCACCCAGATTCATCACCACCACCCGATCGGCAAAGGTCAGCGCCTCGGTCTGATCATGGGTTACATAGATCATGGTGCGCCCAACCTCCTGGTGCAGTTCCTTGAGTTTAGAACGCAATACCCATTTGAGATGCGGATCGATCACGGTCAGGGGCTCATCGAACATGATTACGTTGACGTCCGAACGCACCAGGCCGCGCCCCAGGGAGATCTTCTGCTTGCCGTCAGCGGTCAACCCCGAAGCCCGACTGTCCAGGCGGTCGGTCAAGTCCAGCATGTCCGCGATCTGGCGCACACGTTGGTCGACCTCTTTCTCCGGCACATTTCTGTTGCGCAGCGGAAACGCGAGGTTGCCATACACGGTCATGGTGTCGTAAATGACCGGAAACTGAAAAACCTGCGCTATCTGGCGTTGGTCAGGTGGCAAATCGGTTACGTCGAGGTCGTCGAATAGAACCCGACCTTCGGTTGGCTTGAGCAAACCCGAAACGATGTTGAGCAAGGTCGTCTTACCGCATCCCGAGGGGCCGAGCAGGGCATAGGCCCCGCCGTCGTCCCAGTCAATGTCCAGGCGCCGCAATGCCCAATCGGCCTCGGTGGGCGGGTTCGCCATATAGCTATGGCGCAGATGCTCAAGGGTGATTTTTGCCACGTCTATCTATCCGCTCAATCGGCAACCAATGCGCCGTCCGGCTCGAACAACAGCGCATGGGCAACGTCCGCGTACAGGGTGGCCCGCTCGCCAACCTTAAACGTATCGACCCCACGGGCCAGCGACACCCAGACGCTGCCCGCCAGATCGAAATGAATGGTGCTTTCCGATCCGGACAACTCGGTGACCAATACCTCACCTTCCACGGCAACGGAGTCTCCGCCAGGGTCCCTGGGTAGGACATGATGCGGTCGAATGCCGATGGTGTAGGGACCGTCTGCCAAAGCGGCCTGACGATCCGGCGCCCGCCAGCTGACCGATTCCGACAAGACGATCTGATCGCCCTGCTTTTGCACCGAGGCAGTATTGATCGGGGGATCGGAAAAGACCTGGGCGGCAAGCAGCGACCTGGGGTGACGGTAAATGTCGGAGGTGGGACCGAACTGGACGACCCGGCCCTGGTTCAGCAATGCAGTGTGACCGCCAAGCAGCAACGCCTCGGTGGGCTCGGTGGTTGCATACACCACCGTACAATCCCGATCGGCAAACAACTTCGGCAACTCGTCGCGCAGCTCTTCACGCAGCTTGTAGTCCAAGTTGGCCAACGGCTCGTCCAGTAGCACAATATCCGCATCCTTGACCAGGGCCCTTGCGATGGCGGTCCGCTGTTGCTGCCCACCGGAGAGTTCGTCCGGTCGCCGACCGAGCATGGGCGTCAGCTTCAGCAGGTCCGCCGTGCGCTGCACCCGCTCATCCACCTCATCCCTGGAAATCTTCGCAACGCGCAGAGGCGAAGCAATATTTTCGTAGACCGACAGATTCGGGTAATTGATGAACTGCTGAAACACCAGTGACACATTGCGCTTCTGAACCGGCACCTGGGTCAAATTGGTACCCCGAAACCAGACTTCGCCGGAAGTGGGTTTGTCGGTGCCGGCGATCAGCTGCATCAAAGTTGTTTTTCCCGAGAGCGTCGTGCCCAGCAACACGTTGAACCCGTTGTCGACAAAGCTCAGATTTGTCTCGTAAATGTGGGATTCCGCACCCACCCGTTTCTCGATGTTTCTGAGTTCCAGCGCCATGGTGTGGTCGCGGCTCGCTAATGTGTGAGGTTCGAGGAACCTGAAAAACGCGGCCCCCGGAGCGCAGCATTGACGCCCCGAAGGCCGCGGATCCAGCTCAAGCTCAAATGCGCTCTACTTGGCCTCGGACCAGCGCTCTATGAGTTCTTCGTAGGCGATGGTTTCTCCCTGGGGCTTCTCGTTCTCCAGCTTGGCGGCAGGCCCATCCGGCTTACCCAGCCATTCCGAGGGATCTTTTGCCTCGTTGAGGCGTGGACCGCAACCACCGTACACACCGGCCTTCTCGTCCACGGCCTGCATCCGGGCCATGATCTGGTCCATCTCAGAGGCCAGCCGGTCCATCGCCTCCTGGGGTGTAAACGCACCCGAGTTGACGTCGCCAATTTGCTGCCACCAGATCTGGGCCAGTTTTGGATAGTCCGGCACGTTGACTCCGGTGGGTGTCCACAACTCCCGATCAGGGGAGCGGTAAAACTCGACCCAGCCACCCAGCTGAGGTGCCCGCTCGGTGAACGAGTCGTGATTGATGGTGCTCTCCCGAACCACCGTGAGGCCCACATGGGACTTCTTCACATCGACCGTCTTGGAGACGACGAACTGGGCATACAGCCATGCCGCCTTTCGACGATCATCCGGGGTCGACTTCAACAGGGTCCAGGAACCGGCGTCCTGGTAGCCGAGCTTCATCCCATCCTGCCAGTAGGGACCGTGGGGTGACGGCGCCATTCTCCACAGCAGATTGCCGTCGTCATCGACGGTGTTGTTGCCCTCGCTCTTGGGCTTGACCATATCGGGCATAAAGGCCGTGTACCAGAAAATCTGCTGAGCAACATTGCCTTGCGAAAGGGCCGGCAGCGACTGATAAAAGTCGTAATCGGCCGCCCCGGGCGGTGCATATTGCCGCAGCCACTCGTCCCATTTTCGGATCGCATATACAGCGGCCGGGCTGTTGGCGCCCCCACCGCGCGACACCGAAGCGCCCTGGGGATTGCATGAGCCCTCCTCCATGCGGATGCCCCACTCGTCGATCGGGCGTCCGTTGGGCAGACCCGGCGAGGTGGCGCCGGCCATTGACAACCACGCGTCGGTCATCCGCCAGCCCAGATCCGGGGCGCGCTTGCCATAGTCCATGTGACCGTAGACGCGAACACCATCGATTTCCTTTACGTCGTTGGTAAAGAAGTCGGCGATGTCTTCGTAGGCTGACCAATTAACGGGAACACCCAGCTCATAACCGTATTTTTCCTTGAACCGAGCCTTGAGATCGTCTCGTTCGAACCAGTCCTTGCGAAACCAGTAAAGGTTTCCGAACTGCTGATCCGGGAGCTGGTACAACTTGCCGTCCGGCCCTGTGGTAAACGCTTTGCCGATGAAATCATCCACATCGAGGGTCGGCAGCGTGACGTCCTTGCCATCGCCCTCCATCCAGTCGGACAGGTTTACGGCAAGCTGCAGGCGCGAGTGGGTGCCGATCAGATCTGAATCGTTGATGTAGGCGTCGTAGAGATTGCGATTGGTCTGCATCTGAGTCTGTACGGCTTGGACCACTTCGCCCTCGCCCAGAAGCTGATGATTCACCTTGATGCCGGTGATTTCCTCGAACGCCTTGGTCAACACTTCCGACTCGTAGGTGTGCGTCGGAATGGTCTCGGAGAGCACGTTGATTTCCATGCCGGAATATGGCTCGGCCGCCTTGATAAACCATTCCATTTCAGCGATCTGCTCATCGCGGGAGATCGCCGCTGGTTGGAATTCCTCGTCAACCCACTTCTCGGCAGCGGCCATGTCCGCGAGCGCGGCATCGCTCGCCATGATCAGGCAAAGCGCAGTGGCGCTGCCCATGAGGACCCGACGGGCAAGTCCGGTTACATTGGGCGTCATCTGGTAAAGCCTCCTCGGTGTTTGTCCCTCGATTTTCAACGGGCGTTCACGCAGCGCACGAGGGTTGTATCGCCGCGCCCGGCCGGGGGCTTCTGACGATTGAGGCTCGGCCGAACCGAAAGAATAGAAGACCCGCGACGTTTTCGCGACCGCATTGGCCGATCAACACGAAATGAATCCAGCGATGAACCCCCAATGACGGCCAGTTCAGTCAACGTTTGCCTCCATCGAGGGTCATCAGCGGACCGTACAAGTCCGGCCTCCGATCCCGAAACACACCCCAGGCCTGGCGTTGGCCGCGGACCGCATCCAGATCAAACCGGGCGGTGATCACCGCCTCTTCATGCCGACCGGCCTCGGCCCGCTTGTCGCCGGTGGGACCGGCGATGAAGGAACAACCGTAGAAGCGTATACCGCAGCCCTCACCCTGTTCAGCGCCGATGCGATTGGACGCCACCAAAGGCATCAGGTTGGCACCCGCATGGCCTTGCATCACCCGCTGCCAATGGTCCCGGGAATCATGGTCTGGGTCGGGCGGTTCCGAGCCGATGGCGGTGGGATAGAATAAGATCTCCGCGCCCATCAGGGCCATGGCGCGCGCGGCCTCCGGAAACCACTGATCCCAGCAAATGCCGACGCCGATCCGTGCGTATCGGGTATCCCAAACGCGAAACCCGGTATCGCCCGGCGAAAAATAGTACTTCTCCTCGTATCCGGGCCCGTCGGGAATGTGGGATTTGCGGTACACCCCCAGGTTGCGGCCATCGGCATCCAGCACAGCCAGCGAATTGAAAAATGCATTACCGGCACGCTCAAAAAAACTGACGGGCAGCACCACGCCGAGTTCAGCCGCCAGGTCCGAGAACCGCGCGAGCACAGGATTGCCGGTGACTTCGTGGGCCAGACAAAAATGCCGTGGCAACTCGTCGGTGCAAAAATAGGGGGTCTCGAACAGCTCCTGCAGCAGAATAATCTGCGCGCCTTGGCCGGCCGCGTTCCGAACCAGTGATTCAGCACGCCGCAAATTGGCCTCCCGATCCCAATCACAGGCCATCTGGGTTGCGGCAACGGTGACCAATGTCATGGGCGCATCTCCTGATCCGGGCCTGACGGCGGTTGCGGTTGCGTGGTGAAGTGTATGCCATCGCTCAGGTCGGGCCGACGGTCGCTTGGCCAGGTGCAGGTACAGCGCACGTCCTGTAGCGTCGCGGGCACCGCGCAGCCGAGGACAATCGTCCTGCGGTGGGAGAAGGGTGCCGTGGTCGCAATCCGAGCTGAATGTGCCCGAAGCCAGGCGCACGGACAAGCCATGGGAACAGGGATGAAGAGGCCACGGACAGTGGATCGTCGATCTGAAACTGGCGCACGGTCTTTGCTATCGACCACCGCGCCGATACGATGACGCGCGCCACCGCGGCGCTCAAAAGGCCCCGTGTTGCTTTGCTTGAGGATGGGTTTTTGGCCACAATCGCCGCCTTGTTTGTCGCCAGCTTTCTAGCAGCAACCCTGTTGCCCGGCGGCTCCGAGGCCATGCTTGCAGCCCTGGTACTGGACCAGCCCGCGATGAGTTGGGTGTGGCTGGCGGTCGCCACCGTGGGCAACACCCTGGGCAGCCTGACATCCTGGGTGATCGGACGCATCCTGCGCCGCCGTCTCGGTACACCCGCGGGGCTCAAACCAGCTCAGCGACGGGCCCTGGAGCGGCTTCAGAAATGGGGTGCACCGGCGCTTCTGCTGGCCTGGCTGCCGGTTGTGGGGGATCCACTCTGCCTGGCGGCAGGGTGGCTGGGCACCCCGTGGCTGCCCACGGTGCTGTACGTTGCCATGGGCAAAGCGGCGCGTTACCTGCTGCTGGTCTGGGCGCTGCTCTGATTGCCTTTCGTCTCTTTATTGGTCAGTCGTGGACCAGTGCACCGTCCCATCAGTTCGTTGCATTTCAGCAGGGCGAGAAGCACCCCGGCGCTGGGCGGGCGCAGGCCCGCGGCTGCACGCTTACCGAACGGCTGAAT
>Ga0316192_10001186_pt1 | contig 19202 bp, 21 predicted proteins | sample MerIslwburrow_MG_FD_204931 | JGI IMG/M metagenome (GOLD analysis project Ga0316192, IMG submission 204931) | Coastal sediment microbial communities from Maine, United States - Merrow Island worm burrow | ecosystem: Environmental > Aquatic > Marine > Coastal > Sediment | place: USA: Maine...
TCTGCATTTCGAGAGCAAAGACAACTTGTTGATGGAAACGCTGCGCACGCTTGCCAATGAGTACCGCGAGCAGTTCGACAAGACAATGGAGCGATCGGGCCCCCACTCTTCCGATACGTTGTTGGCCTTGCTGGAGATGGATTTGAAACCGGCGCTCTGCGACCGCCAAAAGCTCGCCATCTGGTTCGCGTTCTGGGGCGAAGTGAAATCGCGGCCAACTTACCGACGCATTTGTGATGAGTTTGATCGCTATTACGACAGCGTAATCGAACGGCTTTGCGCAGACCTGATCAAAGAAGGCGGCTACAAAAACATCAACTCTCCCGCCGCCGCGGAAGCACTAACCTGCATGACCAATGGCCTGTGGCTCTCCTACCTCGTCAGCCCGAAGAGCTGGGACCGGCAGGTTGCGCTGGATGCCATCATGAGCTACCTGACCAACGTATTTCCCAAACACTATTCAAACGGATAAGCATTTTGAAAATCGAACTCAGCGAGAGCGCAAACCACTGGCAAAAGATCGCACGCGAGTATGCAGATGAATATCTGCAGCCACACGAGGTTGAAGCCGAGCTTAACGACGGCGTGCTACCGGCCGAAATCACAAAACGAAACAAGAATCGTGCGATCGAACTCGGTTTCTCCGCAATCGATGTTCCCAAAGCCTACGGCGGACTTGAGCTTTCCCTCGAAGAACAGGTCGCGATCTGGGAGCAACTTGGTCGTGTTACTAATGCCCTCTCCTGGTGTTTTTCGGAACCGCAGACGTGGATGTTCGAGGCCTGCAATGAGGAGCAGATTGCGAAGTACATCCTGCCGATGATGCGCGGTGAGAAAAAGGACTGTTATGCCATTACCGAGTCCGGGCCGGGGTCGGATATATCCGGTCTCGAAGCGACAGCGACGAAGGACGGTGACGACTACATCCTGAATGGCGAAAAGTGGTACGTCACCAGCGGTAATCTCGCGGACTTCTTCTGGTTCCAGGCCAAGCTGCCTGATGAAGGCGACGAAGCCCTGTTTCTCGTCGACGTGGGCACCGATGGCATTGAAATTACCGATACACCAAAGTTCACGCATACCTATGCGGCGCATCACCCAACCTATCGATTCAACAACGTTCGAGTCGCCGCCTCGCAGAGGGTGGGTAAACCGGGGGATGGGATGTCGTACACGCACAGTTGGTTCCGTCACGAGCGACTGATGATAGGCGCACGCAGTTGTGGCGCCGCTGCTCGACTCATCGAGGATGCGTTTGAATTTGCGAACGGCCGCACCGTCGACGGACTGCCGCTAACTGAAAAGCAGGCCATCCAGTTCATGCTGGCCGACAGCGTTACCGAGCTCTACGCATCGCAACTGATGACCTATGACGCCGCACGTTCGATAGACCGCGGAGTTGATCTCAAGGTGCAGCACAGCCGTTGTTCGATGGTAAAACTGTACGTGTCTGAGATGGCCAATCGCGTTGCCGATCGGGCCGTGCAGATTTTCGGTGGTCGCGGCTACATGCGCGAAAATGTCGCGGAACGCTTTTTCCGCGAATTGCGCGTCGACCGGATCTGGGAGGGCACCAGTGAGATCCAGCGCGTCATCATCGCCAGATGCCTCATCAAACGCGGACTTACGGACATGTAATTGTCATAGGGCCCGTTGGGTGTTCAAATCGGGTCCAATGCGACGAATAACAACAACGCTGGTCTGGATCTCTCTCCTCGCACTCTCTGCGTGCGGCGGCGAGACCACCGGGTCAAGTGAAGAAAACGTCGTCAACGTCTATAACTGGGCTGACTACATCGCACCTGGCGTCATCGAGCAATTCGAAGCCGAGTACGGCATCAAGGTTAACTATGACATCTACGACTCGTCCGAGGTCGTCGACGTCAAGCTGCTCGCCGGTAGCAGTGGCTATGACGTCGTCGTGCACAGCAACCAGTTTTCCTCGCGCCTGGCCCCGATCGGCGTGTACGAGAAACTCGACTTCTCGCGGCTCGACAACATGCGGCACTACGATGCCGAATTGATGCGCCGAATCCAGTACGACGCCGTAGTGGACTACAACGTTCCGTATCACTGGGGCTCCACAGGCTACGCATGGAATGTAGAGATGGTTCGCGAACGGTTGCCCGATCATCCGATGGACAGCGCCGATGTTTTGTTTGATCCGGACATCGTGTCAAAACTCGCGGACTGTGGTGTGTCACTACTCGACGGGCCTACGGATCTGTTTCCAATGGTGCTGGCATACCTGGGCCTCGATCCGAACGCCGTTGATGATGAGAGCCTCGCCAAAGCGGAAGCACAAATAAAACTGGTGCGTCCCTACATTCGCTATTTCAGCAACCAGAAAATGATGTCGGATCTGCCCAATAAGGAAGTGTGTGTCGCGATGAGCTGGTCCGGGGACTACGCGCAGGCAGCTGAGCGCGCTAAGGAAGCAGGCATCGAAATCGAGTTACGCTACACGGCGCCAAAGGAAGGAACCGGTCTCTGGGTTGACGGCCTCTATATCCCGAGCGACGCACCGCACAAGGACAACGCCTACCTGTTCCTGAACTTCATCATGCGGCCCGAGATCGCGGCCGCCAATGCCAGTAATTCGAGATATGCAAATGCCAATGCTGCATCGTGGGAGCTCATGGCACCCGAGCTACTTAACAACCCCGCCATTTTTCCCGACGAACAGACATGGAATGCCATGTACCCGATAAAGACGGCTGATCCAAAGCGCGAGCGCCCACGGACACGCGCATTTGCGCGGGCGAAGAGCGGCATCTGACCAGGCACAGGCAATGACAGAAGAAAAACAAAAAGACTTCATTCGCATTCGCAACGTCAGTAAACATTTCGGCGACTTCGTCGCGGTCGATGATGTCGACTTGACGATTGGTCAAGGTGAGCTGTTTTCGATTCTCGGCGGTTCGGGTTGCGGTAAATCGACCCTCTTGCGAATGATGGCGGGTTTCGAGACACCGACCGGAGGCACGATCGAAATCGACGGCGTCAATGTCACAGCGCTGCCGCCATACGAACGTCCGGTCAATATGATGTTTCAGTCGTATGCGATCTTCCCGCACATGAATGTCGAGAAGAACATCGCATACGGGTTGCGCAAGGATGGGCTTGCTGAGGGTGAAATCGCACAACGAGTAGATGACATGCTTGGACTCGTGCAACTCGGCGATTTTCGCAAGCGCAAACCTGACCAGCTCTCTGGCGGCCAGCGCCAGCGCGTGGCGCTTGCGAGAGCGTTGATCAAGGAGCCTAAAGTGCTACTGCTCGACGAACCGCTCGCGGCGCTCGACAAGAAACTGCGCGAACGCACGCAGTTTGAACTGATGAATATCCAGGACAAGCTGGGTATCACCTTTGTTGTCGTAACCCACGATCAGGAAGAGGCCATGACCCTGTCGACGCGTATCGCCGTCATGGAAAAAGGGCGCTTCCTGCAAATCGGCGAACCAAAGGAGATTTACGAGTACCCCAGAAGCCGCTTCGTTGCGGACTTCATCGGCACAATCAACACGTTCGAGGGAAACGTGGCAGAGTCAGGCGCGGACACAATAACGGTGAATTGTCCGGACGTACCTGCCCCGGTGCACGTATTGCGGGATGCCGAAGTCAATGTCGATGTCGACGCAGGTCAGTCGGTCTGCATCGCCGTTCGGCCCGAGAAGATATTTATCAGTCTCGAGCAGCCTGAGGATGATGAGGCCGTGCGAATTCGAGGCGTCGTTGACGACCTGGGCTATTTCGGCAACCGGTCGCTGTACCGAATCCGTCTTGAGACCGGACGCATGATCCAGGTGAGCCGACAAAACCAGCGCCGCTCGGCCAAGCGCTTTGTCGAGTGGGACGACGAGGTCTGGGTATCGTGGCGCCCGCGCAGCGCCATTATTATTACGAGTGAGGACTAGGCAGCGTGGCGGCGACCGGCGAATCGATGACCTGGCGACGCGTCGCTGTTGCGCTTCCCTACCTGTGGCTGCTTGTTTTCTTCCTTTTGCCGTTCGCCATCATTCTCAAGATCAGTCTTGCCGACCCAATTATCGCGCAGCCGCCTTTTACACCGATATTCAATGAGCAAGGTGGCCTGTCGGTCACCCTCGACAATTTCCTTTTCCTGCTTACGGACAAACTGTACGCGATCACTTACCTGAAGTCGGTGTTGATGGCGCTTGCCGCAACAGTCCTTTGTCTGTTGCTCGGATTTCCGATGGCGTATGGCATCGCACGATCCGCGCCGTCGGTGCGTAGCCTGCTATTGCTGCTGATCGTCCTGCCTTTCTGGATCTCATTTCTGTTGCGCGTCTATGCATGGATGGGCCTTCTCAACAACTACGGCGTCATTAACAACACGCTGATGTGGATAGGTATCATCGACCAACCGATACAGATCATGTACACCGATTTCGCCGTCTTCATCGGTCTGACGTATTCGTACCTGCCATTCATGATTCTGCCGCTGTACGCCACACTCGAGCGTATGGACCTTGACCTGATCGAGGCTGCGCAGGACCTCGGTGCATCCCGCACTCAATCGTTCTGGGACGTCACCTGGCCGCTAGCCCGGCCAGGCGTCATCGCGGGTTGCCTGCTGGTGTTTATTCCAGCCATGGGTGAGTACGTAATCCCCTATCTGCTCGGCGGACCCGAGTCGCTACTCATCGGCCGTGTTCTTTTCGACGAGTTCTTTGTAAATCGAGACTGGCCGCTCGCTTCCTCGGTCGCGATCGTGCTGTTGTTGTTACTGGTCGTGCCCATCGTATTCATGCAGCGTAATGAGGCAAAACTCGAGGAAGCGGAATGAAACAGTCGCGCCTCATTATCTCAATACTCGCGTTCGGTTATGCGTTCCTGTACATCCCCCTCGTCTCAGTCATCTTCTATTCGTTCAACGACTCGAAACTCGCTACCGTCTGGGGCGGCTTTTCAACCCGCTGGTACGGCGAGTTGTTTCGCAATGATCAAGTGCTGGATGCGATGTTCCTGAGCTTGCGGATTGCAGCGACCTCGGCAACCTTCGCCACAATTCTCGGCACGATGGCGGGGCTCATACTCGTGCGCTTCGGTCGCTTCCGGGGCCGGGCGCTGTTTTCGGGGATGATTACATCGCCGCTTGTTATGCCCGAAGTCATCACCGGCCTGTCGTTGCTACTGCTGTTTGTCAGCCTGCAACAACTCATCGGCTGGCCAGGACAACGCGGCTTTTCGACGATAACCATTGCCCATACAACGTTTTCGATGGCCTATGTCGCGGTTGTCGTGCGTTCGAGGCTTGCCGCGATGGACGAGTCACTTGAAGAGGCCGCGATGGATCTCGGCTGTGGCCCGCTGCGCGTGATCTTTGACATCACATTGCCACTGATTGTGCCCGCGATGGTAGCCGGTTGGCTGCTGGCCTTTACCTTGTCGCTTGATGACCTTGTCATTGCGAGCTTCGTTTCCGGACCCGGCAGCAGCACCTTGCCAATGTATATTTTCTCAAAAGTGAAACTCGGCGTAACGCCGGACATTAATGCGCTGGCGTCGCTGATCATCCTGATCGTAAGCGTCGGGCTGTTGTTATCCTGGGCCGCAATGCGGAAGCGGAGCTCCTGACAGAATCAGGGCCGCGCCAGCTCGCGCAAGATCCACTCAATGTAGCGCTGCTCGAGGTCTTCCATGCCGGAAAAAGGGCCTGGCTTGTAGTAGCGGGAATGTACGCCAATCGAGTTGTTCACGATGATCGTCTTGTCGGCCTCGGTTGTGATGTCCCAAAGCCAGGTCAGCTCATCGACGTCGTAGTCCGTGCCCGCTTCCGCGTCGCCCCGAACCAGCCAGTAGATGTCGCACTTGCTGTTATTCATGTCGACCGGTGTGAAAACGTAGCCAACCACGTGGTCGCTATAGGCCAACAGGAACGAAAATGCGCCGAGGTTGAAATCGGATGCACCACCATCGTAGTCCTTGATATCGCCGAGCAGCGGCGCAACCGGCTTGCCCTCCTTGCTGCCAGTCAGGTAGCCCTCGAACAAGGCCGTGCGGCTGTAGGCATAGCCAAACTCACCGGCAGGGACGTTTGTGTCGGCAAGATCGATCTCCATCCGCCGCAGACCGCAGGCTTCAATCTTGCCTTCCATGTGACCCTGCAGGCGATCGCGCTTCTTGTCATCGACCATAAGCGTGTGCATTTGCGCATATTCCGGATGTGCCGTGGCGCAGTGGTAACACTCCTGGTAGTTCTCAATGGAAAGCTTCCAGTTCGCATCGATGTGATAGGACTTATGCGCCGCAAGCTTGAGATTATCGAATCCAAACATTGCCGCTGGCTCGGCCAGGTCGCGCCTCGCGTCCTCGAGCGATGCCGGGTTGTCTGAAAAACAGATGAATACGAGCCCGTGAAGAGTATCGAGTGAGACTTTGTTCAGGCCGTACTCTGACTTGTCGAAATCATCTGGCATGCTGCGCGCAGCAGTCAGATTGCCATCAATATCGTACATCCAGCCGTGATAGGGGCAGGTGAATTTTCGTGTGCTGCCTGACGACTCCAGGCACACCAGTGAACCGCGGTGGCGACAAACATTCGCAAAGGCTTTGAGCTCACCGTCGCTGCCACGCACGATAATTGCAGACTCGTTCGCAATATTAACGACCTTGAAATCGCCAGGTTCCGGTAGTTCCGACTGGTGCCCGGCCATGATCCAGTTGCGGGAAAGGATGCGTTCAATTTCCAGTTCGTAAATAGACGGGTCGGTATAGAAACGCTGGTCGAGCGCAAACCCGGGTTTCTGGCTGGCGATCAGTTCGTCGAGGGATTCCATGCCGCAGGACGATACCACAGGGTCCCGGGGGCAATGCAATCCTGACGCGGCAACTACTTATTCTCAGGTTTGAGACGTCGGCGTAGCTTGGTGTTGTACCTGCGATGGGGAGGTGACGCTGTGCCTGGAACGACAGGAAAAAATCGTCTCGTTGACATCGACACAGGCAGGCCGGTTTGGGAGAGATTCTTTACCGTTGCGCCATTGGTATTGGTCGGTACCACCGATCCAGATGGCTCACCGGACTTCGCACCGAAGCACATGGTCACGCCTATGGGATGGCAAAACTACTTCGGTTTTGTGTGTACGCCCGAACATTCGACGTGTAGCAATATCCAGCGTACCGGCGAGTTTTCGATCAGCTATCCGAAACCAGGACAAGTACTGTATTCGAGTCTCGCCGCATCCCCGCGGCAAGACGGACACAAGCCCGTCCTCGACTACTTCAACACGTTCCCAGGGCAGCAAGTTCATGCTCCACTCATCGAAGAGGCGTACCTGTATTTCGAATGCCGGCATTTCAAGACGGTGGACGGCTTTGGGCCAAACTGCCTCATTACCGGGGAAATCATTGCTGCGTATGCCGAGCCCGAGTTCCTGCGCTCAAACGAACTCGACGACCAGGAGATCGTGCACGACTCGCCATTGTTGGCATACCTGGCGCCCGGACGCTTCGCGACCATCGACCGTTCCAACGCATTTCCATTCCCGGCCAATATGAAGAAATAGCGTGGCCCCGACGCTTGCCAATCGAGTTCTCAAGCAGGTCCTTGGCTATGAGGACCTGCTCCTCAGCCTGCTGCGGGACCTCGTCATGGCCGAATCACCTTCGGCGGAACCGGCGGTGCATGAACGCGCCCGCCATGTCTTCATGTCCGCCCTGCTCGAACTCGGTTACTACGTCGCCGAGACCGGTCCGGCTGAAGGCCCGCGCCATGTTTACGCGCGGCCGGAAAATCGCAGCAAGGGCGCCGCAACACAGCTTATTGTCGGCCACTACGACACGGTGTGGCCCGTTGGCACCGTGATTGATCGACCCTTCGAAGTAGATGGCAATATCATTCGCGGGCCGGGCGTGTTCGACATGAAGGGCGGCCTCGTGCAGCTCATTCTCGCTATCAAGACAATGCGCAGCCTCGATCTCGAACCAGGCGTACTGCCGCTGATCTTTGTCAATGCTGATGAAGAGATTGGAAGTCGCACATCGACGCGTTACATACGAAAATTGGCGCGCCTGGCCAGTCGTGCCCTCATCCTCGAACCCGCGCTCGGCGATGAAGGCAGCCTGAAGACCGAGCGCAAAGGTATCGGTCGCTTTACGTTTACCGTCTATGGCAAGGCGGCTCATGCCGGATTGGACCCTGAGGCCGGTGCCAGCGCCATACTTGAGCTCTCGCATGTCATTCAGAAGCTGTTCGCGATGAACGATCCCGACAAGGGCATCACGATCAATGTCGGCACGATCGACGGCGGTGTACAGCCAAACGTTATCGCTGCTCACAGCACTGCAGTTGTCGATGTTCGCGTACCGACCATCGCCGACGGCGATCTAGTCGAGAAAATGATTCACGGCATCAAGCCCGAGGTACCCGGCGTTCGATTGCGAATCGAAGGGGCCATAGGCCGACCCTCAATGGAGTCAACACCACGCAACGAGGCGCTATGGGACAGTGCGCTGGCTATCGGCAAACAGCTCAACATCGAACTCAGTCGTGCGAAAGTTGGCGGTGGATCAGACGGCAATACAACAAGTCAGTACACAGCAACACTGGACGGCCTCGGCCCTGTTGGTCATGGCGCTCATGCAGAGCATGAGTTTCTTTATATCGACAAGACACTGCAGCGTGCCGCCCTTCTGACCATGTTGCTGCTGTCACCACCGACCCAAGTAACCGCCCTGAAGGAAGCCGGATGACACAGACTTTTATTACTTCGATCGCGCGCATTGCGGACTTTGACAGGAATCCCTATGACGTACGCATGCTCGAGCAGTCTTTGTGGGAATCCGGCGACTACGTCAGAACCGAGGTCACAGGAACCCGCACTGTGCTCTACGCGATTGAATCGTGTACCGGTGAGATGGTGCCGGTACAACCAGGCGACCAGGTCATCGGTGCGCTCGGCCATCGCGAGGCAACACTTGAAGGCGTTGGCAGTTATCTCGATGTAAAACAAGGCAAAATGCATGCCCTGACGAGCGCCGGACTACTTGGCGTTTTTACGTCCTTTTTGACCCTGCTACCCAGACCGTTATCGCTCTGCTATCGCGGCCATGTCGTTCGGGAAAACCGTAAGATCACCATGAGGCAGTTCGCGCTCCGATGTGACGAAGGTAGCTTCGCGGTACCGACTATCCTGATCATCGGCACGTCGATGTCGGCCGGAAAGACGGTTACAGGGCGACGTCTCTGCGAGCTTCTTTCTTCGGCGGGCCTCGACGTTGTCGGTGCCAAGCTGACGGGCGCCGGACGCTACCGCGACATCGCGAGCTTCAAACGCGCCGGGGCAGCACATGTGTTCGACTTCGTGGACGCGGGACTACCGTCAACGGTGGTACCCGAGTCGGAATTCCGTGCAGCGATACGACCACTACTACGTCATATCGACAAATTGCGACCGGATTACCTCGTCGCTGAAACCGGCGCATCGCCACTCGAGCCGTACAACGTTGCAGCCGCGATGCAGGAGCTCGGCGATAATATTGTCTGCATCATCCTGGCTGCATCTGATCCATTTGCGGTTGTTGGGGTCCAGAAGGCGTTCAATGTCACGCCCGACCTCGTCACTGGCCCGGCAGCAAATACGTCGGCCGCGGTTCACCTGGTCAGGCAACTGACCAATTTGCCTGCGATCAACGTCATCGATCGCGACACACTGCCCGAGTTCACAGCGTTTCTTGGCCACAAACTCAGCCGCAATCTGCTCGCAGCCTGAGCGTTGCTGCTCCCCGATGCTACAGGGACCCCGGGCTAATATCGGGAGGGCGCAGCCACTTTTCATCCGTGGCCAGGGGAGCGGCCAGTGTCTTGAGAAAGGCCTCGAGCTGCAGTAGTTCCGCAGCATTGAGCCCCAGTGGCTTTGCCTCGTTGTGACCGATCATCGACAGTGGTGCTTCGTTGTAATGAGTCAGGACCTCGGCGAGCGTGAACATCTGGCCCTTGTGCATGTATGGCTGCGTATCTTCGAGGTTTCTGAGCGACGGCGTGCGGAACGCGCCGAGCACTTCGTAACCGCTGCGCGTGAACTCAAGTTCTGCACACGAACCTGCGATTGCATCGCTGAACTCGCCGCGGCAATTAAACGGGTCGGCCAGGACCTGGCGAACCCCTGCAGCACGACCCTTGTCAGGCACCTCACCCGGGAAAGACAGGACACCCGTATTGTGGAATTCGTAGTTCGTCAACAGCGGGCCATTGTGGCATTGCGTGCAGGCCGCCTTGCCGATGAACAGGCGCAGACCCGCAACCTCATCGGCCGAATAGGGGGCTTGCTCTTCCTCACCGGCAAGTAGCGCGTCCACGTACCGATCAAACCGCGACGGACCAGGCATGATCAGCCGCTCGTAGGCGGCGATCGCCTTGCCGATATTGGCGAAGGCCATGTCTGTCCCACGGGCATCACCCGGCTCTGGCAGCCGCCCAAAAATCGCTTCGTATAGCTGGCGAAACTCGTCGTTTGCTGCAACCGCGCCGACAGCATGTTGCCGGTTTCCGCCATGCTCGGCCGCATCTTCGATGGGGGACAATGCCTGTGCCCACTGGCTGTCGCGCCTGCCGTCCCAGTACTGCCATGGACTGTAGGCCACGCCAACAATGCTTAGCGTATTGCGTTTCGACTGGCCAACACCACGCCCCTTCTGCATCCCGTCGGTAAATCTGAGTTCGGGTCGGTGGCAGGTCGCACAGGAGATCGAATTCGACGGGCTCAGCGCGTTACTAAAGAACAGTGCATGGCCCAAGCTGGCCGCACGCGGATCATTCGCAACCCGGTTTGTCGGATCGGGCGGCAACTCCCCCAGGCTGCCTAGCCACAAGGAACGCAGCACCGCAACGTCCGCATCGCTCCACTCATCCACAACTGGTGGCCAGATTCTCGACATGGCCACAAGCGTCGCGACGGTCACGACGACAACCAGCCACCAGGTACTCGTCGACTTGCTCACAACGTCAACATCACAACCACTGTGTCGGTTTTGCCGTTAGCCTTTATCTCGATTGACACTTCCCAGTCACCGCCCATGTGAAACCGCATACCCTCAAGGCGATATTCACCGTTGCCGAGTTCTGCGGTAACGCGCGGGCGGGTCGGCATGCCGTGATCGTGAGCAGGCATTCCGCCCGAGACCGTCAGTGATGCGCCGGTCACCGGTTCACCGTCGCTCGTAATGCGCAGAATCCAGTAGTGAATCTGGTTGATCTCAATCGGCTCGAGCGAACTCTCGAAACTCACGGTGTAGACACCGCGGGACGTGACCCACTCGTCGGCCGACGCATCGGATATCGGCGCGCATAAGAGCAACAAGGCGACGATCGCTGCCGCCGCCCGATTTTCACGCCAACGTTTGAGTCGCCCGCTCATAACGAAATACTGGAGCTGAATCGCGAGCAGCAGAAGGATAAAAAAAGGCCAGTAACCGAGACCTGTGTAGCCAACCTCGAAGGGAAACACAGCTCGATAGATTTCCTGATCACCGTCGACGTTAGCGGTAACGATGCCGATGAAATCGCCTTCTTCCCTGAAGTCGTGAATGACAGTGAGCACGTCGGGGTCCACCGTTGGTTCGCGATACAGGACCGTCACTGCCTCAAGATCATCAATCCCAGCCACATCTTCCCAGCGCGCGAAGCGCCCCTTGCCGGTCACATCACGGATGATGCGAAAATCGACGGCCGCCTCGCCAAGACTGTCGTGCAGGTATTCCATGACGAATACGGTCTCTGTCGCATTCGGCAGGTCCTCGCAGTACTCCTTGTGACCGTCGATCAGTGGCTGGTAGATCTTGAAGTGGCCGCGCAGGTAGTTGACCTTTATCACGCAAAGGTCCTCCTCTTCGACCACCCCGCCGTGTGACAACACGAGGCTGGGTGCGAGCCAGAGGAGTAGCAACATGCAAAAGCGGATCATCCCGCTAATCATTATATGATCTCGAAACGCGCGACCGTGCAACCGACGGCGAAAATAGGCAGCTCGGCCGTGTAGTACTGCAGATCGCCCTTGCCGCCGGCGGCCGCAGCCGCAGCGATGTAGGTTCGAATCTCAAAGCCGCCCTGCCCGCCATCGCGGTAGGTTTCTTCATTCGTGTATGAGAGCAGCGCCTCTTTATCCTGCCGCATCAACCGATCAAGAAATTCTCGATCCCACTCCTCGTTGATCTTTCCGGAGTCCGGCGTTGCCGGCCAATGCGAAATGCCCCCCGTTCCGACCACTGCGACCTTTTCGGGAACGGAGTCGCAGGCACGCCGAATAGCTTCGCCAAACGCCCAGGCACGATGCAAAGGCGTCAATGGTGGTCCCTGGCAGTTGATATTGACGGGAATGATCGGAAGGTCGTAGTTCGGCGTTAGAAAATGCAGTGGCACCATGATGCCGTGATCGAATTTCCACTCTTCCGCGTACGCCGTGTCGACGCTCTGCATGATCTCGACGACCAGCCGGCGGCCGAGGTCCGGTGCGCCTGCGACTTCGGTCTTTGGGATCTTCAGCCATTCCGGGTCTTCTATAGGACCGGAATACTTTTCGCCGATACCCACGCAAAAAGCCGGCATATTGTTCATAAAGAAGTTGCCGAAATGTTCCGCCGCCATGACGACCAGCGCTTCGGCACCGCTGGCTTCTATCTCTCGCCGTTGCTGATCGAGTCTCGCGTAAAACCGTTCGCGTTCCTCAATATTCTTGACCAGATGCGCACGCCCCGTAATGCCGGGCGCATGGCTGAGCACCCCTGCGTAGACGAGACTCATTGGTGGGTATCCTCTTCGGTAAACGCGTCACCACCGCCGGTCATCGCGTAGACACCGGCACGAACCGGGCCGTGCCTGTCGATACCCTGTCGCATGAGCTCCAGGTAGTCGAACCATTCAATTCCCAGAAACGCGGCATAGTGCATCAGGATCTGACCGTTCACGCCGAGCACGTACAAAAGGCCAATGTCGCCATCCTTTAACGCCGACCGCTCTTCGTCATCGAGTTCATAACTCTTGAGCAGAGCATCGATGTTGTCCCTGCACTGCTTCTGTATGTCCTCATCCCGATTAAGCTCGTAGAGGAATTTCTGCAAATAGTAGAGGCTCATTGCTTACCCAACTTTGGTACGTGGTGTGAGCCAAGTGCAATGCAGACATTTTTGGTTTCCATATAGAACTCAAAACTGTAGTCGCCACCATCGCGACCGATGCCGCTTGCTTTCATGCCGCCGAATGGTGATGGCAGGTGCCGATTATTCTCCGAGTTAACCCAGACCATGCCGACGTCCAGGTTTTTCGCCATTCTGTGACCACGACCAATGTCGTTGGTCCAGACATAGCCTGCCAGACCATATTCGATATCGTTGGCGATACTCAATGCCTCAGCCTCGTCTTTGAACGGAATCGCGGTCAGCACCGGGCCAAAGATCTCCTCTTGTGCGATACGCATGCTGTTGTTGGCACCGGTAAACAGCGTTGGCTTGACGTAATTGCCGTCGCCTTCGACAGCACTACCGCCGGCCGCGATCTTCGCACCGTCTTCTACCGCAGCATCAAAGTAGCTGCAGACTTTGTCGAAATGACGTTTGTGAATCAGCGGCCCGATTTCGGTCGCGGGGTCCAGCGGGTGGCCAACCCTGAGCAGGGCAATACGTTCGACGAGCTTCGCATTGAATTCGTCCTGAATAGACTCCTGCACAAGCAGTCGACTCGACGACGTACAGCGTTCGCCGTTAAGGCTGTAGATCATGAATACGACAGCATCGAGAGCTCGATCAAGATCTGCATCGTCGAATACAACCACCGGGTTCTTGCCACCGAGCTCAAAGTGCACGCGCTTAAGCGTGTCCGCACCCTGGCGCATAATGCGGCTGCCCGTCAGTGACTCACCTACGAATGCCACAGCCTTGATCGCCGGGTGCTCAGTGAGCGTCTTGCCGGCATCCTCGCCGAGACCCTGCACGCAGTTGAGCACGCCATCAGGCAGACCTGCCTCATGTGCGATCTCGGACAGCATCATCGCTGAATACGGCGACCATTCGGCCGGCTTGTGCACAACCGTGCAGCCTGCCGCCAGCGCCGGCGCGATTTTCCAGGTCGACAGCATGAAGGGTGTATTCCAGGGTGTGATGACGCCGACCGGCCCAATAGGCTGACGAATCGAAAAGTTGATGTGTTCCTCAGCCGGCAGCGACTGACCGTTACGAGCGCTTTCTGCCATATCACCGAAGAAGCGGAAATTGGCCGCGCCACGAATCGCGGCTTTACTCATGAACTTGATCGGCTGTCCTGAATCGTAGGATTCAACCAGCGCAATGTCGTCTGCATTGTCGACAATCGCGTCGGCGACCTTGTTTAGCAGGCGCTTGCGCTCCTTGCCCGGCATGTTGCGCCACTCGCCGAACGCAGCCTCGGCGGCGTTGCAGGCGGCGTCAATATCATCAGCATTGCCCGCGGCGACTGACCCTATGATGCTGTTATCAACAGGCGTATAGCCCTCGAAGGTTTTTCCCGAACGACCCGCATCACGCTTGCCGTTGATGAAATGCGGCAAGGTTTCTTTCTTCAGTGGCGCGAGCAGCTTTTCGATTTTCTGCAGGTTGTTGTCAAGTTCTGACATCTATCCGTTCCTTTGTGCGAGGTAGTCGCGAATGTTGCTGTGCTTCCAGCGGAACTCAGCATCGATCTCCTGAATTTCAAGCGACAAGGCCATCGGCCGTTCGTCGAATGCGCGCTGTACGAATTGTTTTAGTGCATCGAACAGCCGCTCGCCGACCTCTTTCTTTATCTCGGGCGGCCGCGGCGCGATCCGCAACGTAACATTAATGAAGGTGTTGTCCGGATGGCCGTCCGACACCCGGTAAATATCGCGTCGTGCCGCGCGTGTACGAATACCACCGATGGGCAGTGCGTCGATGCCGACAGCCGTTTCATGCATCGTTTGCACGAGCTTGTCGATATCGAGGTCGGCTTCCAGATTCGCTGAATATTCAATAATTTGGTGTGGCATGTCGTTTGACCCGGTAGAGATTGTATTCATTTAACATGTTAAGTATACTGTGCTTCCCTAGTAGCTGCAACTCAAGATTCCGCTCAATGCTTGGCACCGAAGACATTACCGCCGCGGCTAATCTGCTGTACGAAGCCGAGACAAACCGCACACAGATCGCGCCGTTGACGCTCTCGTATCCGGACATGGATATGGACGACGCGTACGCCGTTCAGAAAGCCTGGGTCGATCGCAAGATCGCCGATGGTCGCAAAGTCACCGGCTACAAGATTGGCCTGACATCACGCGCCATGCAGATGGCAATGAAGATAGACACACCCGACTTCGGCGTGTTGCTGGACGACATGGCGTTCGCGGACGGCGCTACGATTCGGGCGGCTGATTTCACTGACCCGCGCATCGAGGCCGAGTTCGCGTTCGTTCTAAAGGAACCGTTGTTCGGCGAGGACGTATCGCTCGAACAGGTCATGGCCGCGACGGATTACGTGGTGCCGGCGCTGGAACTCATCGCGGCGCGCAGCTTCCGCGTCGACCCCAAAACCGGGTACACCCGGAATGTGTTCGATACGATTGCAGATAACGCGGCAAACGCGGGATACATAGTGGGCAACAACAGGATTGATCCCCACAAAATCGACCTTCCCTGGGCAGGTGCGATGCTTCACCTCAATGGGGAAGTCGAGGAAACAGGACTTGCGGGTGGCGTAATGGGTCACCCGGCTCATGGAATACGCTGGGTCTGCAAACGGTTCGCACCGCATGGGGTTGGTCTCGAGCCCGGGCACTTCATCCTTGCCGGATCCTTCACCAGGCCCATAGCGGTGAAACCGGGCGACCGGATTCTCGCCGACTACGGGCCGCTGGGCACTATTGAGGTCGACTTCGAATGAACGAAATTCCACGCAACCGGTTCAAAGCCGGACTTGAAGCGGGCAACACGCTGTACGGACTCTGGCACAGCATTCCTGACAATTCAGTGGCGGAGTTGCTGGCGGGCACGGGTTTCGACTGGCTGGTCGTCGACCACGAGCACGGACCGTTCGAGCTTCGCGATGTCCTGTCACACCTTCAGGCCATGGCCCCATATGACGTCGCTCCTATCGTGAGACCCGTCGATGACGATGCCGCACTCCTCAAGAAGCTTTGCGATATCGGGGTACAGACTTTTCTCGTGCCAATGATCGATACGGCGGAACAGGCTGCAGCGGTCGTGAGTGCCGTGAAGTACCCGCCCGAAGGACGTCGTGGCATTGGAACATCAATGGCCAGGGCCGCCCAATGGGGTGCGATACCAGGTTACCTGCAACAGGCTAACGAGGAGATCTGTGTCATTGTCCAGGTCGAAACCGTGACTGCTGTTGAAAACCTTGTAGCTATCGTGAATACAGCGGGGATTGATGGTGTGTTTTTTGGCCCGTCGGATTTGTCCGCGTCTATGGGGCACGTCGGCGACGTTTCCCATCCCGAGCTTATCGAAGCAGTCAGCACCGGCCTGCGCACAGTCCGTGAAGCTGGAAAAAATGCGGGCCTGCTTTGTCTGGACGAGTCGCAGGTTCCACACTACGTCGACTGCGGCGCGAATTTTGTGGGAATTGGAGTGGATACCTTGTTGTTAGGAAACTCTGCACGCACTTTGATTTCTCATTTCAAGTCCGGCGATGATGGTGGGTCGTCGCCAGCCGGTTATTGAGGATCACACAATGAAATTTTTGAGTTTTGAGAAAGACGGCTATGCGTCATTTGGGGCTGTCACCGATGGTGGAATAGTTGACCTGGGGGCAAAGCACGGTGGGCTGCGCGATCTCAGGGACGCAATTCGCGCGGACCGATTGGGCGAACTGATTGCTGAAGCTAATGACACTGACGCCGACTACGCACTCGCGGACGTTGAATTGCTGCCAACAATCCCGAACCCGGAGAAGATTATTTGCATCGGCGTGAACTATGCCAATCGCAATGAGGAATACAAAGACGGTTCGGCGCCACCAAAGTATCCGAGTGTATTTATGCGCACCCGCGAGTCGCTGGTCGGTCATGAACAGGACATCCTGGATCCGCCCGAGTCAGATCAACTCGACTACGAGGGCGAGATCGTCATCGTTATTGGTAAGGAAGGCAGGCGCATTGCAGAGGCTAATGCTCACGAATACATTGCCGGCCTGACCGTGATGAACGAAGGCTCGCTGCGGGATTTCCTGCGTCATGCCAAGTTCAATGTAACGCAGGGCAAGAATTTTGCTAAGTCGGGCTCACTCGGACCGTGGATGGTGACACCCGATGAACTGGATCCGATGGGTGAACTGCAGATCATTACGACGGTGAATGGTGAGGAGAGGCAGAACGATACCACTGCAAATATCATCTTCCCGTTCCGCTACCTGATCAGTTACCTGTCGACGTTCTATCACCTTAAACCGGGCGACATTATTGCGACCGGTACTCCGAATGGTGCCGGCGCACGTTTTGACCCGCCGAAATACCTTCGGGACGGCGACATTGTCGAGGTCGAGGTTCCCGGCATCGGCAAGCTGTCCAACCGCATCGTCGCTGAAAATCCGTGAGCGAATCTTTACGCGACTTCCGGCATTCACTTCCGATGGAACTACTTCGTGCAAGAGAAGCGGCGATGCTTCGGTTCCGGCCGGTGTTGCGTGAACACGGTTTGACGGAGCAACAGTGGCGAGTCATTCGGACACTTGCGGATACGGGCGATGTCGATGCCAGCGAACTGGCGCGTCGCAGCTACCTGCTGGCTCCCAGCCTGACACGAATTTTGCAGCATCTTGTAAAGGAGGGCCTGGTCACCAGGACGTCAGATCGCAATGACCAACGTCGCTCCGTACTCGCCCTCAGCGCTAAAGGACGACGGGTCTTCGACAGCGTTGGGCCGGACTCGGAAAAGCGTTACGCAGAAATTGAGGAAGAATTTGGCCGCGACCGCCTGCGCGCCCTGTACGAATTACTCACCGCGTTCTACACCACGCTGGACCGCGATTCTCTGCAATCCGACTAACACCTGCGACCAGGTTTCGGCGTCGATGGACTGCTTGAGCTCGACGTACGCTGAGGCGACTCTCGGCATTATCCGGTCTTCAAGTTCCGCGCCAGCCGCTGTGACAACGACGTTAACCTTGCGCCGGTCGGTCGTGGAACGTTGCCGCGCAACAAGACCATCGCGTTCGAGTCGGTCCACAATCCCGACCAGGCTGGGCGCAGGAATAAGGGTTACTTCGGCAAGCTGCCGGATCGTGATAAGGTCGCCCTCCCAGAGTACGCGCAGGACGCGCCACTGCTGCTCGGTGAGGCCGAAGTCGTTGAAGATCTTACGAAAACTCGGCATGACCGTATCAAGAGCACGGTATAGCATCATGGGTAGAGAGCGCGTGAATTGGTCGATTGCCATGGCCACACCTATTAATTAATATCGAAGTTATTCATATATGAATCTTTTTCCGGACCATGTCAACTAGATTGAATCACGACTTGCGCGAGTGCCTGGGGCGCTTCGCGACGGGTGTCACGGTGGTCACCTGCCGCGGCAGCGAAGGGCCTTGTGGCATTACGGCGAACAGCTTCAGCTCGGTATCGCTCGAACCGCCCCTCGTACTCTGGAATATCGCCAAGGTTTCGAACTCTTTGCAGGCCTACCTCGACGCGAAGTATTTTGCGATTAACGTGCTGGCGGCAGGACAGCAGGAGTTGTCCTCACATTTCGCGCAGTCGGACCATACGGTATTTAATGGCATCGACTACGATACCTCTGACCGGGGTGTGCCCTTGTTGCCCGATTCGGTAGCGCGCTTCGAATGCCGCACACACCAGGTACACGACTGTGGCGACCACTACATCATCGTTGGAGAAGTCGAGAGCTATCGCTCCGACGAACGTGAACCGTTGTTGTTCTACAATGGCCGGTACGCATCCGTAAGCAATGGTCAGGACTAGTCGAACGACGAAATTCGCAAATTACAGATCGTTTACCGCTGCGTACAAAACGCTTCGCAGACAGGCCGGATTCAGGCAGTATCGGCTGGATTTCATTTCTTCAGGAGAAACACGGATGTCGATCGCTCGTAGTACCCTTGCGGCAACCCTTCTTGGTCTCGCCTTCAATGCCTCGGCAGGACTATCTGATGTGCCGTCCGGCCAGTATGGCCTCGACAACACGCATGGCTATATTACCTTCAGCTACAGCCATTTGGGATT
>Ga0316192_10001187_pt1 | contig 19202 bp, 19 predicted proteins | sample MerIslwburrow_MG_FD_204931 | JGI IMG/M metagenome (GOLD analysis project Ga0316192, IMG submission 204931) | Coastal sediment microbial communities from Maine, United States - Merrow Island worm burrow | ecosystem: Environmental > Aquatic > Marine > Coastal > Sediment | place: USA: Maine...
GGTATTAGCAGAGGGCTTATATAGAGAGAGATCAATACTTTTTATTAAAGCAGCGTCACCCTTAGAACTTAGACAGTATCATTACAGACATTGGGCCAAAGCACCTTCTTATATGTTACAAGATGATGTTGTTGAATTGTTTAGGCAAGCAAATTATGCAAAAGACGTGGTGCGGCATGACCCAAAAAGTCCAGCTACTATTATCGTTAAAGGACGCCTACTACGTTTTGAACAAATTATTGAATCAACTGAATCCAGTGTTAATGTTGCTATAGAGTTTGAAGTGATCACTAATGGTTCTGAACAAAATAAAAAGTGGAGAAAGATTTACGAGATTCGCGAAAAGGCAGAAGGAAAATCGATCCATGAAATCGTTGAAACATTTGGAAGGGCGCTAAGCAAAATATATTCGATTTTTTTAAGTGATCTGAAAAAATCTTAGTATTGGTACCACGTTCCTACGCTCTACGTCAGTGGTTTCCGGTAAAAAATTAATGATCTCAAATAATTCGGTGTACAACAACCGTAGCGTGCGCCATGCGCACGTTTAACTGCCACTTTCATCGGATTTGCAGTGCCATCGTGCGCACGGCGCACGCTACGGGCGATGTAGGAGTTATGACGCAGAGCGTAAGATGAGGAATCTAAAATAAATATCCAATGGCCAAATTCACCTCAATAAGAAGAAGTTTGTTGGTAAATTTGCTTGGTGTAGTCCTTGCCCTTAGCGGCACGATATTAGCCATTACATTTATCGGATCAAGGCAAGCAGTAGAAAGCTTATCTTCTCAATTGATTAGCCAATCAATTGTACAAATAGAAACAAAATTAGATGGTTTTTTTCTACCCATAAAACGCAGCTTACAGGCAGCCAAATACTGGGGAGAAAAGGGCTTGCTTGAGTACAAACACCCTGATGATGTACAAAAACTACTCGTTCCAATAATCAAACAATACGATCAGGTGTCATCAATGATGGTGGCAGACAATTTAGGAAAAGAGTATATGCTGCTTTATTCCGCAGGCAAGTGGCAAAGTAGGATTACGAACAGACCCAAATGGAATAAACGCACAAAATGGAAAGAATGGACTAAGGAAGGGGAATATAAGGAATATTGGAAAGAGATTGAATACGATCCACGACTACGCCCGTGGTTTATTGCCGCTAAAGATTTTGCAACAAAAAATCCAAACAAATCGAATTCTTCTGAGCTACCTACTGTTAAAATCCCAACTCATGCCAAGCAGCTTGCCTGGACTAAACCCTATATATTTTTTACAACAAAAGAACCAGGCATTACCGCTTCAGTGACATTTACCGAGCATACAGGCCTAGAAAAGGTCATTGGACTGGACGTTTTATTAAAAGACATTTCAATGTTTACTACAAACATCCAAGTGAGCGAACACAGTAAGGTGTTCATTATTGACAACGATAGGCGCGTAATTGGACTACCCGCAGATGGACGTTTCGATAATATGAGTAATTGGAACGAAGTCTTATTAAATTCACCGGAGAAAATTGGTATCCAAGTGATTAGCGATGCGACACGTGCATACGATAATCTGGTCAATGGATACAATGGTCCATTTAAGTTTAAAAGTGATGGAAACATTTGGTGGGCGGGAGGAAAGGCCTACCATTTAAACGATGAAACCACTCTATGGATAGCAACTGTTATTCCGGAAGATGATCTATTAGGCAATCTAAGCAAAATACGGTTCTGGATAGCGGTAATCACGATTAGTATATTATTTATCGCTGTTTTGAGAGCAATCTTATTAGCGCGTCGTTACAGTCAGCCACTAGAGTTGCTTGTAAAACAAAATAAGAATATTAGTATTGGGGAGCTTGATGAATTACTTGATATTCGTTCTTCCATAAAAGAGATTCGGCAATTGGCCGCGGCACAGGACAGCATGCGTATTGGTATCAAATCTTTATTGAAGATGGAACGCGACCTTCAACTCGCGCAGCAAATTCAACGCAAAACATTCCCGGATAAATTGCCCCAAATACCCGGATTTAAAATTTATGCCTGGAGTGAGCCCGCCGATCATGCCGGTGGTGATACTTACGATGTGATTGGCATAGATGAATACCATAATGTGGTTTCGGACGAGAGCAAGGTGTGTTCTGGTATTTTACTTTTAGCCGATGCTACCGGTCATGGCATAGGGCCAGCTTTGTCCGTTACCCAGGTTAGAGCAATGCTTAGGATGGCTGTAAGAACAAATCTGGATATACCCGAAATTGCTAAAAATATGAATGAACAGTTATGTTCTGATCTTCACGGGGGCCGGTTTATTACCGCCTGGCTAGGTGAATTGTTGGCCGATCCGCCTCGCTTGATATCTTACAGTGCTGGACAGGCACCCTTACTATATTATAAAGCAAGCACTAAAACTGTAACTATACTGGAAGCTGATTCTCCTCCATTTGGCATACTTAAAACCTTGGAAACCAATAATTCGACGACCATTGAATTCAAACCAGGAGATATCTACTTTGCCTTGTCCGACGGCCTCTACGAGGCTACAAATACATTGGAACAACAATTTGGTATCGACCGAGTCGTTGATTTACTCGTTGAATATAGCGCATTGACACCGGAACAAATATTTTTATACCTAAAATCGAGCATTGATAGCTTTTGTGACGGGGCACCAGCAACCGATGATAAAACTGGCATTATTATTAAGTATGGGTAATTAATGTCATAATCCTATGATACGAAATATAATGGATTCAGGATTTTAAATTTTTGAACCAAAAACACCGGCTGAATTTGACGTTTATTATGCTCAAGTGCATTAGATTATAAGTCACAACTTGGTGTATAATTCTATATGAATCAATAAACTGGAAACTAGCTAAGGCTTTACTCGAATGCAAAAAAAATCTATGTACAAGATCATTTTTATTAACCAAGGCAAAGTCTATGAGGTGTATGCAAAGGAGGTTGTGCAATCAGATTTATACGGTTTCATTGAAGCCAAGGGTTTTGTATTTGGTGAAAAATCGTCTGTGGTAATTGATCCCTCCGAAGAAAGGCTAAAAACTGAATTTGGCGAGGTAAACAGAACGTATATTCCCATGCACTCTGTTGTTCGAATAGATGAAGTAAAGAAGGAAGGGACCGCTAAAATAATTCCCATAGATGGTAAAAATGATCATGTCGGTGGTTACCCAAGCCAGGTTTATACCAGCAAAGATGAACCAAAAGACGATAGATAAACAAAAAAATCCTAAAATTGATACAAAGGATCCATTAAGATTTAGAGCACAGCTACGGTCTGAAAAAGGAACATATGCTCTAATAATGCGCTGTTTTCAAAACAAACTCATTCCGGTCGGCCGATTGGGAATAGTCCAACTAGAAAATACTCATTATATATATGTAGGAAGCGCTTTTGGTCCCGGTGGAGTTAGGGCTAGAGTCTCTCACCATTTAAGAAAGAAGGGAAGTAACCATTGGCACATAGACTACCTTACAAATGACTGCGTAATAGAGTCTGTTTGGTATACCTACGATCCAGTGAAGCGTGAGCATTTATGGGTTGAGACCTTCGCCAAAATGAAAGATAGTCGAGAGCCGTTCCCTGGATTTGGCGCTTCAGATCATCGCGGAAACAGTCATTTGTATTGTTTCCAGCAATGTCCATCCTTAGACGGATTTAGAAAGGCACTATTAGCGCATCAGCCCAAGCATGAATCCGTTTTCGAATTGAATGCTAATTATCTCGTAAATACAAAGGCTTGTCTTTAATTTTGATTTGTAACTACTCTTACCTATCTGCCCATTAGTAGGTTAATCGCGGTTAAAACCGCTCCTACAGAACACTGGCACATTTGTAGGAGCGGCTATAGCCGCGAAAAATCCCGATGGTCCAATCGGGTGAGCAGATACTTTGATTAAAATGTAATAATTAGAGACTAAATGTAACTAATACATAGCTGTCTGAAAATAACTATCGATACGGTCTTAGCGTATTCTGGGGTGAACGAATGCTATTATTTTTATTATTTATGGCCACTGTTTTCTTGGCATATTCTAATGGTGCAAATGATAATTTTAAGGGTGTTGCAACCCTGTTTGGTAGTGGTAGTGTAAATTATAAAACGGCAATATGGTTAGCAACCCTGGCGACATTTGCGGGGTCTGTGGCCTCTATTTACCTGGCCGACACCTTAGTGCATAATTTTAGTGGTAAGGGACTTGTGCCCGACATTATCGCGGGGACCCCTGAGTTTATGATGCCCGTTGCCATGGGGGCTGCGTTGACGGTGTTTGTCGCAACAATTTTAGGTTTACCCATATCAACTACTCATAGTTTGATTGGTGCATTGATAGGCGCAGGACTGATGGCTGTGGGAGACAAGCTAAACATTTCGGCCTTGGGAAACTCTTTCTTTTTACCTTTAGTATTTAGTCCGTTCATCGCAATCGCTTTGGCAGCACTCATTTATATTGTGTTTCGATATGTCAGATTAAAATTTGGAATATCAAAAGAAACCTGTGTGTGTATTGGCAATACCGAGACTGTTTCCGTTCTTCCACAACCGACATCCGTTTTGGCTTTTAACTCTACGGCAAGTCTTAAAATTAAAGTAGGGGAGACAAACGACTGTATCGAGCGATATAGTGGCTCTTTTTTTGGTATCCGACTGCAAAAAATGGTCGATATCGCCCACTATTTCAGCGCTGCCGCAGTGAGTTTTGCCAGGGGACTTAATGATACGCCAAAAATAGTCGCCTTGTTAATCGTCATAGAAGCCTTAAATATTAAATATGGCATGGCCATTGTTGCTACCGGCATGGCACTTGGCGGGCTGATTAATGCGAAAAAAGTGGCTAATACCTTGGGGAAAAAAATTACCAAACTAAATCATGGCCAGGGATTTTCTGCCAATATTGTTACGAGTTTTTTAGTGATCGTTGCGAGTAAAATGGGAATGCCCGTATCGACAACACATGTTTCCGTGGGCTCGTTGTTTGGTATAGGTCTGATTAGCAAAGAAGGGAATAAATCAGTGATAACCACCATATTAATGTCTTGGTTGTTGACATTACCTGTGGCAATTATTTGCACAAGCATTCTGTATTATTTATTCATATCAACTTGATGAGGAAACCTCTAATAATTTGCACGAGATTTCAAATTCATTATCTCCAATCTCTTGACAACGCGTTACTTTCCCTTTTGCAGTAATTGCAGGTACCATCCGGTTTTTTCCGGGTTTAAGCATAATATTGACTGATATGTTTTTTAGCAGTCGTTCCTTGCATCTCATTTTTAACCCGGTTGCTGACATATTCATTAGAATGCCGACTTGCCACCTTTTTGAGGTACCAATAGCATAAAGAGCAGGGCAGTCAGCGTCTATTCTCGGATAACTTCGTTTGTTTGAGTCAAGATTGTTCATTCAGTAAACATATTTCGTTGTGTTTTCGTAGCGTGAATAATTTATCTAGCTTATGTATAAATATAGACTATCACGGATACTATCTGTTTGGCATATTGATAATTATCCTAACCGATTAATTCTGAATCATTAACCCACATAATGAAGTTTAGGGTTGACTCACTACAATTACGGTTCAATTAGAGAAAGCTTTAGGAAGGAATGGGATCGAAAAAGTTTTTTGTAGGTTGAGCCAGCGCAGAAGCTTCAGCCCAAGCTACACAAAATTTGATTTTAATGCCCTCCAGTGAAAGTGTGGGAGCTTTGGCGAGTCAAATAAGTATTTGTTATGTAAAGGCATTACTGTTATTACCTAGTAATACTATTTACCGGGATAGGGGTACTAATAACATAAATAAAAGTCGTTGTTTTTGATTAAGTGGCGGTTAATTTAGAAGCCAAACAAGATTAAAACTAAATAAAGGAGGGCTCTACTAATAAAATGAGATTGGAGTTTTTTAACTTATTAAAAGTTTTTGTCGCTTCTTCTTTTGAACCCTTCACGAAAATTGTGTATAAACCAATTGACGTTGGCCCATTGGCAACTTGAATTTCTAAGTTAACCAAAAGTTCCCGGATTTCTTTTTGAGTGGCGTTGTCGGCAAATACGACATTATAGGTGGTTACTCCGCTGATTTGACCTACAGCATCTCCAGACGTAGTCGCATTTTGTGTTATGGGTGTGGTATAAAACACAACGGCGAGCAGTACTACAAATTGAATAGCGGCAATAGCCCAGGCAAAACGCGATGAACTTAGTAATCCTGTTCCTTCACTTACTTCGATGACAGTATTATCATCTATATTGCTTTCGCGTTCAGCCTCGCGCTTATGAGACGCGGTATTTATAATCGTTGCATGATCTGGTTCTGGTTCCGGCTTTACTTCACGTGTAGCAGTGAATTTTAGTTCTTGATTGCTAGCTTCAGTACCTAAATTAGGGTTGACCGGCGGTGATGTCCGGTCTGTCATTTTGTTAATACCCTGGGTATTATTCAAGATTGTTTTAAAGATTTGCTCTAAATGTTGCCCACTTACATCTTCAAACCGATCAAATGTCGATTCAATTTCATGAAATTCCAGATATTCTCTTTTTAGTTCCTGATCTTGTTTTAAAGCAGTTTCAAAAGCGTGCTTTTCATCAGAGGTTAGAGCGCCATTTATATAGAGAGGGATTTGTTCTCGTAAGTTATGTTCGGGTGACATACTTTAGTCATCCTCCAACTGCACTAGCGATTGAAGTAATGCATCTTTAGCGCTGAACACCCTGATCTTAGCGGTGTTAACTTGAATATTCATTAATTTGGCTATTTCATGGTAGGTAAACTCAGGCATGAGTGCCAAGCCAAGTAATTCACGGTGATGTGGTTGCAGGTTTGACATTGCCCAAATGAGTAATTTTTGCTTGTCTAAATTACCTGGATTAATTGCTGGATTCTGTTTTTCGTCTGCCATCAATTGTTTCAGCTTTCGTTTTGCCTTTGCTCTGGCAATCAGCAAAATCCAAATACACACTCTGTAGCTTCCCTGGTAGCGTTTGGCAGAACGCCAAACCTCTAAGTAGGTTGCAGCCAAAACCTCATCCGTTGCATTTTTGTTACACAGGAAACGATTAAGGTAGGTATAGACTTGACGGTTAGTCAATTGATAGAGCTTTTGAAAAGACGCTCTTTGTCCTTCCGCAGTTCGCTTGAGTAAATCTAGTGCCACTAAATCTTTGGGAGTTGAATTGATTGACATATCTGTAAAAGCTAAAGGTAATTAAAAACTAATGGTATTAGGACAGGTTTCAGAATCTAAAATAATGCTTACACACATCCGATATCGAAAACTATTAATTTATAACACATATAAAATATATGGAAATATTTCTGTACTTGAAATAAAACCAAATAAATCAATTAAATCAAATATATACATCTAAGCTCGCACGGTGAGATGACTGCTCGACATACCCTATAGCTTACATTAAACTGCGATTAGTGTCACTCGCCACTGTAATCGAGGTTTCCGAACCGCATGGACCACCAAGGCAAATGAACGCATATATACTTTATATCAGCTTTGAAATGCTTATTCCAATGTCAGCTTCCCTAAAATACAAACGACGTATAATAAAAAGCCTAAAAACGAAATTGAGAGGGCGATATAATGCATCGGTCGCAGAAGTTGAGCACCTAGATAAATGGCAACGAGCCACTATTGCAGTAGTTCTAGTAAGTAATGAAAAATCAAAATTGGTGAAGGATCAAACTGCTATCGAACTGATGATAAATGACTACGCAGAAATTGAATTAGTGAAAACAACGGCTGAATGGTTATAGTTAGTAGAGACGCTTATCCTTGTAGGCTAATCGTAATTTTACGATTATGGTGAGATAATCGGTGTTCCCAAAGATATATTCCTTGCCAAATTCCTAGCCCACACTTACCGTTAGAAATGGGAATCGTAAGGCTAACCTGAGTTAAAATTGATCTGATGTGCGCCGGCATGTCATCTTCCCCTTCGCTTATGTGTTTAAACATGGGGCTGCCATCGGGCACCAGTTTTAACATAAATGTTTCTAAATCGGTTCTAACTGACGGATCGGCATTTTCACACAGAATCAAGGATGCGCTAGTGTGATGTACAAACACATGACACAATCCTTGTTTTAGTGAAGACGATTCTACGAAATCACGAATACGATCTGTTATTTCGTAGGTACCGCGTCCGTTTGTGCTTATAGCAATTTGTTCCTGCAAGATCATTTTGACTAAATAAATACGGATTATTAGTGAATATAATAAAACTCCATTTCAATACCTGCAATGCTTATGAGGTCGTGTTCTTTCAATTTTTGTTTGTCGAGACTGATTTTTGCACCATTGAGCTTGGGAAAATCCAATCCACGCCGACTACTATCACCTTGTATACCAACTATGGTATAACCGTCATCACTTCGATTTATCAAAGCCAGTTTTTCGCCGCGGTAACCCACAGTACTAAAACGTTTGCGCATTTCGATGCCCGTATTACCGAGCGAATCATTAATCTTTCTTAACCCACCTAGTGGTTTTCCGCGCATGCGTATTGCTTTAGAGTCCATTTCCCAATCGGGAAGTTCCGTTTTTGTTTCATCTATTTCTGCACGTACGAACATTGTCGGTTCATACGCTTCTGATTCATCCATCATGAATGTGAATATATGATGCCCTATTTGAACGACCGTACCATGCACCAAAGTTGTTTCAGTTACATGATTGCCATTAACCAGCGTACCATTAGTGCTGCCCAGATCTTTTACAGTAGTTGTACGATCTTTTGTTGTTATTACTGAATGTCTACCACTAACGGTAAGATCGTTAAGTTGAATATCATTATCACTTTTTCGGCCAATCGTCAGAATTTCTTTATCTAAAGTGTATTCTTTAACAACCTCTCCATCGAGTGTAAGTATTAGTTTGCCAGCCATAATAGTTTCCCAATATTTATTTTTAATATCTCAGTTTTGTTTTATATTATATTACAGTAATCTACCAAGACCGCAAATTAGTGCATTCCGAATTGATTGTCGGTAAATGCTTTAGTTGTTTTTGGTTTCTGATCTTGTTCTCTGTATTGCTCAAAGGATTTTTTATTGCGCGCGTTATTGTATGCTTCTTCACCACTTATTTGTTTTTCATCAAGCAACCGGCGCAGTGACGTATCGATTCCTAACATCCCTTGAAGAGCCCCACCTTGAATGATGTTCTCTAATTGTTCAGTTTTACCCTCTCGGATAATATTGGCCGTGGCAGTATTATTGAGTAGTATTTCAAATGCTGCAATCCGACCTTTGTTGTCCGCTGTTCGAATCAATTGTTGTGCGATAATTCCACAAAGGGAAGTGGATAACATCGCTCTAATGTATGGTTCTTCTCCTGCTGGAAATGCATTAACTATCCGATCAATTGCAGCCGCTGCACCGTTAGTATGCAAGGTGGCCAATACCAATATACCCATTTCCGCAGCAGTTAAGGCCAAGCTAATGGTTTCCAAATCACGCATTTCACCTAACAATATGACATCCGGATCCTCTCTAAGAGCATTGTGCAGGGCAGCTGAAAAATTTTCAGTGTGACTATTGATTTCGCGTTGACTCATTAAACAGGCTCTATTTTCGTGAACAAATTCTACTGGATCCTCTATAGTAATAATGTGGCCCTTTTTTATTGTATTAATATTATCAACCATTGCTGCCATCGTAGTCGATTTTCCTGAACCTGTAGGGCCAGTAATTAAAATTAGACCTTTACTATTGTGGGATAAATTTTTTAATATGGTTGGTAATTTAAGCTGATCTATGGACTGGACTTTATTTGGAATTGATCGAAATACTGCACCGACACCATCCAAATGACGGTAGGCGTTTACTCGAAATCGGGATAGGCCAGGAATTTCGTATGCAAAATCAATCCCACCTTGCGATTCAAAGACTGGTTTAAGATGGCTTGGCATGATTTCATATAAAAGATCAGTGGTCTCTCTCGTGGTTAAAACTCGATATTTAACCGGATGAATTTCCCCATATAGTCGTAAACGTGGTGCGTTACCCGATACCAAGTGTAAATCGGAACCTTTTTGTTTTATCAGGAGATCTAAAAATGCGTCTATTCTACTCATATCAAATTATCTACTAATTTATTGCCAAATTAACTTGTGGTAACAGATCCGGATTGGTCACGAATCGTTGAAATTGTTGTTTGTCCGTTGCATATTGGTAGGCATCATCTGGATCTATCAGCTTGTTGTTTATCGCTTCCAACAATGCCTGATCCATTAATTGCATACCTTGTTCTTTGCCCGTTTGAAGTATAGACGGAATTTGAAAGACCTTGCCATTGGTTATAAGGTTGCCGATTGCCGGTGTGTTTAAAAATATTTCGACAACTGCGCGTCGGTTTCGCCCGTCGGCTGTCCGTACCAATACTTGACTTACAACAGCCTGTAAATGTTGGGCTAAAAAGCTCGCAGCCTGAAACTTTTGTTCCGTTGGCATGGCGTCAATTATTCTATCGATTGTTTTAGTGGCACTCGTCGTATGTAAGGTTCCTAGTACAAGGTGCCCAGTCTCGGCTGCGGTCATTGCCATGAGTATGGTTTGTGGATCACGTAATTCGCCAACTAAAATTATATCGGGATCCTCTCTTAATGCCGCTCGTAAACCATTGGAATAAGTATCTACATGTGTTCCGATTTCTCGCTGTACAATTAGCGAGCGTTCACTTTTATGGATGTATTCAATCGGATCTTCCAGAGTAATGATATTTAATCTACGGCTTTTATTTATTATATCGATTAAAGAGGCGAGCGTGGTGGACTTACCAGTGCCAGTGGAGCCGGTAACTAAAATCATGCCTTGTTGTAAGTTGACAAATCTTTGCATTACCGACGGTAGCCCCAATTCGTCGAAGCTAGGAACTGTTGGTGAGACAATTCGAAACGCAGCGCCTATACCACCAATTTTTCGGAAAAGGCTAACTCTATAACGTCCTGCATCTTCACTTTGATACGAAAAATCAAGAAACTTATGTTTGTCAAATTGTTGTTTCTGTTGATCTGTTAATATTTCAAGGGTTAGGCTTTCGAGCTCTGCTTCTGTTAGATTCCGATATTTAATGGCATTCAGCTCACCATTGTGACGTAGAAGAGGTGGTGTATTAACTGCTAAATGAACATCAGAACAGCCTTGTTCCCGGCCCAGTTTTAAAAATGCATCTACTCTGGCCATTGTACTAGTTCCTTAGTCAACAGCAAATCAAGCTCTACTAAAATTTCATCAAAAGTCTGATAGCGTTTGTCTGCGTCAACGGACATCGCTTTAACAATAATTTTTTCTAATGATTCCGGAATATTCGGATTAACCTCGTGGGGAGGGGTAGCATTACCCTCTACATGTTGAAACATAATTGCCATAGATTCTTCACCCACATAAGGTGCTTTACCTGTAAAAATCTCGTACATAATGACACCGACTGAGTAAATATCGGTACGTGAGTCAATTTGTTTTCCCCGTACCTGTTCAGGCGCCATATAAGTTGGAGTTCCTAGCAGAATTCCTGTTTTCGTCAATCTTGAGTCGTTACTGCTTGCTGCGGCGGCCAGTCCAAAATCTACGATCTTAACCAGGTAATCATCATTTATGAGTATATTGCCTGGTTTGAGATCCCGATGCACGACGTTAACTGCTTGAGCTGAGCGCATTCCTAAACAAACATCTCGCATGATTTGAACAGCTCGACGCATACTGATTTTATTTTGCGCACAAATGACACTTGTCAAAGACCGGCTAGGAAAATACTCCATTGAAATTGCGTAGGTTTTTCTTTGTATAATAAAATCATAAATACGAATGACATTCTCATGAGTAATTTTTCTTGCATATCTCAGTTCATGAGTGAAACGGCGTATGGTGTTGTCGTCACTTGCTACATAGGGATTTAGGAATTTAAGAATAAACTGATCTTTTACGACTAAATCTTCAACTAGAATTACAACACCAAAAGCACCTTTTCCAACTTGTCTAATTACCCGGTATCGTCCAAGGAATTCGTTACCTGGTTTTAGCATAGTAGCATCAATGACATCACTGTTGAGATTTATCATTGATGATGATGACTGCGCCATTTGCTGAAATTCACCAGAAGATATTTCTTCAATATCCAGCTTGGATATAACACCGGCTTTAGGTTCAATACCAAATCGAGTGCACAAGGTATCAACTGCTTCCAGTGCAATTTTGTTTTCTTCTGAATCAGGCGATTGGGTATATTGTGTTATCATATCGTGTACGAGGCTAGCGTGATCTCTGTCCGTCAGTTCTTTTAAGGCTTGTAAGACCTCTTTTCTTACTTCGACATTTTTATTTTCCAGTTGTTTAAGTAATGGATCAATGGCTCGTTTGTCTCCTAATGCGGAAAGTGCGCGTATCACAACTTGTTGTCCTTCAGAGACCTTATCAAGCATCTCAATCAATGGTCCAACAGCGCGTTTATCGCCAATTGCGGCTAATGCATCGGCTGCACGTTCTCTGACCCACCAATCCTCATCATTTAAAGCCTCCACCAAACGGTCGAGTGCTTTTACATCTCGACTACTATTTAGTATTTCGACTGCCGTACGGCGTAAAAACTCGTCTTCATCTTTTATAAGGTTAAGAATTGCATCAAATACTTTTGGACCACCTATTTTACCCAAAGCATCTGCGGCACGAACTTTTACCCACCAATCTGCATCACGTAGTGCGTTAAGCAGATCTTTTATGGCATTTTGATCGCCTATTTCATTTAAAACTTCAACTGCAGCACGCCTAACGTACTCAGATTCATCCTGCAGCACTTCAATTAAATACTTGACGGTGTTAGGTGCATTGAGTTTTATTAAAATTTCGATGGTGAGAGACTGAACTGTTAGATCTGAATCTGACAGTAAATGACACATCATTTCTACTGTATCATCGGCTTTTAATTCAGCTAAGCCTCTTAAGGCAGCTTGACGAACGTTTTTATTCGGATCATCTAATAGATTAATTAGTGCGCTTTTTGCTTGGACAGAACCAAATCTTGATAATAGTGTTGTTAAGTAAGTGCGAACTAATGGTTCTTTACTGCTTAGCTTATTTAAAATAAGTTGTAGATCCTTACCCGTAACAACTTTATCCAGTACCTTATAAATAATGGGTCGCGAATTACTAGAAACTGTATCAAGAAGTCTTAGCAGATGCTTGGCTTGTACTTTTACGTTTTGGGCAAGTAAGATCTCACCTAATGCTGATTTTGAAATTTCCTGGTTATGGAACAGATCAATTAAGCGATTTGGATCGAAATTTTCAGATTTAATAAATACACGTGAAATACTTTCAACGGTCTTTTTTTGATCGCTGCTTAATGCGTCGACAAAAAGTGGGTAAGTGATATCGGTTAATAAATTCGCTAATAAATTTTCAATAACTGAAGTTTCTTCTGTTCCATGTAAGGTATTAATTAGTCGAGGAATTGCTGGCGCACCGATTTTTCGCAAGTTCGAAACTGCTTGTCTAAATTCTGCGTTTGAAGCTGGTTGTTCGGCTATTAGCGTTGCTATCGCCTTGTTAGCCTTGTATCCTGCCATTAAACTCATTTACAACTCCAGTGAAGAACTAACTGCAAAATACGAATCTCTTAATTCCTTCAAAAAAGCATTCACTATTTGTCTTCTAAATTACCTACATACACATGTATGATATATGATTTATTAATTAGTACAGTTAACTCATCTACATGCAACTTAACAAACGTCTCATCTTTTTTATTTAAATAATCCAATAAGCGCGCCTGGTTAGGATGAAGAGGCTCCTGAATTGTGCCTTTAAATAAAGAACCATCCATAAGTTGCAATTGACAACTTAGTGGCTTTATTGCTCTTGCAACCTGATATTCCCTACCAGAATATTCAACCCGAATAATCGATTTACGATTATAAAACCGGTGTTCATTAGGCTCGGAACGTTTAAAGACTACAAAAGGTTCTTTTTTATTTAGTGCTTCTAAAACCGTTTCTTGCCCAGCATGGTGCATACTCTGCTGGCGTAGATACAGTGAACCCACGACCCTACCTTCTGGGTGAACCCAAAGAATGACCTCTTTTAGTATTGTTGGGACTTTTAATGAATCTTCACGCACCGTAAAATCCTTGAAAACCCCAGGTTAGAAGAAGATTAAAATGACTTTTTCCAACATTAAAATAATTTTGCCTTTAAGCATGTCTTTTGATATTCATATTATTATAGGCGCTCTAGTTTTCGTATTAATGCGGTGAACTTGCTAACTAAATGTTTTTCGCTAACGATCCTAATCTAAACAAAGTAGACCCTGTAAGAAACGTAAATGGTAAATTGTTAGTTTCTCAACAAGTTAGCTCAATTTAGACGGGATTTACCTCAGCCCGAAAACTAAATATTAACAATTTTACTGAAACTACAGTACAAACTACAGTATAAACTATAGCGTACCCCGCATATCGATCTTGATTTTTAATTATTCTCATAAAAATGAATAATATAAGTATAAAATCAATTGTAACAGTTTTTTTTATATCTATTTTGTAAAGATTGTACCATGTAAACCCAATTAATCGTTGAGAATAAATCAAAATGTGAATTATTCACACTTTTCCATTTCATCAATTGAGTACACATCAAATATGTCGCTTAATTAAGTTTAATTACGCTTAATTAAAACCGAGCTTAACATAAACTGGTTTTCGTAATGGTTACAAGTCGCTGATTTTCTTTCGTAAAATTGCCGATAATTAGTTAATTTACCATGTAAAAATTGCGGAATATAGTGATTTGGGCTTGTATTGCGTAGTAAAACTGTTCGATAATCATTCTTCAACGCCAACTAAGCTTATTCGTTGAAAACAATGCTTTATCCAATATTACCAGCAACAGGGTGTGTATGATTTATGAAAAATCCATTAATGATATTTATTTTAAGTATTGTAATGTTGACGTTTACAGCCGAATCAGTTGCTGCAGTTTTTGCCGAAGGATTAAGAGCTTATAAGTCAGCTGATTATGCGAAAGCAAAAACTATATTTACACAGTTGGCTGAGCAGGGCGATGTAATGTCACAGCGCCATCTAGCCGAGATGTATGATAAAGGTCGTGGCGTAAAAAAAGACTATAGTAAAGCGATCTATTGGTATCGAAAAGCGGCAGACCAAAAGGACTCTAAGTCGCAGTATCATCTTGGTATTAAATATATGGTTGGCAGTGGTGTGGGCGTAGACACCAAACAGGCTTACGCCTGGTTTGCATTGGCATTTGAATATGGCTATAAACCGGCGGCGGCTTCTATTAAGACCTTAAATAAGACAATGAGCAATGTCGATCGACAAGCAGCTCTTCTAATTGCGGAGAATATGCTGCATACAAACCGCTAGCGTTGCGTTTCTGGCAGCCCGTTTACTGCAATAATGTTAATAAACTACTGAACTTGCGGTAGCGACTATAGGTATGCTGCGTCTTTCATCACTTTTCCTACGATCACGAATTACTAACATTCCATGAGTGTCGACATAAGGAAAGTCGTACTCACAATGCCAATTTCTTCTTTCATTCCCTGAACGGCGTTCCATGTATAAATCTTGCTGCGATTCCATACATGCTCCTCAGACCAATGTAGAGAGTTCGAAAGCTTTCCACTCTTATAGTAATTATAACGCCTTAACTCGATAAGTTAAAATATACCAGGAAAGTATGACTTTTATTTCTCATTCATCCCAGTTTTTTATTATAACAGATTGTTTTTATAGGTGGTGAGTTTGTTACTGGAATCCAAAATTCATGACTTGGCTTATTCCTGAATTTAGTATTGGGTTTAGGGTAATGGATGTTTATTGTAATGAACGGCGTCTAATATACTGATAATTCGATAGAATATTTTGCAACACTTTAAATTAGTATGGCTCAGGTTCAGATACAGTATTTATATATCTTGTTTTGTTGATTCAATCACTTACGGTATAGAAATCTTGATTATTATGTTCAAGATATTATTTTAAAGGTCGATATCAAATTCGAATAGGTTTTGTATTTACCTAAGAGGAGCTTTAATTATGCAAGTTATTGTTAAAGTTTGAATAATATTTATGGAGACTTGATTATGGCTGTAAAGACCAAAAGTTCTGAAAAAGGTAATGAATTAGTTATTAGTATTGATGGGCGGTTTGATTTCGGGCTGCAAAAGGATTTTCGCAAAAGTTACGAAGCAACTAAGGCAGCGGCGTATGTTATCGACATGCGTGCCACTGAATATATGGACAGTTCTGCTTTAGGAATGTTACTGATGATGCGGGAATACACTGGAGGAAGAAAAGCCCAAATCACTTTAAAAAATTGCTCTAAAGATATCAAAACAATTTTATCTGTGGCAAATTTCCAAAATTTATTTAAAATCGCCTAGATCTTTATAGGTCAAACTATACGGAACCACACATAATGTTGACTTATCCCTGTGACGGTGATGATACGGTAAGGCAGGATCATAGTAAACCCGTCAGAAAAGTATTAATTGCCGATGACGATATAACAAACCGATTGGTACTACAGGGATTTTTAAATAAGCATGGCTTTACTGTTTTACATGCAGAAAATGGTAGTGAAGCAATAGAAATATTTCGAAGTGAGCAACCCGATTTAGTGCTTATGGATGTCATGATGCCCGTAATGGATGGATACGAGGCAACGCTGAAAATTAAAGCCGAATGTAATGATAAATTCGTACCTGTAATTTTTCTCACCGCTATGACAGATGAAGAGGCCTTAGCTAAATGCATTGAGTCGGGTGGCGACGATTTTTTAACCAAACCTTTCAATCACGTCATTTTAAATGCCAGAATCCACGCCTTGGTGCGTATTCAAGAACTGTATAACACAGTGCATAAACAGAAAAACGAGATTGCACTACATCAAGAGAGGATGGAAAGGGAAGCCAAGGTTGCAGAGACTTTATTTACCAATATTTTGCACTCCGGATCATTGCAAAAGCCTAATATAAAGTATTTACTTTCTCCAATGTCATTGTTTAATGGCGATATGTTAATTGCGGCAGAATGCCCATCAGGTGGTATTAACGTTATGTTGGGTGATTTTACCGGACATGGATTAGCTGCCGCTACTGGCGCATTGCCCGCATCTACCATTTTCTATGAGATGAGCTCTAAGGGATATTCAGTCGCAGAAATCGTAACTGAGCTTAATAGCAAAATGAATAGCATATTACCGACAGGCATGTTTTTGGCAGCTTGTGTAATGTGCATGGATCCTATATCTCATACTGTTTCCATATGGAATGGTGGTATACCTGATGGCATTATTTATAGTAAAAAAGACAATAATATAAAATCGTTTGTTAAATCCAGCCACTTACCCTTAGGAATAATCGGCGCTACAGAATTTGATAACAGAATAGAAGTAATCGATTTAAATGAAGATGACCGGGTTTATTTGTATTCTGATGGAGTGACAGAAACCACTAATCCCGAAAATAAAATGTTCGGACAAGAAAGGTTAGAAACATTATTTTCTAAAAATATTCGTGCTGAAAATTTGTTCGATGAAATAAATTCGGCTCTCAATGAATTTCGAAAAGATTCCCCACAAGACGATGATGTAACACTCGCCGAAGTGGTATTTAATCAGGCCTTATTGGGGAATACCGAAAAACTCAAACAATTAAAAGGCTCAGCACTAAATCCGGCTTCACATTGGCAATTATCACTGCAACTTCAGGCGGACGTATTAAAAAACTCAGATCCATTGCCCATAATAATTCAAGCAATCACTGAAATTCAGGGCTTGAACAATCGGCGTCAACAACTATACACAATTGTCGCAGAATTGTATTCAAATGCTCTAGAGCATGGTTTGCTAAATTTGGATTCTAAGTTAAAAACTACCCCTGATGGATTTGCACATTATTATCAAGAAAGAGAAAAATGTTTAGCAGAGCTAAATGAAGGGTCAATAAGAATAGATTTAAAACATGTGCCTCGTGATACCGGCGGTAGATTAGCTATACGTGTCGAAGACTCTGGATTAGGCTTTAATTATAAAACAAAGCAAGTCCCCAACTTAGAGAACAATTCTGGCAACAGTGGGCGAGGCGTACCATTACTTAATAATTTATGTGAATCCATAACTCACTTCGGTAAAGGAAACATAGTAGAAGTCATTTATGTTTGGTAGATTTTTGGAGGTACCCTTAAATTAGACCCGCGAACGGCTGTACGCTAACAACATCACCAGGTTCAACTGATTTGCATTCCATTGGTAAAATAATAAAACAATTTGCTTTACTCATAGAACACAATATTCCTGATCCCTGTTCGCCAGTACTAAACACAACAAGTCTACCATCGTTATTATAATCTAATATACCGCGTTGCAATTCAACTCTTCCCGGCGATTTTTTTAAGGAGGATTGGCATGTGATGCTAATAATTGTAGGTTCGTATGTGGATTGTCCGGATAATTTTTTAAGAGCCGGTAAAACAAATTGGTAAAATGTGACCATTACAGATACTGGATTACCCGGTAAACCAAAGAACAAACAGTTGTCGATATTGCCAAAGGCTAAGGGTCTGCCTGGTTTCATGGCTATTTTCCAGAAATCCACATGACCAATTTCTTCAAGGATTTCCTTAACATAATCGGCTTCGCCAACCGATACACCACCCGATGTGATTAGTGCATCAGCTTGGCTTGCTGCCAAGGCGAATGCCTCACGAATTTGGTTTTTATCATCGGGTATAACACCCATATCGATAATATCCACACCTAAGCGCGTAAGCATACTATGTATGGTATAACGGTTACTGTCGTATATCTGGCCTTCATTTAATGGCTCGCCAATTGAACGAAGCTCGTCACCTGTAGAAAAAAATGCAATCCGCAATTTTCGATAAACAGTTGTTTCTGGTATCCCGATTGAGGCTAAGAGACCAATATCGGCAGAGTTTAATTCATGGCCCGCATTTAATACCAAATCATTAACGGCTAGATCTTCACCGGCTTGCCTAACATTTTGACCAGTGTTGTGGCTATTGTTTATCCTTATAGTGTCGTTATTCCTCGTTACGTGTTCTTGCATGATGACTGTATCAGCGCCCTTGGGCATTTTCCCACCTGTCATTATTCGAGTGCATTGTCCAGTTGAAATGCTTTTCGTT
>Ga0316192_10001188_pt1 | contig 19195 bp, 19 predicted proteins | sample MerIslwburrow_MG_FD_204931 | JGI IMG/M metagenome (GOLD analysis project Ga0316192, IMG submission 204931) | Coastal sediment microbial communities from Maine, United States - Merrow Island worm burrow | ecosystem: Environmental > Aquatic > Marine > Coastal > Sediment | place: USA: Maine...
TCCATTTTGGGTGATTGCTGTTGTTATCAAGTACTGCCAATATGGCCGCAGGCTTAGCATTAATAATGACGATGCCTTTTGCCATAACGGGAGGTGTCCCCGTCACTTTTCGGGTGTAGATTTGGATGCCCTCTTTCTCTTTCACCGGGATCCAATCGGCAGTGCAGTAATCAGGCAGCAGAATTAAAAACAGTAGTGTGGAGTACCCCAAAAATGCTTTCATAGCTTCATCAAATCTATCTTTTGAATGGCGTTTAGTTTGGGGACAAGCTAAAGGCTACAATGTTGTATACAATGAAAAACGTTATTTCCACATGGCTGAGTAGAGTGACACTGTGCCCCCCTTCCTGCAAGTAGATAATTTGGCCCGACACTATCAGGGTGTAAAGGCTGTTGATGGTATTAGTTTTACCATTGAGAAAGGCCGCTGTTTTGGGTTGCTTGGCCCCAATGGCGCAGGTAAAACGACGACTGTTGAAATGCTGGAGGGAATCAACGAACCCACATGTGGCTCAATTCTTTACCAAGGTAAGCTGTTGGGGGCGCGCTTCAAAGATGAAGCGGGCATCATGTTTCAGACAACGGCGTTACAGGACTACATAACGGTACGTGAGACATTGGAGATGTTTCAACAGATGTACCCTAGGACGACTCCACTATCAGACCTGATTGAGAGCTGCTCGCTGGCTGAGTTTTTGGACCGTGATACGCGCAAGCTATCGGGTGGTCAGCGTCAAAGATTGTTGCTGGCCATTGCCCTGGTCAATGATCCGCAAGTGGTCTTTTTGGATGAGCCGACTACCGGACTTGACCCTCAGGCCAGACGCAATTTTTGGGAGCTGGTGCAGAGCATTAAAAAAAGGGGCAAGACCATTGTGCTCACCACTCACTACATGGAAGAGGCCTATGTGCTCTGTGACGATATCATCATAATGGATCATGGCAAAATCATTGCCCAAGGTAAGCCAGAAGAGTTGCTGGCGAACCACTTTGGTGATGTGGTGGTGCAGCTGCCGAAGATGGATTTTCCCGCTAATTGTACTCAGCTTGAGACATTGGAAAACGGTGATGTGGTTGAAATTCTATCGAATGATGTTAACGACACCATTCATCAGCTGATTGAGTTGAATGTCCCATTGGTTGGGTTGCGCATTCGTCCGCGTACCCTGGAAGACCTGTTTCTGGCACTGACAGGTCGGGAGTTGAGGGTATGAGGTTCAGACGATTTCTTGCCATCCTGAGAGCCAGAAATAAAGAGTTTTGGCGTGATCGTGCCGCTTTGGCCTGGAATCTTCTGTTTCCAATAATGATCATTGGCGGCTTTGCAGTAGCCTTTTCTGGAGATGGGCCGGATCTCTACAAGGTGGGTATTGCAGCTACGCAGGCTGAGCAAAAACTCCATTTTGAAGAGACACGATATATTCAGTTTATACCGGTTACTGATACCTCAGCCGCCATTACAAAAGTAGAGCGTCACCAGCTGGATATGCTGGTGGAACCCTCCAGTCAGCGGTTTTGGATCAACGATACCTCACCGGCAGGTTATCTGTTGGAGCGTCTGCTAAAGGGTAGTGATGAGGGCTTCCAGCGGGAGGTGGTAACAGGGGCAGGCGTGCGCTATGTGGACTGGCTTATCTCTGGCATTCTGGCCATGAACCTCATGTTTAGTGCGCTGTTTGGTGTGGGCTTTGTCATAGTGCGTTACCGCAAAAATGGCATGCTCAAGCGGATCAAGGCAACGCCGGTAACCGCTTTTGAGTTCATTGCTGCCCAGGTGATGTCCCGCCTTTGGTTGCTATTGTCGGTTAGCGTGTTGGTGTTTGTGGGCACAGATCTGTTTCTGGATTTTCGTATGTACGGTAGCTATCTGGATCTGCTGATTGTCTTTATCCTGGGCGCTGTCTGTTTGATCAGCCTTGGGTTGCTGATGGCGGCTCGCCTTGCTAGCGAGGAGTTAGCGGGTGGTCTGCTCAATGCCATCAGTTGGCCCATGATGTTTCTTTCGGGGGTTTGGTTTTCACTGGAGGGTGTTAACCCCTGGTTGCAGAAGCTTGCGCAGGTTTTGCCGTTGACGCATGTAATAGATGGTGCGCGAGCCATTATGATCGATGGCGCTGGTCTAATGGATATCCTGCCAAATCTCACTGTTCTCGTGGTGATGACTGCGGTTTTCCTGGCTATTGGTGCCTATACTTTTAAGTGGGAATAGTTTTTATTTGCAACAACGCCTTGTGGTCTGAGGTCATACTGATACGGGAAACCAAAGTGAGAGAGTCAGTATGAGGTTATTCAAACACTATCTGCATGCGTTGGGTTTGGGCGCACTCTTCTTATCTACGTTTGGGCACGCTACGCAACAGCAGGCGGCAACTGAAACAGCAACCTTTGCTGGAGGCTGTTTTTGGTGCATGGAGAGTGATTTTGACAAGGTGGCAGGCGTTATTGCTACAGTCTCGGGATATATGGGCGGCCATCTGCAAAACCCGACCTATGAGCAGGTCTCTGCTGGCAAGAGCGGCCATGCGGAAGTGGTTCAGATTACCTTTGATCCTGCCAGAATAGATTATGCTGGGCTGCTGGATATCTTCTGGCGCAATGTTGATCCAACGCAGTCTGACCGGCAATTTTGTGATGTGGGTAGCCAATACCGGCCGGGCATCTTTTATCACAATGAGCAACAAAGGGTGCTGGCTGAACAGTCAAAACAGACGCTGGATAAAACAAAGTCTTTTAAGGAGCCCATTGTTATTGAGATTACAGAGGCAACCGTTTTTTATCCAGCAGAGAAGTACCACCAGGATTATCACAATAAAAATCCGGTTCGTTATAAATACTATCGTTACAGCTGTGGTCGTGATCAGCGCCTTAAAGCACTTTGGGGTAAATCATGAAGCGGCGCGCCTTTATCCAGTTGTTGGGAGTAGGTAGTTTGATCCTGCAGGCACCACTGCTGTTTGCCAATCAGAGAGAGATAAAAGCCATGATCACAAGGATAACCAAAAGCAGAGCTGAGTGGGAAGCAATCCTGACTGCTGAGCAGTTTCATATTCTGCGTGATGAAGGGACAGAATCACCACACAGCAGCCCCCTGAATAAAGAGTACCGGGACGGCATTTACCACTGTGCAGGTTGCGATCTGGAGCTTTTTAACTCGGATATGAAGTTTGACAGCGGCACAGGCTGGCCCAGCTTTTTTACCAGCATTGAGGGGCATCTGGAAACCAAACGAGACTTTAAGATGGTGCTGCCCCGGACAGAATATCATTGCACCCGCTGTGGTGGGCATCAAGGGCATGTGTTTAATGATGGACCAGAACCCACAGGTGAGCGCTGGTGCAATAATGGTGTCGCGTTACGGTTTGAACCGGCTGATTGAGATAGGATCAGATAAAGGAAAACAGCTATACTACGCCCACTTATCCAAGCACGAAGGGCAGCAGAACGTGAGTCAAGATACCCAACAGCAAAATATCATCTGGATGGCACTCCAATCCGTTATGGATCCTGAGGTAGGGATCAACATTGTTGATATGGGCATGGTCTATGAGGTTGTTGTTTCCAATAACCAGGCAAAGGTTGCAATCACTATGACCTCTCCCAGTTGTCCGCTGCATGTCACCATCAGAAAAGAGGCTCGGCAAGCCATTATGCGCAGACTGCCAAAGCTTCTTGCAGTTGATGTTCGGGTCGTATGGGAGCCACCCTGGACACCTGAGCTTATGACTGATGAAGCCAAAGAGAAGCTTGGGTGGTAGTAGCTAATCCTCCATCCTTAAATTTCTATGCCTCTTCTCAGTGAGTCGGTTTAGTCAATTGGTAATCCTATGGGTTTAAAGCCGAATCATCGTTTGCCATTGATGGCGATGGGCATGTTATCGCTGTTGATGGCGCTGTTTGGCGGTGTGCAACGCCTGGGTTGGGATCTGCCGACATTGACAGTGGTACTGCCTGCCAATCATGGCCCGCTGATGGTAGGGGCATTTCTGGGAACAGTTATTGGACTGGAGCGGGCGGTTGCGCTAGGTCGTTTATGGGGTTTTCTGGGGCCTTTGACCACTGGGTTGGGCGGTCTGCTGTTGATAGCAGGGGTGGCTCCCCCTGTGGCTAAGCTGCTGATTGTTATTGGCAGTCTGATGCTCAGCATACTATTTGTTGCTTTTCTAAAGCGTCAGTTTGCATGGTTTACCGTGATCATGATGGTCGGTGCTCTCTCTTGGCTGGTGGGCAATCTGCTTTGGTTAATGGGTAGTAATATCTTCGTGGTTGTCTGGTGGTGGATGGGTTTTCTGCTGCTGACCATTGCGGGTGAGAGGATGGAGCTGGGGCGCATGCTCTTTATCTCTAAAATGCGGCAGGGGCAGATGATTGCAGCGGTAATCTTCTCAATGCTGGGCGTGGCAACGACTCTACTGGATGTCGATGCAGGTGTGCGCATGCTAGGTGCGGGCATGATTGCAATTGCACTCTGGCTTGGCCTTAATGATATTGCGCGACGAACGGTAAAGCAGACGGGACTGACGCGCTTTATCGCGGTCAATCTGTTGGCCGGTTATGTCTGGTTGGCCTGCTGTGGTCTATTGTTGTTGCTGTTCGGCGCTGATTTTAGTGGCCTGCGGTATGATGCCGTGTTGCACACCTTCTTTCTGGGCTTTATCTTTTCGATGATCTTTGGTCATGCTCCGGTGATCTTCCCTGCGGTACTCGGGCGAGGCATGTTGTATCGGCCAGCCTTTTACATCCATGTAGTGTTGTTACATGTTTTCCTTACTATCCGTGTTATTGGTGATTTGACCGTAGAGATGCTGCCACGCAGTGTTGGCGGATTGCTCAATGCATTAACCCTGCTGGTCTTTGTGCTTAATACGGTGTTGGCAATCCGCGCCTATCTGGTGGCAGAGAGAGCAGAGCAAACAAGCTAGCCAGTCTCTGCTGGAAGCATCAGTTTTAGAATGTCCGCAGCTTGTTGCGGAACATCGTCTAAAACAGATTCTACATCCTGTTGACTCAACCCCGTAGTCTGCCAAGCAAAAGGGGTAACCCGCTCAAGAATCTCATCAATACTTTCATCCAGGGTTTCGCACTCAGCCAGGATGCTACCAATGTGGATAAGTGAGGTTTCAATCTGGTGTACAGGTGCCAATTGTGGCTGATGGTGATAGCGAGTAACGGTTTGGATACTTTTTGGCAGGTTCCATGTGCGAGTCAATAGGGCACCGACTTCAGCATGGGTAAAGCCAAGTACATCCTGCTCAGCGGCAGGGATGAGATCATAGTTTCCATCGGTAATTAGCAGAATGTCGCGCGCTTTTTGTGGAAGCCTGAGATAGATAGGCAGGCGACCGATATCGTGCAGCATACCTTGTACAAAGAGCCGTTCACCATGCAGGATATTGCACTTCTCAGCCAGCATGCTGGCGACAATGCCTGTGTATACCGACATGCCCCAAAATTCCCCCATGTCCATCAGTTCGCCGGGAATATCTTTAAAAATGCGGCTGGCTGAGGTGGCAAGCGCCAAGTCATGCAGGTCGGCGGTGCCTACAATGGTGATAGCCCGCGAGATGGTTTCAATAGGAACGGGGATCCCATAAAAAGAGCTGTTTACAATCTTCAACAGTCGCGCGGATAGATCGGTGTCCTGCGCAATGATTGCGCCAATATCGGTGGCTGAGCATTTAGGGGAGTTAATCATTCGGCTTATTTGTACATAGGCCTGAGGTAGAGCCACTAAACTATTGAGATCTTTTACTAGAGTTTCTGCTGTCATTTGTTGATTCCGATTTTGGTGTTTTTATGGGCTTTTTTAGTGCGCATAAAGACTGAGCCACACTCAAAAAGTATAGTATTGAATAAACGATGGCGGCAGAGGTAGGCTCAACTTGAGAAGCTATTGCCTCTTTTGGGGAGGGCTGAAGAGAGGTATTACCCCTTGTATTGTTTTACTCTATTAATAAAATTTTCGAGCTGTTTTGGCTGAGTGATTTCTGTTTCGTCAATGACGGGTAGTTGCGGGTAATACTGGGTTAATATCCGGGCGAAAAGGCCGGAGCCATTGCTTTGTACTTGCCCCTGTTGGTTATAGACAGGTGTGTCCCATAGACCACAGCTGGGTGAACGGGATTTAAGAATCACGCCGGAGATGTTATCGGCTTGAGAAACCCATGCACTGGCAAAGGAGGTTAGTGCTGCGGTGACATCCAATGCAGGGTCTTCGACTCCTACTGCCAAGGGTTGCTGAGGGTCACCGGTTAATTGGATGGGCGGACGCGGTGTTCCAAGGCCAGCATCAGCTTCGGGGCAGACGGCGATCACCTCAAACTGTTTGGAGAGATGTTTACAGATCAGCTCGTTATATTTGTCTGTGCCATCGTAACGGACGGGATTGCCGAGCAGGCAGCCACTGACAGCTATTAGGGGTTTTTGGGGATCAGATAGAGCCATAATTACAAGTATAGCTGCCTTCCTTGGCGCGTTGTATAGATTGGCTAGCCGTTGCGTCGGGCGGCTACGCGCAGACGCAGGGCGTTGAGTTTAATAAAGCCTTCGGCATCGGCTTGATTGTATGCCCCTTCATCTTCTTCAAAGGTGGCAATGGATTCATCAAACAAGCTATTGGTCTCTGATTTGCGGCCTGCCACCATGATGGTGCCCTTGTAGAGTTTAAGCTTTACCACACCGTTGACCACCTGCTGGGTTTGGTCGATTGCGGTTTGCAGCATCTCGCGTTCTGGGCTCCACCAGTAGCCGTTATAGATCATGCTGGCATAGCGTGGCATCAGTTCATCTTTCAGGTGAGCCGACTCCCGATCCAGCGTCAGTGACTCAATGGCGCGGTGAGCTTTAAGTATGATAGTGCCGCCTGGGGTTTCGTAACAGCCGCGTGACTTCATGCCAACATAGCGGTTTTCGACGATGTCATCACGGCCAATGCCGTTCTCACCGCCTATCTTGTTCAGTGTCTCCAGTACGGTGGCCGGGGACATGCTTTCACCGTCAATGGCGACAATGTCACCCTGTTTGAAGGTCAGCTCCATGTAGGTTGGTTTGTCTGGGGCTTTTTCAGGTGATACGGTCCAGCGCCACATATCATCGGCTGGCTCCTGCCAGGGGTCTTCCAGTTCATTGCCTTCGTAGGAGATGTGCAGCAGGTTGGCATCCATGGAGTAGGGTGAGCTGCCATCTTTACGCTTGGCATCGACGGAGATGCCGTGATCTTCGGCGTAGTTCAATAGTTTTTCGCGGGAGTTAAGATCCCATTCGCGCCAGGGGGCGATGACGTGTACATCGGGCTTGAGGGCGTAGGCACCCAGTTCGAAACGCACCTGATCGTTGCCTTTGCCGGTTGCGCCGTGAGAGATGGCATCTGCCCCTGTCTCATTGGCAATTTCGATCAGGCGCTTGGTAATCAGCGGGCGGGCAATGGAGGTGCCCAGCAGATATTCCCCTTCGTAGATGGTGTTGGCGCGAAACATGGGGAAGACAAAGTCGCGGACAAACTCTTCACGCAGATTGTCGATGTAGATCTCCTCAACTCCGCAGGCCTGTGCCTTGGCGCGGGCGGGTTCTACCTCTTCGCCTTGGCCGATGTCGGCGGTGAAGGTGACTACCTCACAGTCGTAGGTCTCCTGTAACCATTTCAGGATGACTGAGGTGTCCAGTCCACCTGAATAGGCAAGTACGACTTTTTTAATACCAGACTCTGACATGTGATTTGCTCCGGATTGATCTGCAATTGTTGCTATTGAACCTAGAAAGCGGTGGATTATAGCCTATTTGCTGACGACTGAAACGTTGACTCTCTTCTGGGTCTGCTGGAGCTGGTTTTGCCAATTTTGGGCAATACTCTCTACATCAATGTCTTTGGGTTCAGATTTCCAGTAGGTGTAGAGATCGGTATCGCTGCTGTTGGGCTTTGGATCTGGAGGGTACATCTGAAATCGTAACGGAATGGGTACGGCTTCACCAAGGGCCATAACCTCACCCCGTCCCAGAGCGGCTAATGTATCGACCAGATTAGTTTCGCCGTCTGGAACCAGGCTGCGTATATAGGCCTGGTCATCAGGGTTGGTAATGCGGAAGCAAAGAAAGTTGGCGCATTGTGCAAGTACTGTTTCGGAAAGCTCGTGAGGGCGCTGGCTGACGACTGCGAGCGAAAGCCCGTATTTTCGTCCCTCTTTAGCAATGCGTTCAATTGATTGACGAGTGCCAGCAAAGGTGGTTTTTTCTTCACGTGGAATATAGGTATGTGCCTCTTCACAGACCAATAGGATGGGGAATTGGCTGTGGTTTGGGTTCCAGTAGTTGAATTCAAAAACAAGGCGTCCTATCTGTGCGGAAACTGTGGGGCGTACATCAAAAGGGACTGAGCTGAGATCAATGATGGTGATCTGGCTCTTTTTCTGACCCAATCCAACAAGATCACGAAGTAAGCCAGCGAGTGATGCGCTGTCTGTGCGGTGTTTGGGTTTAAATAGAAAGTCGTAACGCACGTCATTTAGTCGGCTCTGCATGCGCATCAGCAGACCATCAAATTTCCCATGCAGTGCCCCTTTTTGTTTACCAAAATTTAGGTTTTGCTCATTGGCCGCTTTGATGTGGCGATATAGATCCGTTAAAGAGAAGTAGACGGGGGTGTCGATGGATATTTTGCTGGATTCGATTTCTGGGTTGGCTTTTCGACGGAGGCTGTGGATTACTTCCCGAAAGAAAGCTATTTGGGTTGATGCGCCATCTTCAGTGCGGTCGATAAAGAGATCGACTAATTCTGCAAAGGTTAGCAGCCAAAATGGGATCTCAAGTGTACGGGCATCTAGGCATTGGGTTATATCTTCGTCAAAAGCTGAGTGGGCAGCACCTTTGCCATCAATCCAGTGGTATTCGCCATGCAGATCAAGCAGTACTACATGGGCATTAGGCATTGTGCTGACGGCTTGTTGCAGCAGATTGGCAACTCCCCATGATTTACCTGACCCTGATTGACCAAGAATTGCACTGTGTCTGCCAAACAGTGCGGCAGCATCAAGTGAGACATTGACTGAGGGCTGGGCAGGTAGGTGGCCCAGTTCAATGCTCTTTCCAGTGAAGCTTGAAAAGAGCAGGTTAAGTTCATTCTGTGTGATGATATGAACTTTGGCTCCAGGTGTTGGGAACCTGCGTATGCCACGATGGAATGTTTGTGCTGTAAGTTCTCCCAGTGGTATCAGCTCCAGCCATCCTGTTTGTGCTTTATGGTCATCAGTGTCATTTCTCTGCTGTTTAATGTCTGGTGTATTACTGGCGCGGATAATGCGCGCCAGGATGCGTATATTTCCTTGATGGATAGTGAGGTATGAACCAATCTGCCCTGCGAGAATGGGCTTGCCTTCTATCAATGTAATGGGGAAGTTGCCTTTGTCATTCAGGGTGATTGAGGCAAAAAATCCATTGCTTTGAACGCGGGTGATATATCCGATTAAGGTGTTATTTTGAGGATCCATAGGTTAATTGCCAAGTTTGCATTGAGGGCGGCAGGTGGGGTTGCCTAGGGTAGGGTATTAATGGGTAGTAGCTTGATGTTTAGTAATAAGCATTTTTGTCTGTGAAAGTTATTTTCTGTTTTATTTTAAAAATTTTACTTGTAAGACATAGCTTACCCAGCTGCCGTTGATACGGCAATAAAAAAACCCCTTCGGAAAAGAAGGGGTTTTAAAGGGAAAAAGAGGGTGTTACTCCATCTCTTCTTCAAGTGGTGGGTCTCCATCGTATATGTCGCTTCGCCGTTTTTGCAGATAGGCATCACGATGGAATTCATACTTGTCCAGAGCGGCCTCTTCCATAATTTTGCTGGCAGAGAGCAGGTCTGCGCGTTTATCGATTCCACGCAGTCCGGATATGGCCCAGCGGGTTTTCTCTGGATCTACCTGGCGGACTGGGTCGACGTACCAATCAACAACCAGGCCGAAGGTGTCACGTACATCGCTTGACCCAAGGAGAGGGAGTACGATGTATGGACCAGGGCCGGCACCCCAGCTGCCCAAGGTTTGGCCAAAATCTTCTCGGTATCTTGGTAGATCTTGCTCGCTTGCGATATCAACCAGACCACCCACACCAATTGTGGTATTAACGAGCACACGCCCCAACCCTGATACAGCATGATTGAACTTAAACTGAAGCACATTGTTGAGAACTGAGGTGAGGTCAACAAGGTTATTAAAGACATTGGTGATGCCGCGATTGACTGGGGTTGGGAGTACAGCTTTATACCCTTTAGCCAGTGGCGTAATGAGGGTGTTATCCAATGTGTCGTTTACGCTGTACATGAAACGATTGTAGCGCTCGAGTGGATCGCGTGGGTCATCGTAATTATCGATTGTCGAACACCCGGCCAATAGTAATAGTGTTGATGAGACGAGAACAAGCGTTGCTAGCCGTCGGTGAAAATGTTTGTAACCCATTGCGTTATCCTTCTAATCTTTTGGTTGTTTCGTATGCGTTGACTCTAAGTGCCTGTATTGAAGCGCATAAGGTCGCAAGCATAAATTGCTGGCGCAGGCAAAGCAAGAATCAATCTGTATGAATATCTGTTTTATACCCTTAATATACCGTTGTAACTTGAAATCCTCGTTGCTTTAAAAGGTTGAGTACCCCTTTTTGTCCGGGAAGATGGAGTGCGCCAATGGCAATGAAGGCGTTTCCTTGTTTCAGGATTGGGTTCATGCGATCAACCATAAGCCGGTTGCGCTTATTGATCAGCCGTTCCTCCATACGTTGTGCTATCTCACTGTTTGATGGGCCATATTTATGGCTTAGTTGCAGTAATGTGCCCAGCTCACGTTTTAAGTATGCGGCAAGCAGTTCGTTGAACATTTGTTTAAATTGGTGCCTGTTTTCAAGGGTGTCGCGCAATATTTCTACTTGTTCAATTTCAGGCAGAGTGTCAAAAACAGCCAGCTGCTCCTCTACGGTTTCAAGGCCCTTGAGGATTTTCCCCTGCGCAGTTGCAGATTGATAAAGCGTGAGATCCAGGAATTGTCCTGTTCTGACTGGAGGCATGCTTAGCAACATGATAACCCCCCAGGGTTTAAATTTTTTAATGGCGTTTTCAGGTATGCCGTTTTCTGTGGTGGCAGTGATGGTCTCTTTATAGAGCTGCGGGCCAATGATGTCAGATAGCTCTCTTTCATCTTGCAGCAGCATGCCTAACATTGAGGTCTGAAGGGCGGCTGGCTCTAGCTTGAGTTCCAGTGCCAGTGTATCTGCATTATCAAAGGCATTTTTTACAGGTTCGGGCAGCGATAAAACTTGTGGTTCTTCACTGTGCATTGTTCCAAAGAGATGACTGGGAGGCGTGCCAGGTTTTTCAATATGGAATAGAAGCCCGTAAGCAAAGGGTGTCTCTGTGCCAGCAAAGGTATTTCCTACCATCAGCATGAGTGCGATAAGCCATATGCTGATTGCTTGATGTAGAAAATTTTTGCTTTTTTTGTGCATTGCTATTTATTAGCTCGGATAGTTGACTAGCCACTATTCATAACGGCCTGCATGACTTATTCTGTAGGGATATGAGTGATTATGACTATAACCCAAAGATTGCAAAGCGTTTTCGCGGTTTTCTTCCGATAGTGGTGGATGTTGAGACGGCGGGCTTTGATTCAAATGCAGATGCATTATTAGAGATTGCCGCAGTTATTATTAGTATGAATGATAACGGGGCTTTACAGGTTGCTGAGACTCACGCCTGTCATGTCGAGCCTTTCCCTGGTGCAAATTTGGATCCAAAAGCGTTGGCTTTTAATGGCATTGATCCTGATCATCCATTTCGTATGGCGTTGCCGGAGAAAAAGGCATTGGAAAAGATATTTGCACCTATCCGTGAAGCGGTTAAAGCGAGCCACTGTAATAGGGCTATTCTGGTTGGGCATAATGCAGGATTCGATCTTGGCTTTATCAATGCTGCTGTGGCGCGCACTAAATTCAAACGCAATCCTTTTCACCCTTTTAGCATCTTTGATACGGTCTCCTTTGCCGCCTTGATTTATGGTCAGACTGTATTAGCGCGCTCAGCAGAAGCAGCGGGCATTCAATGGGATGAGAGTGAAGCGCACTCTGCTATCTATGATGCAGAAAAAACGGCTGAGCTTTTCTGTCATATTGTTAACCATTGGCAAATGCATGCGCCAAATACTGTTGAGGCAATGTTGTAATCCATGCATGGTGGTTGTGTATGAATAGTCGTCCACGGGACTGATCACGTTCAGCTGAACTGTATATGTGCACAATGTTCAATGAGCTTCTATAATCGTATAAACAGATAATTAGGCGCAATACTTAAAGAGTTGAATGACATTATGCGTACAATCATGCTGATGAATTCTAAGGGAGGGTGTGGCAAAACCACACTGGCTACCAATATAGCGACCTGGTTTGCTGACGAAGGCAATAAGGTTGCATTGGCAGATTTTGATCCCCAAGGTTCTGCATTGGATTGGTTGGTCGCTCGCCAGGACTATACTGGTATTCCTGATATTGAAGGTATCAATGCTGTTGAAAATGCTGTTCATCCAGCCAAGGGTACAGAGTACTTAATTATGGATGTGCCAGCAGGTATTCACGGTAAAAGAATTAATATTATTTTGCAGAAGGTTCAAACGCTCATCATCCCTGTCATGCCATCGCCAATTGATATTCGGGCATGCTCGCGCTTTATACATGAGCTGCTGATCACCCGTCAGGTATCACGTCACCGTACCCGTATTGCGGTTGTAGCAAACCGCGTAAGAGAAAATACGATTATTTATCAACAGCTGGAAAAGTTTCTGAATAGCCTGAATATTCCATTTCTTGCCTCTTTGCGTGAAAGCCAGAACTATATACGTTCAGCAGAGCGAGGATTGGGGGTTTTTGAGATGGCCCCTTCAAGTGTATATCCAGACCTGGTGCAGTGGGACCCCATTCTTGAGTGGCTGAGTAGTAAAAGCAGCATGCCTGTGCCACTGAAAAAAAAGTAATACAGAAAAGTTAAAGCTAACCTGTTTCAGCTGGTGAGCGGTGGGAGTTTGTTGCCCCGGCCGCTGCTGCATGCAGCTCCGGGGCAGATTTGTGTTTCCTTTAGTTACCGCTAAAGGGGGGGTTATGCGCTTTTTTGCTCTAGTTGCTGAGCTGGTTCTTCTGTCGCTGGCTCCTCATTTGCAGCTGTTGCAGGCGGTGGCAGATCCAGCGTAGGGTCTTCAACATGTAGCTCAAGACCAGCACGGTAGCATTCCATGGCTTTTTGAGGCTCTTCAAGTTTTTCCAGCAAAGCGCCTAATTCACGGTAGGTGGTTGAGGATGCGCAGATATTAAGGCTGGATTCCAGATAGCTTCTGGCCTTGCCCCAAAGTTTGCAACGTAAGCATAAGCGCCCCAAAGTGAGTAGCAATACGGCATCGTCAGCTTTCCGGCTTAGCCAACCTTCAGCTGTTGAGAGCTGTTTACTAGGCTCGCTGGATTCGATGTGTCCGTAGAACTCAATGAGCGCTTCACTCCACTGTTTGCGCATGGCGTTGAATATTATGTCTCGGGCCTGATCATTGCGTCCTCTCTCCACTAAATGCTGCGCATAGCAGACAACAAGCGCTTCGTTAGTGTGACGCTTGCGAGGTATCTCTTCCCAAGTTTGAAGCAGGCGTGCCCGGTCGTCCTCGGCCGCTGCTTTTCCAAGAAGGGCTTTATAGATGTTGATTTCAAGCGTTTCCAGTTCATCTTCGCTGATGACATTCCGCTTGCGAAGCTCGGGTAGCAGCTCACGCAACCGTATCCATTCACCCAGCTGTTCGTATAGCGTCTTCAGAAGTTTTAGCACCTGGGTGTGGTGTGGAGCAATACTGCGTAGATGCTGTAGAGTGGCCAGCGCTTGCTCCTGTTGTTCATGAGCCATCTGTAGTTCAGCCTGAGTCAGGCCAACGGCGACATCGGCTGTTGGCATGCAGGAATGGGCCAACTGCAGATAGTGGTCTCTCCGATCATAGGCTTGTTGTTGCTGTGCTGAACGGGCGGCAGCCAAATAGTTAAGCAGAGGAGTTTCAGAGTGGTCAGCTAGACGCAACAGATGTTTTTCAGCGCCTTTCCAATCGCCTTCTGATAGTTCGAGCAGTCCGCGATTCAGGGCGTTTCTAGCTCGTTTTGCGCTATGGCGGGAACTCCAGTTACGCATTTTATCTGGAGCAGATAATAGATTGTCAAAAACGCGCAGCGCCATATACATGGCGGAAAAGACGATAACGAGTGCGAGCACAAATAGAGCAAGGCTGGACTCGAATGTCCATACATCGTAGCCAATCAGAACATAGCCGCTATCTTCACGAATTCCCAGTGCAACAAAGGCGGCAATGCCCAGCATTATTAAGCAAAAGAAGAGTAGTCTCATGATGCAGGTGCCTCCAAACCAACAACCTTCATCTTTTCACGTAACAGGCGCAGTGAGCCTGAGATGTCAGGTAGTTCGGGCCGGATGTTGGCTTTGACGAGGCCGTCCAGCTCTTCGGATATCGCTTGAGCAGCAGGGTCATCTTTTACTACGAACTCATTCATCCACTCGCTGACGGTGGTCAGGCTGGACTTGTACAGCTCAGCATCAGCGCGCAAGATGGCGAAGCGCGCGGCTTCCAGCTGCATACGTAGATTCTGGTAGATAAAATAGCGATGCTCAGGTGGCATCATTGCGGTGACAGGTGCGTCGTGGCGGCGGACGATTACTAGAGACTTAAAGCCTAACCAGCCCTGTGCTAGTAATTCTTGGGCTTTGGCAATGACATCATCCAGATTAAGTGCTTCAGATGTTTTGGTTTTTACGTGAATCTCTGGGGCCTTTGCGTCGATTAGGCGCAGTTTATCAACCTGTTTCACCATGCTGCTGAGAGTGGCTGCTTTGCCAATGGTGTCCAGTTTTACCAGGGTAAGTAGGGCAGACATTTCACCTGCGAGCGCTTCGCGTACCTCTGTCCAGAGTGGGTCGCCTGTGGCTTTCAGACGGCCATCGGCAGCTCGCAGTGCGGATAGTGCGGTTTTTTCATCTCGCTCCAAGCGTAACCGGTGGTTAGCTACTCGAATCAGGTATTCGGCTTCAGCGGCCATCCACTGACTTCCGGTGCGGCCTATGCTGCGTTGCACATCTTCAAGCGTGGCTTGAAGCTCAGCTTCCCGCTGCTGTAGGCGTTTATTTTCAGCCTCAAATTTTTGCTGTTGCTCTTCAAAGGTGACTTTTTGGGCGGCCAGTACATCCTTGTGAGCACCGAGGTCTTTCTTACTGCCTGCAAGCCCGGAGCTAATGGCATCTACCTTGGTGCGCAACTCGCCACGATCTGTCCCGGATTTTGTGAGCTGGTCTTGGAATGTTGACTGTTGTTCGGCAAGCAAGCGTTTCTGTTCATTGGCGAACCAGTACCCGCCGCCGGCAAGCAGAATGACACCTGCAACAGCCATGATCGATAAGACTAGTGGTAGTGGGGATGAGGCCCCCGATGTCGCTGGCGTGGCTGTTATTTCAGCTGTGGTCTCTTCTATTTCATTAGAAAATTCGGAGAGCGTTACGTCTGCTTCTTGCGCCTTATCTTTGTCGTTGCTGTCGGTCATTTTTTTTACCGTTACTGTCAGTCGTTCTTTGATGCCTAAATGATGAGCTTATTTAGGGATTTGAAAAAATGATTTATGCCATAAACTGTGACTTGGGTTTCAGCTCTGCTTTTGGCTTATAGCCTTATATTTTGTGCTGGATTGTTATGAGCAAGAGCCTTTTGGTGCGCGGTTTGGTCAAGGTTGTAACAGCTGATCCAATCCCAGGCTGAAATATGATCTATTTCATATTTCCCAACCCCCCCACTGATAATATTCCAAGTCTCTTCTTTTCTGTCGGATACAATAAAATAACATGATTAGATGATCAATAGAAACTGCTTCACCGCGTTTTTTCTGTAGTCGCCCAATTGCACAGTGTATTTACTATTGATTGGTCGTCAGCACGGTCGGCAAGAAGGATGTTTTTGCAGCCTAGTTTCTGCGCCTCCGCTTGCATGCGTTTGCTAACAATGATGAGGGGTGTATTGCGCAGTTGTTGCACCCCTTCTGCCCCCAGCATGGCGGCTAAATTATGCAGAATATCAATGCTGGTAGCGGTGACAATCTGCACGGTCGTTGGCCATGTTGCCAGTAGTTTAGAGGGGCTCGCTGCGGGTTTGCAGCGTTGGTAGACTTCTGTGTAGGTGACTTCTGCACTGCGCTGTTGCAGGGTATCACCAAGCAATGGGCGCCCTCCATTGCCGCGAAAAATAATAATCTTCTGACCTTTAATGTCGCGTAGTTCCTGTGCCTCTAACAGGGCTTCGCTATCAAATCTATCCGCAGGGGTGATATTTACGGTCAACCCGGCTTGTTCCAGCATGCGGGCTGTGCTATTTCCCACAGCTGCTATTTTTAGTTTGGTTAAAGGTGTTTTGTCCTGCAATATTGCCAGACCCTGGCTGACTGCATTTGGGCTGATGAAGATGGCAATATCAAATTGGTCAAGCTGAGCCAGTTGAGATTGAACGATGTCAGGATGTTTCGGGCCGCGTATTTCAAGTGCAGGAAAGGTAATGGGTTGCCCCCCGTGGCTGCGGATTAGTTCGCATAGAGGGGCAGATTGGTGTGCCGCCCGGGTTACCAGCACGCCTATTCCAGTAAGATCGCATTCTGGTTTTGACAATGGCGGTGTCCCGGATTGTGTTTGATTTGTGTCGTATTTAAAACGCTAATCTTCGTAGAGTGCTTTGAGTATGCGATCAGCGCCAAGACCTAGTAGCTCATCTGCCACTTGAATGCCTAGCTGCTCTGTTTCAGCAGCACTACCCCGCGCCTCTGACCGTAAGATGCTGCTGCCATCCGGCTCACCAACCAGTCCACGCATATAAACCTCTCCATCCTTCAGTTCTGCATAACCTGCAATAGGCACCTGACAACCACCATTTAAACGGTGGTTCATGGCACGTTCTGCATGCACGCGGATGGCGGTCTCTTCATGATGAAGTGGCTTTAACAGGGCATTTATGCGTTCATCATCTTTTCTGCATTCTATACCGACAGCTCCCTGGCCAATGGCTGGCAGGCTTTGCTCTGCACTGATAAATGAAGCGATACGATCACCAAACTCCAAGCGAATTAGACCTGCTGAAGCAAGAATGATGGCATCAAATTCGCCAGCATCCAGCTTTGCCAGTCGGGTGTTGACGTTGCCGCGTAGAGGTTTGATCACCAGGTCGGGGCGCCTCTCGCTGAGTTGGGACTGGCGACGAAGGCTTGATGTGCCTACGCAGGAACCCTGGGGAAGTTCGTCCAGACTAGCGTAGTTGTTGGAGACAAAAGCGTCGCGAGGATCTTCGCGTTGCATGATGATGGGGAGGTGCAGTCCTTCTGGTAGTTCAACAGGGACATCCTTCATCGAGTGGACGGCGATATCGGCAGTACCTTCCAGCATGCCCTGCTCCAACTCTTTTACGAACAGACCTTTGCCGCCAATCTTGGCTAGCGGCGCATCCAGAATACGATCTCCTTTGGTGCTCATGCCCAGCAGTTCAACCGTTATTCCGGGATGAGCTTTCTTTAGCTCTGCTGCAACATGTTCAGCCTGCCACATGGCAAGTGGAGATTTACGGGTGGCAATACGGACGGTTTGCTCAGACATGGATCGCGCTCAATTATAAAAAAGCGCAATATTATCGGTTAAAGCGCAAAGGTTAAAGGCTGGATATTTGTATTGGGGTATTTATTTGCCTTTAAGCCACTGCCTCACCTTGGGTAGGTGTCGTCGACTGATTTGTAGACGCTGGTTGGTGCCGTGGAGTTTGGCCAGGGTTTGGCCATCGCTGTTTTTCTCAATTCCTACCAGATGTTTGCTGGATACCAGGGCGTTGCGGTGAATGCGCATAAACTGATCACCAAAGCGCTCCTCAAATGAGCGTAGTGGCTCTTCAAGCAGCACTTCTCCACCTTGATAGTAAGCGCATACATACTTTTGATCCGCTATAAAATAGATGATTTCAGCGGTGGGAATGCGTTGAATTCCGCCACGAATATTGGCGCAAATGTAGCTGTTGGCGGCCTCTTTCTCTTTTTCCTGAGCCTGTTCCAGAACTTGGATTTGAACGCGATTGAGTGAATGGGCTTTGTCTAGGGCTTTGCGCAATCGGTTGGTTCTAATTGGTTTAAGCAGGTAGTCGACAGCGCTGCCTTCAAAGGCCTCCAGTGCGTGATCACTGAATGCAGTGGTAAAGATAACGGCCGGGGGTGTTTTGCTCTTGGCCAGTTGGCTGGCTGCAGCTAAGCCATCCATGCCGGGCATGCTGATGTCCATTAAAACCAGGTCGGCGCTAATTTCGGCGCACTTTTGCAGTGCTTCGGCTCCATTTTCTGCCTCCCCTGCTACCTCATACGGGGGGCCGATCTCTTCCATAAGGCTGCGTAGTCGTGCGCGTGCCAGTGGTTCATCATCAACAATTAGTATTTTCATTGTGTACTTAAGGTTTCCACGGATGAGGGAAGACGATGCGAATTTGATAGTCACCCTCGATCTCACTCATTGTCAGATGGGCTTCGCCACTGAATAGACCTTCTAGCCGTTGGCGAATATTTTCCATTGCCATGTGATTGCCGTCATTATGCCGTGTGCTGCCCTCTGGTGGTAGGGTGTTTCTAATGCCCAGGTTGATTTGCTTGCGACGATAGCGCCCTGTTATCTGAATTTTTCCACCATCTGGGGATGGCTCGATGCCATGATATACCGCGTTTTCTAACAGTGGCTGAAGTATCAACTGCGGTATGGTGGCATTCTCGGGCAGCTCATCCAGATCCCATTCAATCTGCAGGCGCTCGCCCAGGCGCTGTTTTTCAATGCGCAGGTAGCCGCGTGCCAACTCTAATTCATCCCCCAGTGTGGATTTGGTTTTTGCCGATGAGAGTGATGCCCGGAAGAGATCAGCTAAATCGTGTATGGCCTCTTCGGCGATCTCTGGGCGCGAGCGAGTCAGACTGGCAATGGTGTTCATGCTGTTAAACAGGAAGTGTGGGCGAATGCGTGATTGCAGTGCCTGAAGACGGGCCTGTGCCTCTGCGACAGCCTGCTGCCGCCATAAGAACTGGATTTGAAGGTAGTGCATTCCCAGAGCTGCGACGATGGCGCTGATGCCAAGGCTACGAAATAGAAAGCTGG
>Ga0316192_10001190_pt1 | contig 19179 bp, 10 predicted proteins | sample MerIslwburrow_MG_FD_204931 | JGI IMG/M metagenome (GOLD analysis project Ga0316192, IMG submission 204931) | Coastal sediment microbial communities from Maine, United States - Merrow Island worm burrow | ecosystem: Environmental > Aquatic > Marine > Coastal > Sediment | place: USA: Maine...
AACGCAATACTTGAATTGCCGCCGTGGCAATCCACACAAGCCAGGTTAACAGCAGTGCTGGCATGCATTGAAGCCTGGTCGGTTTCCGTGTGACAGCTCAGGCAACCCTGGTTTTTCATCTCCACCTTCTCGGGTGACTGACTGGCCGGCGCAGGCGGAGCGGTTTCATACTGGATATCGCGCGGCTTCTCACCGGAGGATGCCACTGCATGACTAACAAACACGCAGACCACCAGAAACGCCGCAAGGCCCTGAACCGTGTGTCTATTGAACGTCTGCATGTTTTTCCCTTTAATTTGGTCGTTAGTAGGTGAGAATCACATTGCCGAGCACCGAGTACCGGGTATCATCATCACCGTATAGATCCTTGAATCCGTCACCGGCACGGAGCACCGCCCCCGACAGCCTGAACACAATATTCTGCGTAAACCGCGGACGGTAGATCGTTGCTACCGAGAAATCTGTACCGATTTCACTGTCAATGGAGTCCTGCTGGCGCAATGCTTCGAGTACTGCCGTATCATCAAACCACATCTGGTTGACGTTGCCGGAGACTCGCAGCTGGGGACTGATATCAAAATCCGCCCCGACACCGACAAGCTTCATCCCCGGGTTAACAAAGTTTGACTGCCCCTGCTCTTTTGATGAACGCAAGGAGTTCAGCACTGCATTGCGCCCGCTGAGAGAGACACCACCCCCGCCAATCAGGGGGATCGATTGCGAAATGTAGTAACTGGTATCGGCACCGGCAAACTGCGGATTCTCGAATATGGCATCAAACCCTTCCGAATCATCATCGAACGGGTCATCGTCGCCACTGCCATACAGCCCTGAGAGCCGCAACCTGATCCAGTCGAAATCCACCGATGCTTCGGCCGCCGCGAACCAGGCATCGATATCATTGGTTGCGTTATCAAAACGGGTATTGGTTTCACGACCCGTCAGGTAGTAAATGGAAGTACTGAGATTCATGCGGCCGAAGTGACCATCCCCGCTGTAACCCAGATAGGTGGCATCGTAGTTGCGGCCACGCTCTTCAAACAGCGACCCGGGCCGGGCGATAAAACCATTGTCATCGTACTCGGTATTATTCTTCTCCCGGTTACGGTTATAAACCACCGTTGCCTGGGAAGTAAAACCACGTTTGGGGAAATCCTGCCAGTAGAGGTTGGCAAGGAAAACGTCATCGTCACGCAGCCTGTGGGTTACATCGTTAAGACCGCTGTTGATATCCTTGTCCATTCTCCGGAACCAGCCCAGATTGTACTGGAAGTGATTGTTGTTGCGTGTACCGAACAGCCGCACACCGAGCGGCTGATCGAGAAACAGAAAACCACGGAAGTCTGCCGTAATGGGCTGTATACCGAAACGTATACTGTCGAAGTCGTAACTGCTGGAAACGTTTCGCAGGTGCTTGTCAACAAACAGCGCCTGGATTCCAACAAATCCCTCTGAACGGTTCCTGCCCTTACTACGCCCGTCGCTGGGATCAACTTTCACCAGGCCGCTCTCGTTAGTATTGATGTAATTGTAATTGAACACCGGCGTAAAACGGAATTCGTAGTCCGGTGGCCGAAACACGGTGTCACCCTTGTAGAGAACGGTTTCAACAATCAGGTTCTGGTTGAAGAAGATCTGGTCGCCATCACCGATAGTGTCCAGCGTATTGGACTTCGCTGTGGTGGCATTGCCCACCGGAACGGGAATATTGCGTGCATTCAGGAGTGAATCGGACACCACACCAAGATTAAAGAACCAGTCCTTGCCAAAAACCGGCTTGTCCGCCTTAAGGGGGTTGTTACCGGAATATGGATCCCAAAGATTCTGCGGGTAACCCAGAGTGTCGACAATACGCCACCGGTCCGGCACCGGTGGCAAGTCACCCAGCGCCTCGAAGTTGACCGCCGGCAAACCGTTTTCTTTCCCGGTCCAGCGTCGCGTCTGCCAGCGGCCTCCTTCGGGTTCCACCGGTACCGTCGTCTGTCGCTTGATGATCGTCTTGCCACTACCTACATCCTCAACTGACATTTCAGGCTGCCCGGGACGGCGTGGTGCGCGTCGGCGCGGCCTGTTCAGTTCAGCCAGCTGGAAATTCGAACCGCGCTCGGTGCTCTGCAGCTGCATATCCGTCGCCCTGTACCGAGGATCGTCGGTTGACGCGGCCACCAAACCTGACAAGGCGCAACAGGTAACGGCGAGAACTATCCGGGTCAGAGGAATTTTACGCATCATACGTTTCCTTTTGTGACGATTCACAGACCGTTGCATACATCCTGGTCACTGCTGTCATTAAATGGTGTAACCGGACAGTTGACGTACCTCAACCGCACGCCATGCGGTGTGAGCGTATCCGCCCGAATCTGTCTGGGCGCATTGTCCACGCCGGATAACAACTGCTGTGCTGCCTCGTGAAGCCCGAAGAACGCTATAAGGTCATCCTGGTCGACACCATCACCGGAAACCCCGATGCCGCCAATGCGCACGCTGCCTCGATAGATCGGCACGCTACCCGGGAATATCTGGATCCCGTTGGCAAGCGCCGGGATGGGATTGACTGTTGCAAATCCGCCCAAACCGGTATCACCCGTGCAGTTGGTAACGACGTCATCGGTCACCGCACCTGCAACAAACCCGACATGATGGATCACAGCATTGTAAACAAGATCAAGCTGCAGCCCGGTTGAAAACACACTCCATTCGCTCTGCGGCTTGCTCAGAGGACCGGGAGGCCCGCCCACCGGACCGTCCGGGTATGTGGGCCTGGACAGGTTTCCGCCGGACCGGTCTGCGAATGCAACCGGACTGCCTGCTGACTCAAGCGCACCGGGGTCAGCGAGGAATCCCTGCAATGCGCTGACATAGTCACCGATCGTAATCGTACCCAGAGGCACAAGACCGCCATCGAGGTAAACAGTGTCCGGAAGAGCGCGCAACGCATCTGCGGGCGCAGGCGACGCACCGGTACCAGATACAAATACTGCTGTCCGGGCTTTCTGAAGTGAAACATCAGTGCCGAATACTGGAGCATCCCTCCCTCTAACCACTCCGAGAATAGCGCCGTTGGTATCAACCACCGAGATCGTTACTCGTGCTGCGGAACCCGTCGGCCGCCGGATCTGGGCGCGTGCACGGTTGGCTACTGAAAGTGCACTGCTGAGTATCTGCCTGACTTCGGCTGCAGTCAGGGTGTTGGCCGGATTACCGCCTGGTGTATCGGTACCTGCGATCGGTCGATAGCGCTCTGTGTTGGCATTGTCGACCAACACAAAGGCATCCAGACTGGCTGGGAAATCGAGTGTATCTGGCCGAATTCCAGACGCAGCCTGTCCAAACGCAGTGCCGGCTATGGCCGCGGCGCTGTTATAACCGGTAACCGCTACCAACTGCCCAACTCCACCAAGGCTTGCAAACGGGGGCGCAGTGGCTGGATTGCTGGCCAGGTTTGCAAACAGTGCATCAGAGAAGCGCAAGGTTTTTCCGAGCACCGTTATCCTGTCTGCGCGCCGGTCAACAGGTGCAGCAAACCCAAAGGTTCCCGCCACCGCAATCTGCTCATCTACCGATTGGTCAAAATCTACAATATCCTTGTCCAGACTGTAGCTACTGTCAGCAATAACACCGATCGCACCGACCGGCGTTCCGTCCTTATAGACAGGCAAACCGCCTGGATCAGCTGCCAGTCCCAGCGGTGAACGTTTGGGTCCTGCATCAGCCGGGCCATTAGCAAACCTTGCCGACAGATCAGAACAGGGTAGCTGGCTGAACTGTACCCCGAACAACGGTCCGGAAGGCTGATCCTTTTCACGCGGATTGAAATGCTCCTGAATGATTTGGCTCGCAGTTCGCGACGTAAAGGCATTCCCCTCAGTCGACAGGTACGCCCCGGTAACAGCTTTGGCAATCGCTGCCAGCGTGTCCGGAATAATACTAACTCCCTCCAGTCCACCAGTGATATTACCGCCAGAGGTAATCGTTACATTGTTCGGATTTGCGTTATTCATTTTGAAAACCGCGAGCACATTACCTACCCGGTCAACCACCGCAATGGTAGCTGCGAGCCCGAGTGCCTGCGCCTCCCCAACCGCCTGTGCTATCAAGGTCTGCACATCGGTGACAGTAAGGAAGGTTGATGCATTCGCACAGGAACCGTCACAGGCTATGGCTACCGTACCCGGACCGATGCCGGTACTGCCATCGCCCTCAGGATTGCCGCCCCCATCACTCAGGCAGGCGCCCAGCAACAGCGTCAGGCCAGTGACCACCAGTCCGTTGCGTATGTGCTTTCCCATCGCCATGTATTTTAGACTGGCAACACTCATCGGCTGCTTAGCTCCTCAATCTGAATAACAGAGTTTGTTTTCTCACCGGAACCATCCTCGGTGTACAACCGATCCATAGCCGGATTATGAAAGACATGGCAATCGACACACCTGGAGTCAAGTTTCGCTTCACTGGATGCCCCTCCATGGCACTTCCTGCAGGAATCAATCCCGGGCATCAGCACATCACCACTATCTTCCGAATCACTGGCACTATGACAGTCACCACAGTCAACGGTGGCATGGTCGCGATGACCGAACATGGCATCCGGCATCCAGTTATTATTAACCCGTACCGGTGCCACGGCCCATCGCACTGTGGTGGATTCATCGTCTTCGAGACGTTCCACCTCATGGCAGGCATTACACACGGAACGTTCTAAAATATCTTCGGCCGTCATGTTAGCCTGCTTTTCCGCCCACGCCAGAACCTGCTCCGGTTCCGGACCGGGACCGTCCTTGCCGGGTCGTCTCAGTGCCCGTTTGCGTACACTCGAACGCCTGACCTCGGGATTCTGCGCCAGCCCCAGCTTGCTGTAGTACTCGTCCAGCGTGGCCAGCACCACATCGACTTCGCCATGCGGCACTTCCCTGTCCGGTGCCTGTTCATCAAACGCAAGGCTGTGACACACCTTGCACTCTCCGGCCATGGTGAAGGGCTTCATCAATGCGCCGGCTGCATCTTCCACATGACAGTCGGCACATTCCATTATCTTCCTTCTACCACCAACGAGTTCTACACCTTCAGGATCCAGATGTTTCTTATGATCAAATTTCAGGTTGGACCGCTCGCGAACAGGGGACTCACCCGGGTTAACTTTCTTCGCCTGCCACAGTGTTTCACCATCGCGGAATTCCAGCTCCAGCAGGGTCAATCGAAACTCGGGGTGATCATTCTCAAAATCCGACACGGTACCGAAGCCGATCTCTTCGACCTCAACAACATTTGCATCGTCATGGCAATCATTGCAGAGAGCCTGATCGCGACGAACGATCTGCCCTGGTTCCTTGTGTTCCGTATGGCAACCCTGGCATTGTCGGTCCGACAGGCTACCATGGTATGTACTGTTATCAGGGACATGATGATTCATACCTTCGTGACAGGAGTCACATGCCCGGTTCGGTACCTGGTGGAAGGCCTTCTGGTGGCAGACACTGCAATCATTGCCGATCTCCGGCGTCCTGTGCGCAGCCGCCAGCGGGCCTGTTGACCAGAAGTTATCGCTCGGCAAATATTTATTGTCCCTCAGCACTTCGCCCACATCCTCACTGAATAATCCGGCCAGCGGTACGACAAACACCAGCAGCAAAACCACTGACGATAAAATCCATGCAAGCCCTGATTTTGATACCCATGTGTACCGCGCCCGTTGCTTGATGAAAGCACCGCTCGCCACCATCGCTTCATCGTCAGTCGCTCCATACTCAACCTGTATTGCAATCTCGAATCCCGGCTGCTCGGGTAGAACCGTGAGCCGGTGCGCAGCAATCGCGATCTCGTCTCCCGGCTTGAGCAAAGCAAGCCGGGTTGACTTACCGTTGACCTCAACCTTTGCAGTACTGCTGGCACGCAACTCCAGCCCGCCATTATGCTTTTTCGATATCCTGGCATGATGTGCCTCGATATCCGATCCCTGCAGGGATACCCCCTGGTCCGCACCACGGCCGATGGTGAGCACCTCTGTAACCAGCTCACTGTCACGGTATTCCAGGCTCTCCTTTCCACGGCCGATAACACGACGAATCAGGCAGTACATATCCTCTACCAGTATAGAAACACAGTAATGACATGCACTGTCAGCGCCACCAGAAGTACGAATGTTATCGGCAAATGTATATACAACCAGTCTTTCAGGCGCGCCTGCATGCGATTGTCGTTACGTAACACATTCAACAGCCTGCGCCGCTCGGTGAACAGGTCGACCAGGTCTCTGAGCACCACCGTCTCTTCCCCGCCATGGCTTCCGGACATCTGATCTGCCAGGTAGGTCAATATGGTTTCCTGGTTACTGTTGCTGGTCAGGCGCGATCCAGAGCCATCGGTCGCCGGCAGCAAAACCCTGGAGCTGTCCTGTCCCGGTACCAGCTGGTAGGTATCCGGTAATACTGCGGTACGCTCAATGGCACTGGTTACTGCTATCTGTACATCGGGCAAAGTGCCGGCAGCCAGGCGCTGGCCACGACGGTCCAGTTCCGCTATCTTCCCGTAGATCTCATCCCGGCCCCGGCCCGCCAGATTGCCGGCTATTTTTTGCGGGAGCACCTGATACAGATAGACGCCGTAGAAGCCACTGAATATAACGATGCACATCAGAACATATGACAGTGAGTGCACATTCCAGCCGATTTCTCCTGCTGAATGCAGGGTGGCGACAATCAGCAACGCCACACCGAAATAGACGTGGCCGGACAGCCAGCCCTGTACCGAGCCCATACCTGATGCATAGGAACGCTTGCGTACACCAAACAAGGCAAGCCAGACAATCAGCAGCGCACCAATGGTACCCATCGTATAACCGTACCAGGTACCGCCGTTTGGCCCTTCCGGTGACTCGTGCAGCACAAACAGCAATACCGCGATCGCTGTCACAGAGGCCGCCTGTAACAGGTATCTGGCTTTACCAAAAACGAGAAATGATTGATACATCATCCGTTCACCACATCATGGTCTGAAAACATCATGTTTATTCTTGTTTCACTGCAACAAAACGTAACGGTTGGCCACCTTGCTGAAATCCTCCGGCTTCACGCGCAACGCCGCACCGGTAGGACAGGATCTTACACAGGCCGGCCCACCATCCAGGTCCTTGCACAAATCGCACTTCACAGCTTTTTTTCCGCTACTTGCAGCACTATCAGCGGACACAGCACTCCGACCGCCGCCAAACAACCGGCCCAGAAAACCGGTGCCTGCCGGTTTTGCCAGCGAAGCCATGCTGATCACGCCGTACGGGCAGTTGTCGTAACAGTTGCCACACCCGATACAGGTAGTATGGTCGATAAAGACTTCGCCGGCCTGGGTGCGCAAAATGGAATTGGTTGGACAGTCTTTCATACAGTGAGGCTGTTCGCAGTGGCGGCAGGCAACAGGCACGTGTATACCGGCAAACGATGGGCCTGCCTCGCGTTTGAGACGCGATACGCCACCATGGGTATTCGCACAGGCAAACTCGCAGTTGTCACAGCCCACGCACAGGGATTCGTTAATGATCAAGGCATCAGTAGCCTCACCCAGTCCATGATCCATCAGAAAACGTACAATTTTCCCCCTTGCCGGAACGGATTCCATGTTGATATAGGTAGCCATCCCCTTGCGCATCGTGTTCTGCATGCGCTTAACCAGCGACTTGTCCTTCCCTATCAGCGCCAGCAGCTCATCCCGGCCCATTTTTATTGTTTCTACCGCCACTTCTGCTCGAGCCGTCTCGGTGTATCGACCGGTGTTCATGATAGAGGTTTCACCGACATAACCACCGGAGTGCACATAGCCCACGATCGAAGGATTTTCGTCGGTCTCTCTGAGCAGAGTGACTGAACCGACACGTATCACATGCAGGCACTCGCCGGCTTCCCCTTCGCGAAAAACCAGATCCCCGGGTGCATAACTGTTTAATTCCACCCGCACGGCAATCTCGCGCAACTCATCGACCGAAAGCGTCGGTGTAAACACTTCCTGCAGAACCCGGGCGATAAACAACTGGTCTATGCCTTCCCGTACGGTATCGATACTGGCACGCAGTTTGTTCATGACACGCCGCGGTGTCTCGATCAGCAGGCAATCAGCCTGCGCCGTGGCCGTATTGCTACGCCGGCGCCCTGATATCAGGCTGATCTCACCAAAAAATTCCCCTTGTCGTATCATGTGGGTGTGACCCAGACCCGATGAAAGTCCGATCATTACCTCACCGTCAATGACGGTGAAGAAACTGTTGGTGTATTCGCCTTCCTGGTAAATCACATCGCCTGCACTGAACGTCGTGATGGTGCTCTCCAGCATGAACTCACGAAACATCAGCGGGTTAATCTCGGCAAACATCGGCACACGCTGCTGTAGCAGGTTCATGCAGACATCGACATCCAGTTCGTAGGGCAGGCGCTGCAGACGTTCCGCCAACAGTTCATGATCAGCCGGCTTGATGTCCCTTCCAAGAAGGTACTCGACCACCTCATAGCCCTGGTTCATCGCCTGCTTGATCAACGGATAGCCACCCAGTGCGCCAACCACGTAAAGACCGGGAACGGTCGACTCGTACCGGGTTGTCAGTGTTGGCAATGCGGCGGGTTTGGTACTGGGGAATTCGATACCGCAGGATTCGACAAATTTTCTGGGTGGAATCGCACCCAACCTGGCGATAATGCGGTCGCAGGCTACCTCGGCTTCACCCTCTTCGGTCTTCAGTACCAGCAACCCCGGCTTGCCCGACGCTTGACCACTCTCCACCCTGTCCACCGTGCTCTTGTAAAAGCATTTGATGGAACCATCTTCGATGGACGCCAGGATCTTGTCGATGTTGGCCGGTTTGGCACGGGCAAATTCGTCTTTGCGATTGACGATAAACACCTCGTTCTGTTTTGCCAGCCCGAGCGCATTTTCGATAGCTGAATCACCCGCACCAATAACGACAATCGATTCGTCCTGGTATTCGTCCGGATCGTCCAGGGTATACTGAATAAAAGGCAGGTCCCCGCCTGGCGCAGCTATCTTCCGTGGATTCCCCTGTACACCGATAGCCAACACGACATGTTCCGCGCGGATACTGCCACCATCCGCGATGGTCAGGGTAAAGTCGCCCTTTTGCCCACTGATCCCGGTGACTTCCGCTTTGTAGCGGATATTTACCTTGTGTTCACTGATCCCGTTATCCCAGGTATCAAGCACCTGCTCACGCGTACCGACATCGAATCCAACATCGCTGCGCAAGGGCAGATAGGACGGTTCCGCCATTACCAGTTTCCCCTTCTGGTAGCGCTGAATGGTGTTGGAAAAGGTTTCGGAAGACTCGAGAAGAATATGTGACTGGCCCAGCTCGGCGGCGTGCACAGCCGCACTCAACCCGCCCGGGCCGGAGCCTACAATTGCCACTGTGACTGCTTCCTGAGCCATATTAATCCGGTCTTTTGCTTAACGCGGATGTCTACTGCCTGTAAATACAACCGCAAGGGTTAGACGATGTTTTTATTACCTGCTCGCCAGCGCTGAAGAAAGCTCGCGAGGAGCATCCAGATACGCGCCGTCACTTCTAACTGGCGGGAACAGAAACTCACCTGCTTCATGTCCTGCATACTTGATAGGTGCATACTGGGGATTCTGTGCGATACGCGCAGCTGCCGTATCACCCTTAACCTTTGCCTGAACACTTCGATACAGATTAAAGCCCTCCAGAATACCTTCATTATCCTGCAGCACATCCAGAAACGCCCTGGCAAATACCGAATGTTCTCCACCACCCGAATCCAGCACTGGCTGCACGCCTCCCGAACTCAACACCAGACGGGCCCTGACCCTGGACATGGCCTCGTACCACTTTTGTTTTTTGCTTGACGTCATGCCGGTATCCAGGCGCGAAACCGAAGACCGGGTCAGCGTGCCCGAATAACACGAATCGGCAACTACCAGAATATGCTTTGCTGCCATCACATTCAGAATATCAGTAATGGCAACATTCGATATCCAGTTCGTGCTGCTGTCAGTTTCCGAATCTACCGGCAACCAGTACCCACGCAGATTTTTGTTATCCAGCTCTCCATGACCGGCATAGTAGATCAGCAGATTACTTTCTTCGTCCAACTCTTTTCTAAGCTTGTTCAATGCCGAGAGAATGGCATACCGATCGGCATCCAGCAGCAGCGTCGTCTTGAAACCGTAACGCTGCTCCAGCACCCGGGCGACAGCGCTGGCATCACTTCGCGCAGTGCGCAAATCGGGCAAGCTGCCGTAGTTGTTATTGCCGATCACCAGCGCGTGATAGGTTCCGAAAGACACACCCATCGCAGTGGCTTTCCCGGGCGTGGGGTCTGCGGTAGGGGCGGCTTTTTTCGCTTTTGCGGGCTGAATAACAAAATCGAGTTTTGTGCGCTGACCGAACTTGTCTACCGCCACAGCATGGACAGCGGCGTCAGTCGCCTGCAGCTGGATCTTTGACTGGAACAGGCCGCGCTGGTCAACCTTCTGCGCCAGATCGTTAATCCGGAAAGACAACAGTTCGCTGGCCGGAGTCACACGGCCGATGATCTCGATCTCGGGAACTATCGAACGCAGGCGGACCATCGGCGTGCCGCGTGTCAGCGCAATCGGCGGTTCAATGATTTCTATCGACGGGCCGAGGGCCACCGGAATCTCCACCGCCGCAAATTCCGACACATCACTGACCTGTGCTGTTCCGACGGACTCGGCAGCCGCAGTCTGCATTTTTTCAATTTCCTGTTTCTGTATGGCTATCTCCGCCTGCCGGTTCTGCAGTTCTTTTTCCAGCGCGGCAATAGCTGTTACCGATGCTGCACCCTGTGCGGCCAGCGCCTGTTGTGATATTTCCAGCTGGGACTGCAGCGATTCAACTTCCTGATTACGCGTACTCAGCACCAGTTCCAGTTGACCCTGCTTCTGCTGGATATCGTGCAGTTCGTCATTCAGCTTTCCCTCCCGGCGCCTGGCCTGATTCTCCAGTCGGCCGGTTTCACTCTGCTGATTTTTCAGGGCGGTATCGAGTTCCAGTACGCGGGCTGACCACGCAGCTGCCTGGGCTTTGCTGGTCTCGTCGGTTACCAGTTTCTGCTGTGACATGGCGCGCTTCGCCATCGCCAGCTCGTTCCGTGTCTTGTCAAGTTCGAGCCTGCGTTTCTCCGTTAGCTGTGTGGACTGGTCGATCTCTGCCCGCAACCGTTCCACCTCTCCCTGCTGTTGCTGCAGTTCCTTGCCTAACCGCTCCTGTTCACTCCGGGTATCGATCAATTCCTGCTCGAGCGTAGACACGGCAGCACCATGTTCCTCGATCTGCATGCGCAGTGCCGCAAGCTCCTGGTCTTTATCCTGGAGTTGCCGGTGCAGGCTCTGATCCCTGTCGCCCGAGGAAGCCAGCGAACTTTGCAACTCGCTATGCATGCTGCGGTTGCCCTGTTCGAGTCTGGCGATGTTGTCCTTCTGTTTCTCGACCTCGGCTTCCAGACTGTCAACTACAGACTGCAGACGGATGCTCTCAATCTCTGCTGTCTTGTTGTTGGCAGCTGTGGCCTGACTAACCGACAGCTCCTTGCGCGCAGTCTCCAGTTCTGTCTGCAAGGCGGCGACGTCATGGCTACGTTGGGCGACGGTGGCCTCTCTTTGTTGCAGGTCATTGCGTAACTGCTCAACCCGTAGCTGCTGTTCCGCCAGTTGTGCGATCAGATCCTGACGTTCACTCGCAACCTGGTCCAGCTGCTTCTTCAATTCATCAGCCGATGCACCGGCGTCGGGTGCGACGACCACCGCGCCCGGGGCAATCACTGTACCCGCCTGTTTTTTCGCCTCGATCTGCTTCGCCAGGCGCACCACCTCGGCTTCAGATGTTTTCAAGCGGGCTTTGCGCGCGCTGATCTCACGCTGCATGCGTTCAGTCTCACTGCGAAGCCCAATGACCTCGGTACGCAACTGTTCCGTCTCCACAGTAGCTGATTGTCGCCGCGCCGCTTCAATCGACGAGACAAACTCCAGCTCGCCACCAGACAGTCCGGAGGCCTTGCGGTACCAGTTCATGGCTTCTACCAGATTCCGCTCAACACCCAGACCGCTTTCATACAGGTAGCCAAGATTGATCTGTGCTCGAGAATAGTTCTGCGCCGCAGCTTTCATGTACCACTGCAGGGCTATTGGATAATCGGAGAGCACCCCCAGACCCTTTTCATAGATCTCGCCAACATAAGTCTGCGCGGCAGGATCACCGTCCTGCGCGCGGGGTAACCAGATTTTCAGGGAAGTGGAATAGTTGGCTCTATCGTAAGCCACGTATTCGCCGCCACGAATCTCGCAATCTACAGCTGTTGTCTTGATCGCAGGTCGTTGCGTAAGGTAGGTGAATTGCTGACCAAGCTTGTGCAGTTGTCCGGGCAACAGGCAATCAACCACCAGCAGCGCATCGGGATCACCCGCCCGAGCAGCCGCTTCGCTGACTGCATTTTCATCGGTCGTGGCACAGCTATAGACGGAAAGGGGAAGAATAAGCCAGTAGCTTAATCGAGCAAACAGTCTCCGGACGGCCATGCACACTTCGGTCATGGCCCTTCAGGCCCCGCCAAAGATATGCCGTAGTCGAAACGACAACGCGCACGCGCCCCGTCACCGGATACAGACATCTCCCGCTCCTCATCCCGATTGGTATTATTATTGATGCAGCGCATGCCCTGGCGACAGCAACCGCACGCTTCTTCTACTTCCAGCTTTTTCTAAACCCGGATACTTCGCCGGTGCACTTTAAATCTAGCACACCCCATCCACATGTCAATTTATATGGCTGGCAGTCGCATTCAGTTAGAGGGCTCCATTTGTTCAATCTCCTGTATCCCCTGCCGGGCTGCCAGGTTATCCGGATCCATACCCAGCACCATCTGGTACGCTTCATAAGCATTGGCACCGGGTGGCTCCCTGAGCCGGCCGATCGCCATATGGGCAGCGGCGCCCTGCAGCAGCCGTTTGATTCTTCCCTGACTGGCCGTATCCGTATCGGGTGCTGACGATTCAAGCGCCGGAACCGTCGCGGTCGTTTTGACTGCTGCCACTTCCGGCATCGTATTCAGAGAATCACTGTAGAAGTAAAAACCCAGACCGGCCAGTGTCAGAACGGAAAGAACAGCAACAGGCGCTGCAACCCGCCATGGACTCGGTGATTTCCGCTCCGTATCGGGAGGCACGCTCGCAGATGCCGTTTCAGCCTGCCTCGCCAGTGTTGCTGCCGCCGTCAGGGCCTCAGCAGCCCCATTCACTGTGTTTTTCGGGACACGCGTATCAATTGCAGCGCCCACGGCGCTGTCCGACATGGTCGCGGGATCATAAACCCTGGAAGATGGGGCAATCAGCGTCTTATTGTCCGGGTCCACTCCGTACTCGATCGTCCTGTTTCCTGCCATACTGTCCAGTGCTTGAATCAGTTGCCGGGCGTCTTCAAAACGGTCATCAGGGTTCTTGGCCAGCAGGCGGTCGATTATCGGCTGATAAATGGCCAGATGCTCAGGCAGTGCCGGTACCGGCTGATTGAGATGCATCAACGCTGTCGCAAACGCATCCCCGCTGGTGAACGGACGCTGGCCGGTCAACATTTCGTAGAGGACTATACCCAGGCTGTACAGGTCCGAGCGTCCGTCAAGTTCTGCTGCCCTCGCCTGTTCGGGGCTCATGTACTCCGGCGTTCCGATGGCGTAGCCCATTTGCGTCAGCTGTTTGTCTGACTCAAGCGCCTTGGCAATACCAAAATCCGTAAGTGTAGCTTCGTTCCCCTCCCGAAACAGGATATTGGCTGGCTTGATATCACGGTGAATAAACCCGTGCAGGTGCGCGTAGCCCAGCGCACCGGCAATACTGCGTGTGACGTTCAGCGCTTCCTGCGCACCGATCGATGTCGTCAGCCGATCAGTCAGACTGCCACCTTCGACATATTCCATCGCCATATAGTAGATGGAGTCATGACAACCGATATCGTAAATATTGACGATGGAGGGATGCCTGAGCCTGGCAACGGTTTTACCTTCTGTAAGAAAACGTTCACAGAATGTTTTGTCTACCAACAGCGAGGAATTCATCACCTTGAGCGCAACCTTACGCTCGAGCGACTCCTGTATACTGAGGTATACGGTGGCCATACCCCCTTCGCCGAGCACCGACTCAATCTTATAACCGGGGATTTCCAAAGGAGCCGTCATGAGAGCCAGTATACCAAGTTAACTCTTTGTTTATAGGTGGAAAGCTTGTTTAGAGCAATTGTATACCAACTACTAACCTTATGTAACAACAAGCAAAAATCCGGATCGGGCATATTGCGTCTGGGTTTTCTGCTACTGCTACTGGACTCGACCCTGGCTGGCTGCACGGTGTCGAACCACAAGCACATCGACGCACTGGCCAGCTCATCGGGATTTGAACGCCGCCTGGTAAAAGGCAGTATGTTCGAGCATGTGGTGTGGCTGAACCAGCCTTCCCGGCCAGGGGACACCCTGCACATTTATCTGGAAGGTGACGGCAGCCCCTGGATCAGGCAGTTCTGGGTAGCGTCTGACCCAACCCCCGAGAACCCGCTTATGCTGGGGCTAATGCAGATGGATAGCGTCCAGAGCGTCTATCTCGGGCGTCCGTGCTATTTCGGTCTGGCAAGCCGACCGGCCTGCGAAACCCGCTACTGGACGGGCGCGAGATACTCGGAAACCGTTGTCGACAGCATGCAACGAGCCCTGAACCGGGTTATCGATAAGACGCATACCAGCGAGTTGGTCTTCATGGGGCACAGTGGCGGCGGAACCCTTGCCATGCTGCTCGCCGAACGATTTCCGCAAACGCGAGCAGTTGTGACACTTGCCGGCAATCTGGACATTGATCGCTGGGCAGAACTGCACGGTTATGTACCTCTGCAGCAGTCGCTGAATCCCGCTACTCGCAAACCGCTTTCCGCTGATATCTACCAGTTACATCTGGCGGGCGCCGCCGATCGGGTGATCCCTCCAGCCATCATAGAACCTGTGGTTGCGAAACAGCCAGGCAGTCGCCTGGAGATCATTTCCAACTACAATCACAACTGCTGCTGGAAAGCTATCTGGCCCGACATTCTGCAAACAGTTGCGAGCAAAACTAGAATTCCCAGCGCCCCCCGGCCGTGAATATATGCTCGCTAATATCCTCCAGGCCCAACCAGGTCTCGTACTGCAGGAAACCCTGCAAGCCACCCTTCGATACGGCTGAAATTCCGAGCGATAGCGAGCCATAATCAGAATCCAGCGAATCTGTTCTGGTGAGCAGTGGTGTGCCGGTAAAGTCATTCACATAACGCGTACGGATGATGTCAGCATCATTGCTGAACTCATGTATCCACTCCAGACGCGCCTGCGGTATCAGGACACCAAAACCCTGGCTCATTGCATAGGCAATCTGCCCACCCAGCACCCCGGTTAGCGAGTCGGCGCTCTGGTCTTCTACACTGATGTTCAGGCCACCTGCGCCGGTTTCCTGGTAGCCGTCGACATCCAGATCGACATAGGTTACCCGTGTGTAGGGACCGTAAGACAGCGCTTTGTAATTGAAATTATACCCTGCACCGCCACTGAAACTGACCGCATCACCATCGGTATCAGCTTTCGCAGTTGCATTTTCACCCGGCTGCGCAGTGTTGGATGTATAGAACACCCGGCGCTTGATGTCATAGTCGTTGCTGACATAACCGGCCATGCCTTCCACATAGAAACGGTCGAGGTAATACGTGCCATAAACCGTGGCACCATACCCATCCAGGTCCACATTACCACCCGCCACTGTGGCCGATTTGTCATAGTCAGCATCGACATGGTTATAGCTGCCGGCAACCCCCATGACAAAATTACCGGTAAAGCGGTAATCCACGCCACCGGTAATACCCCAAGTGTCGAAATCGAAACCGTTCTCCTTATCTGTTCCGTCCTTGTCACCTGTGCTGACCAGGCCATTCATAAAGGCGCCGAGCCTGCTGACTCTGAGCCCACTGTCGGCACTGGCCGCGCCACCGTGTCTCCGCCCGTCTTGCCTGACCACCTGCTCATAGGCGAGCAGCGATGCATCACCACCGTCCATCTGCAGGTGCGCAAGACTGACGCCGCTGACGCCGGTGCGCAGCTCGGTCAGCCGCAGGCCGACATTGGCAAGCTGGCCGCTGGAAGTTTCCGTGGTGAATGATCGTGCTGTCAGCCCCTCTTCGCCAGCCACTTGTTGCAGCGCAGCATTCAGCTCGCTGTCAGTCAGTCCCAGGCTGAAAGCCGAAGCCCCGGTGCCGTCAATATCGTTGGCGGTCTGCACAAGACGACGGCAGGCCTCGAACAACGCCTGCTGGTCAGGCGGTAAGGTGCCTGCCGCTCCACCAGCAGCTCCCATCTGCGGGCAGATCACATCGACCGATGTACCCGTATTTGACTGCAACTCGGTCTGGCCCGTTCGGTCACTGAGTGCGGCACTGGCGGCGACAGGTACCAGAAGTGCCAGCGATATGCCTAAGTTCAGGATTCGACATGGGTTGGATTTTGTGGAATGGGTATACTTTCGGTTGGCTGGCAACCGCGCACGATTAACAATCATGGGTACTGGACTCCTCTATCCCGCCTGACTCTTCTATTTTGTTGTTTTCGTGTATTTTATTGTTTTCGTGTCATCCTGCTGCTCGACACGCTATTAGTGATTCTGAACACTCTGTTATATTTGTCAAGTTTTCAGATAGAACCCGCGGCGACACCCACCCTGTCGATGAAAACCACATCACGACACGGGATGTTCATCCTTTTTATCAGGTTGTCATTCAGTCTGCGCCACAAACAGAAAATCCCCGAACTCGTGGTTACTGCCTTTCAGTGCAGCATACTCCGGCACCTGGTCCAGACCAAGCTCGCCCGCCCGACGAGTGACACGTTCACGAACCTGCTGGAACAGACGGCCACCATCGAGCACTGCGTTATTATTCTGCAACGCCTCGATGAAGGCGTTGGCAAACACGGAATGGCCCCCGCCACCGCCGTCCAGAACCGGCTCCAGACCACCCGAGGTCAGCACTATGCGGGCACGGTTGGTCGCCATGACCTGCAGCCAGCGATCCCTGGCTTCCTCCGACATGCCGGGATCAAGATCTGAGGTGGCCGCCCGGTTCATGGCACCGCTGTAGCACGAATCTGCAACGATCATAATATGCTTGGCGGACATGCGATTGATAGCGTCGGTAATATCAATAGTCGATATCCAGTTAGCGGGCGAATCGGGCTCGGCATCTGCGGGCAACCAGTGACCGCGCATATTGACGCGGTCGTACTCGCCGTGACCTGCATAATAAATGAGCAGGTTGTCTTTCTCAGTCAGGCTCTTTCTCAGTTCGCTGACAGTTTTGATGATTTCATAGCGAGTGGGATTGATGAGCAGTTGTGTGGAAAAACCGTAACGCTGTTTAAGTATGGTTTCGATCGCCTTTGCATCGGTCACCGCAGTTTCCAGGTTGCGGTAACTGGCATAATCGTTAATGCCAATAACCAGTGCGTGGTAACGGCCATAGGACGAATCCGCATCGGGCCCGCTGCCCTGACTCGCCACAAGCACTTCTTTCGGCGGTAAAACCAGCCAAAAATCACGCTTGTCCTGGTTTCCATTTTCATCAACGGCGACTATTTCAACATGGGTACGTTGTTCATCTATAGGCACGGTACGCCTGAAAATACCTTTGTCCGACGTCTCGAGCGGTTTTCCATTCAGACTCAGCGAAACCAGGTTCGCCGGACCACTCACCCGCCCCACGATCAGCCGCTCGTCGGTGTCCTTGTCCGATAACACCTGGTTTGCCGATCGCATCAGTGGAGGGTCGAGTATGTCTATAAGCAAATTCTGGTTATTCTGTTGCGCGACAACCTGCGCAGGTTCAGCAGAAGGCGCAGGAACTACCGGTGCCACAGGTGGCGGCCTCGGCGCAGGTGCCTGCGCAGGTTCAGCGGGCTGAACTTTTATAATAACGTTGTCAGTTCTATCGAATCGCTTGCGCCTGTAATCACGATTCTCACGCGTCTGGGCCATGACAGCCCTGGCCTCTTCACCAGTGACCCAGAGCACTTCGTACCGGGTAAGCGGAGAACTTGAATTGAGCAGTATCTGGTAGAGTTTTTCACCTGGTCGGTCAGGATGATCACAATCGCCCTGCTGGATCTTGAACAGCCGGCGCTCTTCGAAACTGCTGAACCCTCTCACCCCATAACACTCTGTTGTTTCCACAGTTACCTGCTCGGCCAGCGCATCGGAGCCGACCAGATATATCAGCAACAAAAGTGCGTACCGCGCGCATCCACATCGAAGCATGTCGATAATTCCCCGCTAACTGATGAACGGCTCCATGCAAAGATCCTAGCGAATGCCTGCAATAAAGCAAGCCGATAGAGAAACGATGGTCTATAGTAGTATAGGCCAGCAGCCGGGTCACGCTGAAAGCGTTGAGGTTGCTGAGCGCTTTAAAAATTATACCAATAATGGAGAAACCCTAATGAAAAGAATCCTCTGGAACTTACTCCTCGCCGGCGCATGTGTTGCCTTGCCGGTCTCTGCGGGATGGAATCCATTCGAGGCCAAAACAGAAACCAAGGTCACTTCGGGAACAGAATCACCCGGCATCCAGGATGCGCAGAGCGAAGACTACAACGGCCCGAAGGCACGGGTCGCGGTATCCCGCTTTACCAACAAGGCACACGGTTCGCATTGGTACTCGCACCAGATTGGTGACGGCATGGCCGACCAGCTGACCACAGCACTGGTTAACAGCAACCGTTTCATAGTCCTTGAACGCCAGCAACTCAGTGATGTCATGGCGGAACAGGATCTTGGCGCCACGGGACGCGTCCGGGGCGATACGGCAGCACCCATTGGACAGATCGAGGGTGCCGAACTGCTGATCACCGGCGCAGTCACCGAATTCGAAGGCAACGCCGAAGGCACAAGGGCCACCGGTGGCGGTCTGCTGAGCAATGTCGTCGGCGCGGTAACCGGCTCTGTGAAAAAGGCGCACATGGCCATCGATATCCGCGTTATCGACACCAAGACATCGCGCGTATTGCTGGCAACCAGTGTTGAAGGTTCCGCATCGAATGTGGATATCGGTGCTCTGGCCGGCGGTTTACTGCGGACCAGCGGCTCCACCAGTGC
>Ga0316192_10001191_pt1 | contig 19179 bp, 22 predicted proteins | sample MerIslwburrow_MG_FD_204931 | JGI IMG/M metagenome (GOLD analysis project Ga0316192, IMG submission 204931) | Coastal sediment microbial communities from Maine, United States - Merrow Island worm burrow | ecosystem: Environmental > Aquatic > Marine > Coastal > Sediment | place: USA: Maine...
CCCCAGGGTTTGTCCGGCCAGTTCCCTGATCGGGTAGTCCAGCAGGCAAAATGATTCGGCAGTGTGCCATTTCCCCTTACTGACCGCGGTCTGGTAGTCATGGAGGTGGTGGGTAAGGGCGAGTATCAGGGTAAAAACATGCTCAACCACCGATGTGGTGGCATATCCGCGGGCATTGCAGACGGTAATTCCACGTTCCTTAGCCGCACCCAGATCAACATTGTTGGTCCCGGTGGCGGCTACGCAGATCAGTTTCAGGGAGTCGGCGAGCTGCAATGTCTCCCGGTCCAGCAGCACCTTGTTGCTGATAATGATGTCTGCATTCTGTATTGCGTTTCCGACTTCGTCGGCAGTTGTTGTGCCGCGTATCGACCAGTCGGGCAGGCTGGACTTCAGGGCACCCAGATCGAGATCTTGCCGGTCTACCGTCGCACTATCAAGAAACACGCCACGCATAGTGTTCGGCGGTTACCTAGTTGCTTCCCAGCATATCCTGTTTGAGTGACTTGCTGACAGGCTTCGGGCCTAACCAGATCTTCAACAAGGCACGAAAGAAGTCATTGCCTTCAACTGCGCCACGCCATTCGCCGTTGATGCGAACTTCTGTGCCTCTCTCAGGGGTGTATTCGATACTCAGGACATCACCTTTATGTGCGGCGGTAAACAGTTTGTTGAAGGCATCCAGTCGCGGCTGGAATGCCTGAAGCTCTCTTTTTGAAAGATTGGCATCCAGTCCGTCTATCCAGCCGTCAGTCAGCTTTTGCTTGCTGATTTCTTTGTAGAGAATGTGCATCAGCACGCTGGCGGGTCCCGCGTCGCTGAGTATGGCACGGGCATCCATTGTCTTCGCCGGCAGGTAAAGTGCTCCGACGTAGATGTCTATATAGAGTTTTTCCCGCAGGCCGGCGCCGTTCAGCAGCAGCGCAGTCTTGCTGTCAGCGGAAGAAATTGTCTCCGCAACTTCAATTCCCTCGATTTCAAGTGCAGTAGCCGGCAGGCTGTAAATCAAAGTACCCAGAACAAGAGTCAGGACGTGTCTGTACATGGTTTCTCCTCGAGAGTCAGGTTGTTTTATTTCTGCCGTGCAGGGTGTCGTGTGATATTTTCGACGTGGACCGGGAAGTGTCCGGATCTGACATCGTTATAGTAGCGTTCAAGTGTCAGCTTAACGACCGGAAAGGCCAGTTCATGCCAGGGAATTTCGTGTTCCTCGTGCAGCCTGACTTCCAGGCTTTCATCCCCCGGCCGGTAATCCTCTGACTCCAGCTGTGCACGAAACATCATGTACACCTGATTAATGTGCGGAATGCTGAAAACGCCGTAGAGCGCCAGATCGGTGACTTTGCCACAGGCTTCTTCCCATGTCTCACGTGCGGCTGCCTGTTCGGTAGACTCGCCGTTCTCCATGAAGCCGGCAGGGAGTGTCCACAGGCCATAGCGCGGTTCAATGGCGCGGCGGCACAGTAATACGCGGTTGTCCCAGACGGGCAGGCAGCCAGCGACGATCTTCGGGTTCTGGTAATGTACCGTGTGGCAGGCGTCACAGACATGGCGTGTGCGGTTGTCGCCTGCAGGGACTTTCTCGATGACGCGTTCACCGCAGTTACTGCAATAAATCATATGGATACAGTTACAGATGGCCGGTTATCGTGTTGTCCGACATTAGCATAGATTGCCGCCGCAAATCCTGGTGAATCGTTGTTCACGCACGGCAGACTGTTAGTGCCTGATCAGCTTTTCCGCCAGGGTCAGGCCAAGCATGGTCTTGGCATCCCGAAGGGTGCCGTCGTATACCTGCGCCAGGGCCACATCAAAGGGCAGCCAGTGTACTTCTATTACCTCGTCTGTTTCGGGTTCGGCGGCAAGGTGTGTTAACCCACGAGCAAGAAACAGGTGGATGATCTCGTCGCAGAAACCCGGTGTTACCAGTATGCCACCGAGGGGCTGCCATTGATCAGCCTCGATTCCGGCCTCCTCCAGCAGTTCACGCCTTGCTGTCGTTTGCGGAGCTTCATCCGCTTCCAGTTTGCCGGCAGGTAATTCCCATAACCAGCCACCGCTGGCATGTCGATACTGGCGCAGCAGGCAAACATGCTGCCGCTCGTCGAGCGCCACCACGGCGGCTCCGCCCGGGTGACGCACTATTTCCAGCTCCACCGTCTCGCCATTGGGCAGAGTCAGGGATTCAATGCCAAGTTGCAGTATTCGGCCTTGGAATATTGGTCGGGTAGTGTGAGACAATCCGGTTTTCCTCTTCAGTGGCGATATGCCGTGCAGCCATTTTACATGCAACAGGCACTGCGATTCTCATGTACGCAGTGTGGCGAGTGCTGCGCCACTGCCGGCGATTATTATGTGTACCTGAATGGCGAAGAGTCTGAAAGGATTCGTGCCTCTCTGCAACTGTCGCGTAGCTGGTTCCGGCGTCGCTATCTGCGGTGTCTCGATGAGGGTGACCAGGTGCTGGCATCCGCGCCCGACGATCGGTGCATCTTTCTGGATGCAGAGGGCAGGTGCCGGGTGTATGCCGTTCGCCCGGTTCAATGCAGGACCTACCCGTTCTGGCCGGAACTGGTTGGCAGTGCCGTGGCATGGAATCGCGAGGCCCGGCGTTGCGAGGGCATCAACCGGGGCAGGGTGGTCGCCCGTGCGACTATTCGGCGTGCGCTACGGGAATGCCTTGAACAGCAGGAAATAGGCAAGCGGGGTTGCAGGTGTTAATCCTGTGGTTCAAAGACCGCAAACAGCTGGCCGGCCTGGGCGGGCGCATACGGGTCGTGGTGCAGGCTGACCAGCGACATGCCCTGTGCCGGCGTCAGCAACGGCCCCCGTGTCAGGGTATCAAAGTCTTCCCCTCCCAGCAGTTGCTGCGCGACCGTCAGGTAAAGGCGGTTAATGAGCTTTGCGCCAAGCAGGGTATAGAAAACTTCCGGTCCGGCGATGGCATAGATGCTGCGGTACCCCAATGCGGCCAGCTGCGTGATCATGCGGCTGCCGTCAACCACAGTGCTGCTACCGGCACGCAACACCTCGATTCCTGACGCCTGTAATGCGTCTACCCTTGTCTGGTCAGAAGCTTCACCGGTAATGACCAGGATGCGGCGTTGCCGATAGGGCTCCAGTGCAGCCAGCGGGATGTCCAGGCTGCCGCTGAGAATGGCAATATCAGGCTGTTCTCCTAAGCCCTGTGCCAGTCGCCACTCGCGGATATCACCGAATTCTGCCTGCTGGCCGACGGGCAGCTGGTCCTGTGCCTCGCCTGTAAGGCATTGCCGGAAGTAGCGGCCGCTGGTCACCAGCAGGTCGGCCTGCCCGGCAAGCTCCTGGTACAGGCGCCAGTCACGCGGATTAACTGTCGCCGTGGGCACCGTGTGGGTTGTACTGTCGCTACTGCCAAGCGCAATGCGGCCATCCAGCGAGGTAATAAAATTACTGTAGACAAAAGGAGTGCCTGGCTGCCCTTTCAGGTGCAAGTGATGCTGCAGGTACAGCCCCTCCAGCGGGAATTCCTCGCCCGTTGCAGGATAGAGTCGGGTTACCGGTGTCTGTATGATCATGCGTCCCCGGGATATGCAATATCCCGTCGATAGATTGATTCGGTGCTATAAATAAAAACGGGGCCATAGGGCCCCGTTGTCGATTTCAGGTCAGTACAGGTATCAGGCTTCGACTACCTGTTGCAGGTCAGATGATTTACGACTTGCCCTGGTAGTCCTGGATAGCCGCCTTGATGGCGTCCTCAGCCAGTACCGAGCAGTGAATCTTGACCGGCGGCAGCGCGAGCTCTTCCGCGATATCGGTATTCTTGATCTCGCGAGCCTCATCCAGGGTCTTGCCTTTTACCCATTCTGTCAGCAGCGAGCTTGAGGCAATTGCCGAACCACAACCATAAGTCTTGAACCTGGCATCCTCGATGATGCCGTTGTCACCAACCTTGATCTGCAGTTTCATGACATCACCACAGGCAGGCGCACCCACCATGCCGGTACCGACCTGCTTGTCACCCTTCTCGAACGAGCCGACATTTCTCGGGTTCTCGTAGTGGTCCAGTACTTTATCGCTATATGCCATTTCCGATTCTCCTAACAGCTGAAATATTTCAAACTATGTTTACGCGGCGGTCTGGCGGAAGCTGGATCCAAACAGCGAGGTTTGTGCGTCACTGCTCGCTGACTCGATGGCCTCTTCCAGTGTAATACTGTTGAGGTAGTCATAGATGCGGTTACTCAGGCGTAGCCACATCTGTGCACCGGCAGGGGCTTCGCCCTGTGTGTGCGGCTGCTCTTCGCGCCGCGTGACGTCATCAACCGTGGCCAGGATATTGGCAATGGTAATTTCAGATGCAGGACGGGCAAGGCAGTAGCCACCACCCGGTCCGCGCATGCCTGTCACCAGACCATGCTGACGCAGTCGTGCGAACAGCTGCTCAAGATAAGAAATCGATATGGCCTGCTGCGCAGAAATATCAGCCAGCGTTACCGGTCCTTTCTTGTGCTGTAGCGCCAATTCCATCATTGCTGTGACAGCATGGCGTCCTTTTGTTGATAACTTCATAGCTAACCTCGATGAATACGGTATTGCAGTGTCGCTGCCGGTAGCGCTGGTCCGTATCCTGTGTTCAGATTTTCCAGTGCTCCGGTGCTGGATTCATGAAGTGAAACCAGCCGATATCATGGGCATATGATAATAATAGTTGAGTCTTTTAGTCAAGATTTATACCCGTTGAGTTATGTGATAATAACACAAAATATGACTATTATTCAGTAGCTTAATTATAAACTATCCTGATGTGGGTATATCAGGTGGGGGGCAGGGGAAAAACCCCAATGCTTCCCGTGGAATTTAGGGCTGGCAGCAGATCCCGCAATCCTAAGCGCTTAAAACCGAACCACTTTATTCGGTCACCCCGGTAGCTGTGCATAACGTGGAGACAATCGACGGGGGTTTGTTACAATGACTACGAGAGCCGCCAAACACTGCTTTTGAGCAGTGCCGGGTTGGCCTCAGTCATAAAAAAATTTAAATTGAAAATCAGGCAGGAGCAGAAAATGGCAGCAGATTTACCGGGTGGCGTCGATCGACGCCAACGCTCACGCAAGAAGCTGGATGCACTTGTGTCCTCACGCAACGCGACACTGACGCTGCTCACGGAACTGGCAGGTCGTCAGCCATTCAACCCCGAACCCTCTGTGGAAAAGGCGCTGCGTGCGTTTTGTGAGGCCCTGATCGACTATACCGCCAGTGCTCACTTTCAGTTGTACCGCTATCTGTCTGATAACCGTGAACGCCGCTCATCGGTGCTCTCGGTCGCAGATGAGATCTATCCGAAGATTATAGAAACCACTGACCAGATCCTGCGCTTTAACGACAAGTACGAGTCGATGTCTCTGGACAACAGTGTTGAATTTCTGGCCGTTGATTTATCCAACCTCGGGGAGTGCATAGCCGAACGTATCCAGCTTGAGGACGAGGTTATATCTGCCATGGCGGGCGGCGTACATTAGTTTCAGGCGCTGCTTCATAACTTCTGGACAATATGGGTGCACAGGGATGTGTGCCAGCGCATTATGCACAAGCCGATCCCGGTGATTTTACAGCTGATGTTTTCCCCGGCTGACAGGGTAACCACACGTAATACTCACAGACTGTCTGCAACGCATATACCCATGGAGACGAACTGATGGCCAGCACTGATACTTCACCGGCAACGGTTGATACCCTGGTGGATATCATGGCGCAGTTGCGTAATCCGCAGGCAGGTTGTCCCTGGGACCTGGAGCAGGACTTTCGTTCAATTGCACCCTACACACTCGAAGAAGCCTACGAAGTAGTGGATGCCATTGAGCGGGATGATCCTGCGGCGTTGCAGGATGAACTGGGTGACCTGTTATTTCAGGTGGTCTATCACGCACAAATGGCGCGAGAGCAAGGCTGGTTCAGTTTCAATGATGTCGTTTCAGGTATTTGCGAAAAAATGGTGCGCCGCCATCCTCACGTGTTTGCCGAAGAGGTGATTGAGACTGTGGAGGCGCAGACCCGGGCATGGGAGCAGCACAAGGAACGCGAACGGGGTAAACAGGAAAGTGCACTGGATGGTGTTCCACTGGCACTCCCGGCGCTGACACGTGCCTGGAAACTGCAAAAACGTGCCTCCAGGGTGGGCTTTGACTGGCCAAGCATACACGGTGTGTCAGACAAGGTTGAGGAAGAACTGCAGGAGTTGAACGATGAGATCAACCGCCATGCAGGTCACGATGCATTGACAGATGAAGCCGGTGACCTGTTGTTCGCGGCTGTGAACCTGGTCCGGCATGCCGGCGTGGAACCGGAGTTGGCGCTGCGTCAGGGAAATAGTAAATTCACGCGTCGTTTTCAGCGGGTGGAGAAGTTCCTGCAGGATGCCGGACAGACACTCTCTGATACGGATCTGGATACGCTGGATTTTTACTGGGAAAAGGCCAAGGAGCAGGAAGCGTCCCGATAAGCTTTTCTTGTGTAAGTGTATGCAATCCGGTAAAAAAGCAGACTGTAACCGCTGTCTTGAATAAGCAGAGTGATGCACTATGAATGACAAAACCCCTGAGAACGTGATCGAGGTGAGAGACCTGTTCATGCAATACGGTGATCGCGTTGTTCTCAATGGCATTAACCTCGATATCCGGGAAGGGGAGATCATGGTGATCATGGGCGGCAGTGGCTCGGGTAAAACCACACTGATGCGCAACTTGCTGGGATTGAACCAGCCCACCTCCGGCAGTATTCACATCTTCGGCAAGGACATCACCCGCATTACAAGTCGCGAGATGTATGCCATCCGGCGCAAGATCGGTGTTGCTTTTCAGGGTGGCGCCCTGCTGGGCTCGATGTCGGTTGCGCAGAACATCGAGTTGCCACTCAGGCACCACACCAAGCTGGATGAAAACACCATGCGTATCATGTCGCGCATGAAACTCGAGGTTGTTAATCTGGCGGGGTTTGAAAACCTGATGCCATCGGAACTCTCGGGCGGTATGTTAAAAAGGGCAGCGTTGGCCCGTTCCATTATCATGGATCCAAGCCTGTTGTTCTTTGACGAGCCATCTGCCGGGCTCGATCCGGTCGTTTCCGCGGAGCTGGATGAATTGATATTGCGCCTCAAGGCGGCCATGAAGGTAACCATCGTTGTGGTTACGCACGAGCTGGAAAGTGCCTTCAAGATCGCCGACAGGATTACCGTGCTCGGGCAGGGACATGTACTGATGACAGGCACTGTTGATGAGGTTCAACACAGTGACAACGAGGTCATACAGGATATGATCAATCGCCGCCCCAGGGATGAAGCCATTAACGCGGAAGAATACCTTGCGCGCCTGACAGCAGATAGGAGCCAGCAACGTATCTAGTTGCGGCGGTCTATCATCCTGCCGCAAGCTTATGATGGCGTACTGGCAAGTTCGTCGATCTTTGCCCGCATCTTTGCCAGCAGCCCATCAAAACCCTCTTTTTTCATTATTTCCTGGTAGGAACTGCGGTAGTTGCTGATCAGGCTGACGCCTTCGATGATGACATCATAAACCAGCCACTGCTGACCTTTCTGGTAGACCCGGTAGTCAACAGGTATGTCGGCACTGGATGTGATGATGAGGGTTTCCACGACGGCCTTTCTGCCACTAACCTTTTCGCCGGGGTAATCCACTCTCTCGTTGGTGTACGACTCGATTTTCCCTACATAGCTGTTTTCGATCAATTGCGAGAACAGCTCGACAAATTTATCCTTCTCCTCGTCAGTGGTCTTTTTCCAGTTGGTGGCCAATGTACGCTGTGACATGGCGCGAAAATCAAAGCGCTCCTTTACTATGACGCGTATTTGTGTGCGCTTGTCATCGTAATTCAGTTGCTCGTTGTCCAGTATGGCAAGCACGGCATCCACAGAGGTGCGTACTTCATCGGTCGGCGAACTAGCCGCAAGTGATATCGCGGTAACTGCCAGTGTAAATCCGGTTATGAGTGTCAGTAAGAGCCTTTTTAGCATTGCAACTACCTCTTGAATGAAAGTGTGCCGTCAATGGCTAGTGTAGTATCAAATTCAGGCGATACTGGCTATAAGCATCGCGCAGGAACAGGTAAGGGTCCAGTGAATCTTTCTTGATGCCTTCATAAGTGTCCTTGTCGATCGACAGGAAGTTGATAACATCACCGGAAACGGCGAGCCAGTAGTAACGGTTTTCAAACAGCACGGGTACCAGGCTGAAGTAAAAGTCGCCCAGCAGGCCTATACCGTCCCTGGCATTTGAGGGTCCCAGGAATGGCAATACCAGGTAGGGACCGGGGCCAACGCCATAATGAGCCAGGGTCTGGCCGGTGTCTTCGATCTTTCTCTCGATCCCGAAGTGTACTTTTGCAGGATCGTACAGGCCGCCAATGCCCAGTGTTGAATTCACGCCAAAGCGGGTCAATTCGTTACCGGCATCACGAAACTTGCCTTGCAAGGCGGCGTTGACGAAGCGTATCGGCGCCCGCAGGTTCGAGAAAAAGTTCCTGATACCGATGCGCAGCGGTTCAGGGGCAAGCCAGCGCCAGCCCTTCGCAACAGGTTTCATTACATAGAAATAGGCCTTGTCATTGAACCAGAATATGCGGCGGTTGAGTGTTTCAAAAGGATCATAGACTTCGATGACCTCATCATCTTCATCGAGGAAGGACAGGTCATCGTCGTCCGTACCCCCGGTTTCCATCTCTTCCAGAATCGGTGGCGCAGCCTCTTCCGCGGATTCAGGTTGTTCTTCATACGTTTCTATAAAGTCCCTGCGTGATTCAATGCCGAGTACCGTCAGAGGCAATATAAAGATCAGCAATGCGAGCAGAATTCTTTTCATGGGGTTTATCCGGTGCCGCTTCTATTCGCTATCGAAGATGTATTTGCTGACCAGTTCTTCCAGGCTGATGGAAGGTTCGGTTTCCTCAATCGCATCGCCCGCCGCAAGGATAATATCCGAACCTCCGGGTGACAGCTTGATGTATTTGTCGCCGATTATGCCTGAGGTGCGAATGGAGGCAATGGTGTCATCCTGCAGTTCGACCTGTCTGTCGATATTCATATGCACAACGGCTTCATAATCGCCGGTATCCAGTTCAATGCGGCTGACCTTGCCGACAACGACACCGGCGAGCTCGATGGTTGAACCTTCCTTGAGGCCGCTGATTGACGTAAACCGCGCAGATACCGGGTAGGTTTCAGCCTGGAACAGGTTGATATCACCCATTTTTACGGCCAGCCAGGAAAAGCAGATGAACCCTGCCAGCAGAAATACGCCCACGATCATTTCAAGATTCATTTTCTTCATCACTAACCCCGACTGTGCCAGTCAATGTACGTCCTGTGCATGTTATGAAAGTATGATTGATCCGATCAGGTAATCCCAGATCAGGATCGAAACCGAGGCAAAGACCACGGCATCCGTGGTGATGCGGCTGACCCCCTCCGCGCCAAACACTCCGTCTCTATTGAGGTGGAGAAAATAGCCTTTGAAGGTGGTGATCCACACGACCAGCAGACCGAAGATCATCGACTTGATAAGACACAATCGGATATCGACCCATTCAACGCTGTTATACATGCCCTGGAAATAGGCTCCCTCGGCGACATCAAGTAACACGACACCGGCCAGGTAGCCACCAAAGATACCGACGACGTTAAAGATGAAGGTCAGTACCGGCATGGAGATGAGTGCGGCAACAAACTTTGGGGCGACAAGAAACTTGATCGGGTTGATGGCCATGCATTCAAGCGCATCAATCTGTTCAGAGTTGCGCATGATGCCGATTTCTGCACAGATCGCCGAACCGGCCCGGCCAATTACCATTAGCGCAGTCAGTACCGGGCCAAGCTCCTGAATCAGGCTCAGTGCAACGGCGGAGCCGAGTAATTCCTCGGAACCGAATTGTTTCAGATTATGGTAGCCCTGCAGGCCCAGAACCATACCCGTGAACAGACCGACAATTAATATGACGGTAACGGAGCGGGCACCGAAAAAGTAGATTTGTCGAACAATGGAATAGAATGAGAAAGGAGGTTTGAAAATGCTGGCGGTGGCTGAGCCGAAGAATATGCCCATTCTGCCGATTGTTTCCAGCATGTACAGAAAGTCGCCCCCGAGTTTTTCAATCAGCTTCAGCATGTGATGTTATCGGTAATTCGTGCTGTCTTTCGGTCTAGGACTTGTTCTCGAGCGCGTCATCGACGCTGCTGTATATGCTAAATACCTTGTCGAGACGGGCCAGTTCAAGTACCCGTCGGGTAGGTTCGCTGACCGCTGCCAGCGAGAGCAGGCTGCCATTCTTCTTTGCGGCCTGTAATGCCTCTACCAGTGAGGCAACACCGGAACTGTCGATATAGGTCACAGCCGACAGATCGACGATGACGTTGCGGTTGTTTTCAAAACATTTAAGCAGAGTTTTTCTTGCAGCCGGTGAACTCTCCAGGTCAATCTCGCCGTTGAAAACAACGATGGACGCGCCCTGTTTTTCCACGATTTCATGTTTCATAGCTGTCTTTTCTCTTGATGTACTTGACCATGCGTAGCAGGTTTCCCTTATCTTCCGGGATCGGCAGGTATTCAACCTCGTCCATTATGTCATGGATAAGGCATATCCCCAGACCACCGGGTCCCAGTTCTTTCGGCCACTTCGGTTTGATTTTTTCCTGGTCTACCGGGTGTGCTGAATCCCGCAGGCGAAACTCAAGTATGCCGTCTTTGCAGTAGATTTCCAATGTGGCATCACCTTCACTGAGGCCCTTGTAGGCATGCCGGACTACATTCTGGCAGGCTTCCCCGACAGCAATAATAATATCGGTGGCATCTTCCGGGATGCAGCCACAGGTCTCGCAGGCGTCATTAACCACCTCGCGAACGGATTGCAGTGCATCTGCCCGGGCCGGGAAAGTAAAACGAGCGACCATCTCGGCCCAATCGTTATCTGCATCGTGGCGCAGTACAGGCCGTGGGTCCTTGACGGCCAGCAAGGTGATGTCATCATGGCGCTTGCGCCCGGTGTCGCTCAGTATCGAAACCACTGCGTTAAGGCGGGCCGCTATCGGCAGGTCGCTGCGCTCGCGAATGATGTCCTGGAAGCCCGTCTGTTCGAGACGACTGCCATCCTCGAGGCAGCCTTCGGTGACGCCGTCAGTGAAAATGTACAGCGTGCCGCCATCGAGGTTGAATGTCTCCTCCCTGATGCCGTTACCTCCGGCCTGCAGTGACATGATGCCGAGTGGTGGAGCGCTCGCCGGCAGTGCTGTAAATGTGCCGTCCCGGGAATGTATCAGGGGGGGTTCATGACCGGCATTGGCGAGTTCCACATTGCCTGTTTCCTGATCCAGCAGGCCACAGACCATCGTCACAAACATGCCATGGATGGCTGTTTCACAGAGTTCTCTGTTAATGGTGGCCAGCAGTACATTGGGCTCGTGAATGGTTTTACCGAGGCAGCGAAACAGGCTGGCAGTTTTTGACATCAGCAGGGCGGCATCCATGCCTTTCCCGGAGACGTCACCCAGACTGAAGTAAATGCGGCCGTCTTCAAGTTCGAAAAAATCGTAAAAGTCACCCGACATCTCATTGGCAGGCAGGTTGATTCCTGCAACCGGATAGATCTCGGTCGGTGTGACCGGCAGCAGACTGCGCTGCATTTCTGTGGCAAGTTCCAGTTCGCGGCTGAAACGCTCCTGCTCGACCAGTTCTTCTGCCATATGTGCGTTGTTGATCGCCAGCGCAGCAGCGGAGGCAAGTGTCTGCAGCATCAGCAGGTCGGTATCGGAAAACAGGCCGTCGTCTGTATGCTTGTTGACCAGTTCAATGGCACCAAGCTTCTGTCCGTTCACGACCATCGGGGTGCACAAGATCGAGCGCGTCTGAAAACCGGTGGATTCATCTATGGAATGATCGAAATTGGGGTCCTGCTGCACATCCCTGACGATGCGGCTGGTATTTTCCGTGACACACTGGCCGACGATGCCTTCGCCGATTTTCACCCGGATGCCGCGTATATCCACCGGGCCGGCACTTGCCTTGCAAACCAGGGTTGCGAATTTCTCCTCGAGCAGGAACAGGGCGCCGCCCTCGGACTTTACGAACTTGACGATCAGGTCAAGCGCCTTCTGGATGGTTTCCTCGAGATTTAGCGTGACGGCCAGATGACCGCTCATTTTAGAGAGTAATTCGAGGTGCCCGGATGCCATGGTGGACCGGCGGCGATCAAAAACTTGCGGGCTCCTGCGATCACCGCCTGGAGGAATGTTAGCCATTATAGGTTCATAGTATCGAGGCGAATATGCGCTGAACTGTGATACCGGTTAAGAAATGACCCGGGCGCAACCCTAAATCCTGTCTGGATGCCGGTTGTTGTTAAATGGTCGGGCAGAGAGGATTTGAACCTCCGACCCCTTCGTCCCGAACGAAGTGCGCTACCAGACTGCGCTACTGCCCGTTTAGTAACTACGGCTGACAGAAAATTCTGCGAGGCCGTACAGCGCCTCCTTGCTGGCAGAATCCGGAAGCGGATTCAGGGCCTCTATGGCCAGGTCAGCTTGCCGTTGCGCGGCTTGCGCAGTGTACGGGATGGCCCCGGTTGATTCAATAATGGCGCACACGTCCTGCATATTGTCGTGGCCGCCGTTCTCAATCGCCTTGCGAATCAGTTTGGCCTGATTCGGCGTGCCCTTGTGGATGGCATGTATCAGCGGCAGGGTAGGCTTTCCTTCCGCCAGATCATCACCCACATTCTTGCCGGTATCTTGAGGAGAGGCGCTGTAGTCGAGCACGTCGTCGATCAACTGGAAGGCAATGCCGAGGTGCAGACCGTAGTTGGCCAGTGCGGTTTCGATGTGCTCGGGCTGCTGGCCCAGCAAGGCGCCTATCTGGGCGGCCGCTTCAAACAGCCGGGCGGTCTTGCGGCTGACCACGTCCATGTAGCGAATCTCGGTGGTCTCGGCATCATGGCAATTCAGTAATTGCAGTACTTCGCCCTCGGCAATGGTATTGGTGGTATGCGACATGATCTCCATAATGCGCATGTTGTTGGCGTTGACCATCATTTCAAAGGCGCGCGAGTACAGGAAATCACCGACCAGCACACTCGCCTCATTGCCCCACACGGCATTGGCAGTCATGTTGCCGCGTCGTAACTGGGAGGCATCGACGACATCATCGTGGAGCAGGGTGGCGGTGTGAATGAACTCGATAACAGCGGCCAGGTTGATGTGCTGGTTACCCCGGTACTGACAGGCCCTGGCGGACAACAGCACCAGCATCGGGCGTAAACGCTTGCCGCCACTGTTAATAATATAGTGTGACAGCTGGTTGATGAGGGCGACATCGCTGTGCAGGCACTGCTGAATGAGTGCGTCGATGGCGTCCATGTCTTCGGCAAGCAGATTTCTGATGGCGCCGAGATCGACTGTATCTTTTTGATTATTAACAAGTTTTAGCATTTTTACACACAGGTTCGAGGACGCTTCAAAGTGCTGCGCCCGGCTCGCTGACATGACGACAAGTTTAACGGGGATATGTCTTATGTGCCAGAAGGGATTTGATTGACCTTGTCGTGCGCAATCATTAGAATGAGCGGCCTTTTTCGACAATGCAGTGGATGTAGTTGGAGTTCTTGAAATGTATGCAGTTATAAAGACAGGCGGCAAGCAGTATCGCGTCTCCGAGGGAGAAACCCTGCGGATTGAAACGCTGGATGCCAATGAAGGCGATTCCGTCGACTTTGACCAGGTACTGATGGTGGGTGAAGGCGAAGACGTCAGGATTGGCGCTCCCCTGCTGGAAGGCGGCAAGGTGACTGCTACCGTCAAGGCGCATGGCCGCGGCAAGAAAGTCGAGATCATCAAGTTCCGTCGTCGCAAGCATCACATGAAGCGCATGGGACACCGTCAGAACTACACAGAAGTTGAAATAACCGGTATATCCGGTTAGTCAAACGCTGCAGAGGATTATTCAATGGCACATAAGAAAGCAGGCGGCAGTACCCGTAATGGCCGCGATTCAGAATCGAAACGACTGGGCGTGAAACGCTTCGGCGGTGAGACCGTGCTGGCAGGCAATATACTGGTCCGGCAGCGGGGAACACATTTCCATGCGGGCACAAATGTCGGTTGTGGCAGGGACCATACCCTGTTCGCGAAGAGTGATGGCATGGTGCAGTTTGTGCAACGTGGTGCCAAAAAGCGCAAGTTTATTGACATTGTTACGGGCTAGACCCGGCGCTCACCAGGATTTATCAAGCCCCGCCAAGAGCGGGGTTTTTTGCTTACAGGGATGTAGGTATGTCGCGAGAGGCAGGGATGCCGGGAGTGACGGATCAGTAATATGAAATTTATAGACGAAGCAACCATTGATGTCCGTGCCGGTGATGGTGGCAATGGTTGTGTCAGTTTCCGGCGTGAGAAATATATTCCACACGGCGGACCTGACGGCGGTGATGGTGGCGATGGTGGCAGTGTTTACCTGGAAGCGGACAGCGCTATCAACACCCTGATTGATTTTCGACATGCGCGCAAATTTCTTGCTGAACGCGGCGGCAACGGCAAGGGCAGGAATTGTACCGGCAAGTCGGGCGATGACCTGATCGTCAAGGTACCGGTCGGAACCATTGTTCATGAAGAGGAGACCGGTGAACTGATTGGCGACCTGGTTTGCAACGGCCAGCGCTTGCTGGTAGCCAGGGGCGGTTTTCACGGTCTTGGCAATGCACGCTACAAGAGCTCGACCAATCGTACCCCGCGTCAGTCGAAGCCGGGTACGCCGGGTGAAAAGCGTCTGCTGCAGCTGGAAATGAAACTGCTGGCGGATGTGGGTTTGCTGGGAATGCCGAATGCCGGCAAATCGACGTTGATCAGCGCCGTTTCTTCCGCGCGCCCCAGGATTGCCGACTATCCGTTTACGACACTGTACCCGAACCTGGGTGTCGTCAGCGCTGCCGCGCACCGCAGCTTCGTGATGGCGGACATTCCCGGATTGATCGAGGGTGCCGCGGAAGGCGCCGGTCTCGGCATCCGCTTTCTGAAACACCTGTCGCGTACACATCTGTTGTTGCACCTGCTTGATATGGGGCCGAACTGTGATCCGGTGGCCGATGCACGGACGATTATTGCCGAGCTGGAACGCTATGACGCCGAACTCGCGGCACGCGACCGCTGGCTGGTATTGAACAAGACGGACCTGATTCCGGAAGGTGAGCGAGGGCAGCGCTGCAGGGACGTCGTCAAGGCGCTGCACTGGAGTGGTCCGGTGTTCGAAATATCTGCGCTGGCGCGTAGCGGGATGGATGCGCTGGTACACGCGGTGATGGACTTTATTGAGAACAGGAAGCGTCTGGAAGGTGGCGACGAAGATGGGTAATCTCTCGTTATGGTGAACGCGCTAAAAACCAGTGATTGCAAGCGCTGGATTATCAAGATCGGCAGTGCACTGCTGACCAATGGCGGCCAGGGACTGGCTGTTGACGCGATTGATACGTGGGTCGAACAGATTGTGGCCTTGCGGCAGGCCGGCCGTGAAGTGTTGCTGGTTTCATCGGGTGCTGTTGCAGAGGGTCTGACCCGCCTTGGCTGGACGCGACGCCCGCACGCCCTGCACAAATTACAGGCTGCTGCGGCTATCGGGCAAATGGGACTGGTGCAGGCCTACGAGTCCCGTTTCCAGAAGTATGGTTTGCATACCGCGCAGGTGTTGTTGACACACGAGGACCTGGCTGACCGTCAGCGCTACCTGAACGCCCGGAGCACCCTGAACACCCTGCTGGATCTGGGTGTGATTCCCATCGTCAATGAGAATGACACGGTGGCGACCGAGGAAATCCGTCTCGGAGATAACGATACGCTGGCCGCACTGGTCGCAAACCTGGTCGAAGCAGATCTGCTGGTTTTGTTGACGGACCAGCAAGGATTGCTGGATGGTGATCCACGCACCAATGCGGGTGCCCGTTTGGTCCCCGAGGCACAGGCCGGTGACCTTTCACTGGAGAAAATGGCATCCGGTAGCGGCGGGGTGCTTGGGCGTGGCGGTATGCTGACCAAGGTGCGGGCGGCCGCACGTGCGGCCCGCTCCGGGACGATGACACTGATCGCCTCCGGTCACGAACACAATATCCTGCAGCGGCTGGCAGCGGATGAAAAACTCGGTACCCGGCTGCTACCGGTGAGCGGTGCGGTAGTGGCCCGCAAACAGTGGCTTGCGGGCCAGTTGCGGGTGCGCGGGCGGCTGCAACTGGATGACGGTGCGGTAAACGTGCTGCGCAGCGCCGGCAGCAGCCTGTTACCGGTTGGTGTCACCCGTGTTGAAGGTGAGTTCGATCGCGGTGACCTTGTCGTGTGCCTTGACCCGGCAGGTAAGGAAATGGCGCGTGGCCTGGTGAATTACAATGCCACTGAATCAAAACAGATCATCGGACAACCCAGTAGTCGCATCGAGGAACTGCTGGGCTACATCGATGAGGCGGAACTCATTCATCGGGATAATCTGGTATTGAGTCACTGAGTAGCGGACACAAAAAAGCCGGTCGGTGACCGGCTTTTGTTGAAGGCATGCCTGCAGCTTACATGTTGTTGATGTGCTGATTGAGACGGCTCTTGTGACGTGCGGCCTTGTTGGCATGAATCAGCCCTTTTCCTGCGGCACGATCGATAACCGGTACGGCCTGCTCATACGCCTGCCTGGCAGCATCGCGATCGCCGGCTTCAATAGACGCGATCACTTTCTTGATCGATGTGCGCATGTTTGATCGTTGACTGGCGTTACGCTGGCGATGGATTTCCGCCTGTCGTGCGCGTTTGATTGCTTGTGCTGAGTTGGCCAAAAGAGCTGCTCCAGTAATTTCATCCTGCGAAAGACGGCGTACTATGCGGATTTCAGTATTAATTGTCAATCCTGCGAACGCTATCGGGTGCGTTTTTTTGGGTGACGCGGTGCAACCGCAACATCGATCAATGGCTGCATGGTCAAAACGGTGCGTCTTGCCCCGGCTGCTGATAAGCTACTGTTTTAATTGAAACCTTTCCATTGAACTCGAAGGAAAAGCCGGTCTATGTCGAAAAGAACCCCTGTTTATGCGCCATAAGTTACTGAAAAACACAGCGATTGTGGGAAGCATGACGCTGGTGTCACGGGTGCTCGGCCTGGTCAGAGACATGGTGCTGGCGCGCTGGTTTGGTGCCAATGCGAACATGGATGCCTTCTTCGTGGCCTTCAAGATACCGAACTTTTTACGCCGCCTGTTCGCTGAAGGCGCCTTTTCGCAGGCATTCGTACCGATCATCTCGGAATACCGGGAACAGCGTGATCACGCCTCGGTGCAGCAACTGGTAAACAAGGTGGGCGGTACCCTGCTGGGGGTGCTGTCTGTCCTGTGCGTTATCGGGGTACTGGCGAGTCCGGTGCTGGTCACCGTGTTTGCGCCCGGCTTTCTCTACCGTGACCCCGCGCAATTTGAACTCGCGGCATTGATGCTGCGACTGACCTTTCCCTACCTGCTGTTCATTTCGCTGGTTGCTTTTGCGGCAGGGATACTGAATACCTATGGCCGCTTTGCAGCCGCTTCCTTCGTGTCGGTGTGGTTGAATGTGGTATTGATCGGGGCCGCAATCCTGGTATCACCCCATCTGGAACAGCCCGAGATGGCACTGGCTGCTGGTGTGTTCGTTGCAGGCGTTGTGCAGGTGCTGTTCCTGGTCCCCTCCCTGAAGCGCATCGGTCTGTTTCCCCGGCCATCATGGGGCCGGCAGGATGCCGGTGTGCGTCGCATCATGAAACTGATGCTGCCCGGAATCCTGGGTTCTTCAGTGGCCCAGATCAACCTGCTGTTCGACACCCTGATCGCCTCCTTCCTGGTGGCCGGCAGCGTCAGCTGGCTGTACTACTCTGACCGTCTGGTGGAGTTTCCGCTGGGCGTGTTTGCCATTGCCCTCTCTACCGTGATCCTGCCTAGTTTGTCGCGCAGCCACGCCAATGATTCGGCTGATGAATTCTCGCACACCGTCGACTGGGCCCTGCGCATGGTGTTGCTGATCGGAATACCCTCGGCCGTCGGACTGTTTTTGCTGGCACGGCCGATGCTGGTGACATTGTTTAATTATGGTGACTTCGGTGCGGCTGACGTGGACATGGCCGGCCTGAGCCTGATGGCCTATGCGGTCGGGTTGCCGGGTTTCATGCTGGTGAAGGTACTGGCGCCGGCGTTTTATTCTCGCAAGGACACCACCACCCCGGTGCGCATCGCGATTGCCGCACTGTTAACCAATATCGTGCTGAACCTGCTGTTTGTTGTGCCCATGGTGATGCTGGATATTCCCGGGCCACATGCCGGACTGGCGCTGGCCACCTCGCTGGCCGCCTGGGTGAATGCCGGGCTGTTGTTTCATGTGCTGAAAAAGAAACAGGTCTATCGACCGAATTCAGGCTGGCCGCAGTTCTCCTTGCAACTCGCTTGTGCGGCAACGGTGCTTTGCGGCATCCTGGTTCTCGGTATGCCCTCGCTACAGGCCTGGCTGGAATGGTCTGCCTGGTCGCGGGTGACTGGCTTGCTTGTCTGGGTGCTGGCAGGGGCGGTTAGCTACTTCATTGCCCTGCGCCTGTGTGGTCTGCGCATCAAGACCCTGTTGCAGCAGCGCCAGGATGAAGGCTAGTGCCTGAATGATTTATACTTGCGTGTTTCGCAACTGAGCCTGGATTGCCGCTGATGGAACTGGTTCGTGGTTTACACAATCTGCGCCCTGAACACCGGGGATGCGCGGCAACGATAGGCAGCTTCGATGGTCTGCACCTCGGGCATCAGGCGGTGCTGGCGCAGTTGGCCGAACAGGGCAGGGAGCGTGGCTTGCCGGTAACGCTGGTTACGTTTGAGCCGCAGCCGCGCGAGTATTTCACGCCGCAGTCGGTGCCGCCAAGGCTGACGCGTTTCCGGGAAAAGCTGGAAGTGCTGCAGCACTGTCAGGTTGACCGGGTGGTGTGCCTGCGTTTTAACAGTTACCTCGCGGGCCTGACGGCGGATGAATTTATCCACAGGATCCTGCTTGACGGGCTGGCCGTGGAATACCTGGTCGTCGGTGACGATTTTCGTTTTGGCAGGGAACGTGCCGGTAATTTTGCGTTACTGGAACAGGCAGGGAACACGCACGGCTTTCCGGTTGCGAAGATGCAG
>Ga0316192_10001196_pt1 | contig 19115 bp, 15 predicted proteins | sample MerIslwburrow_MG_FD_204931 | JGI IMG/M metagenome (GOLD analysis project Ga0316192, IMG submission 204931) | Coastal sediment microbial communities from Maine, United States - Merrow Island worm burrow | ecosystem: Environmental > Aquatic > Marine > Coastal > Sediment | place: USA: Maine...
CGCCACTTTCGCTGCATCAATCGCTTTCAGCACATTGGCTGAGTTACCACTGGTTGAGATCGCCAATAGAAGATCGCCGGGTCTACCGAGCGCTTCCACCTGACGCGAAAAGATATCATCAAAAGAAAAATCATTGGCAATACTGGTGATCACCGACGCATCGTGAGTCATGGCAATCGCTGCCAAACCGCGTCGATTAATCTCAAAACGGTTAACCAGCTCACCGGCAAAATGTTGTGCATCGGCAGCCGATCCACCATTGCCGCAAACTAGGATTTTGCCGCCGTTTTGCAGACAGGACACCATCCTCTCTGAAGCCTTCAGCAGTGGAGTTTCGAGAGATTCCAGACATGCCTGACGCAGCGCAATCCCAGCTTCCATGGCCTCTCTGATAATCTGATTCATCTACACGTCCTTATATTAATCATTCTTGTGGCATCATCGAAAAACGTCTTGAAGGTGTTCGACTTTAGGAAATGGACTCATGCCACCACTTGGCGTTAGGATGATTAAATCGAAGCGGCATTGCAATGTTGCAAGCTCAGCATGCCTGCCGCGATAGGCTGATGCAGCCGAACGAAGGCGATCACACTTATCCTCATGTACTGCCAGAAGCCCCTGTTCCCGATTCGGATAGCTCTTCACTTCCACAAAAACCAACAGATCCCCCTTGCGGGCCACGATATCGAGTTCACCCCGACCTGCACGCACATTCCGATCCACAACCCTATATCCGCGCCGTCTTAAATAGCGGCTTGCACGCTCTTCACCCTCCTGCCCCTTGGCTGTACTCACTTTTTATCGTGATCCAAAAGCGCATAGACACGCGACTTGGCCACACCCATCTGTTTGGCGACAGCGCCTGCCCGCTTCGATGGTGCTAGTTGCTGCATAGCTTCACTCTCAAGTGCTGAGCGAAGTTCATCATCACTGACTTCAACATCGCCTGTCAGCGGGCCTACCAGCAAGACAATCTCGCCTCTCGGCTCATGTTCCCGAAAATGGGCAAGCACCTCTTCGGGTGTACCGCTGACAAACTCCTCATGCAATTTGGTTAATTCGCGAGCCACACATATCTCCCGCCCGGCCATATTGGCATTGGCGAGAGCCTCAAGTGTCTTTAGCAGCCGTCGCGGCGACTCAAGCAAGAGGTAGGTGTGTTTCGCCTTCTCAAGCGTTGCAATCAGGCCACTTCGACTTTTACCGCTGCGGGGAAAAAAGCCTACATAGGTAAACTGATCGGTCGGTAATCCCGACACAGAGAGTGCGGCAATCGGACTGGAGGCGCCAGGAATCGGCAACACCTCAAATCCCGCCTCGCGCACCCTCTTCACCAGTCTGTAGCCCGGATCATTAATCAGCGGTGTGCCCGCATCACTGATCAGCGCCACCTTATGCCCCTCTTCAAGATATTTGATAATCTTGGAAGCCACCTTCTCTTCATTGTGATCATGGCAGGTCATCATGGGCCTGCTAATGCCAAAATGAGAAAGCAATCGGCCACTAACACGTGTATCCTCGACAGCAATAACATCTGCCTGCCGAAGGGTTTGAACGCCCCGATAAGTCATATCTCCGAGGTTGCCGATCGGGGTTGCCACAATGAACAGTTGGCCTTCTCTGTTTAGTTGATTATCTTGCGATTCCATGTGCTCACTACTTTATCCACGGAACCACCCCTCCGCAACGACTTGCGATGGTGGTCAGAAAAGAACTGCCTATTTCAGAATCGGTCTAATTTTCCTGATGATGGCCACCCTACTGCTCGGTGCCTGTGGTCCGAAAAAGGATATCTCCAGCAACTCTATAAAAACCACACAGGAACATCCGTTCACCCGTCTCGCCACCCCGCCTCAAAGCAGTAAAGAGATTCAGAAGCTGATGGAGCTGGCCCGTGTCTATAATGAGGTCGACATGGCGCTGACCGGCTTGGAAGAGTTAACCCGTCTGGCACCGCCACCGATCAATGAAGAGGCCGCCTTCAGACGTGTAGAGCTGATGCTAGAGTTTCAGTATCCGCAAGCCGTGGCTGAAGCTGAACAGCTTCTTGCATCCTACCCGATGCATGCATTAGCGCCCTATGCCCATACCTGGATGGCACGCTGGTGGATCAATCAAAATAATGATGCCCAGACTCTTGATGCCTTTATTCAAGTGCTAAAGCACCCCAGGCTGACACGCGAACTTGCTGAAGAAGCACTGAACAACGCCACGCCTATTGCCCAACGTGCGCCCGAACGGGAAGCGCTGGACTGGCTCTTTACCGCTGCCGAAATCGATATCAACCGTCAGGAACATTGGTTGAGAGCGGCTGCTAACAAGGCTTCTATCGAATCGATTTTGCAGCTTCAACAAACGCATCGACTTAGCCCTAACACCTCAAAGAACTTCTACCTGCATGCCGCACGAATCCGGCTGATGTCCGGCCAGATCGATGAGGTGCGTGCCATTGCCAACATTCTTTCAATGTCCATACCCAATGATGCTGTAACACGCAAAGTGGAGGCTTGGGCCTCCGGCATCACCCAACATGTTACCATTGGCGTACTTCTCCCGCTTTCGGGTAAATATGCCCGCTACGGAGAAGAGGCACTTCGCGGTATTCGACTTGCCATTGCCAATGAAAGCTATGCCAAAACGGTAGACCTGCGCGTCGCTGATAGCGAAAGCGAAAGTGGTACGGCAATCCGCGGCTATCAGAAACTGGTTGCCAGTGGTTGTGAATGGATCGTTGGTCCGCTTGTCTCTGAACATACCGAGGCACTTTTACCACACCTGGTCTCGACCGTGCCTGTCATCAGCCTGACCAATCAGATCAGCATCGCTGAAGCTTCACCAAGACTCTTTATCCATTCACTGGCAAAAAGTGTTCAGGCTGCCTACATGGCTGAATTCGCCTGGCAACAAGGTGCGAGAAAAGCAGTTGTACTGAGCGAAATGGCAGCCGGTGATGAAACAGAATCCTTTATTAACACGTTTGAAAAACTGGGCGGTGAAATTGCGGAGCATTTAGTGCTCGATGACATCACTGATAACCGACCAGAGCTACAGTCATTGCGAGAGAAAACTGACGACGAAGAGCTTCTGGCTGAACTGGATGACGACATTGCACTTCTATCAGCTGAGACCGAACTTGAGGTCCGTCTGCCGCTCAATTTCGATTCCGTTTATGTAGCACTTCCCGGCAAACGTGTCTCAGCACTAGCCGGTCAGCTCGCCTATGTTGATATCAGCGGCATTTCGATTTATGGCAGTAGTCGCTGGCAGGATGGGCATCTGCTCGATGACCGTGGTCGCTACCTTTCCCGTTCACGTTTTGCCAATATCAGTTTCCCCGTAGCCGACAACAACAGCGTTCGTCGTATGCTGCGCGCCTCCCGCGAAACATGGGGAAGTGCCGAACCTGGAAAACTCTTTGGCATGGCCTACGATTCCGTGCTCATCGCCGCCGTACTCGGCAGCCGTCTTGGCCTGAATGGCCGTGATGGCATTCAGGGTCTACACGATGTCGAAGGCTTTCCCGGACTTACCGGACATGTTCGCTTTGATGAAAATGGTGTTGGTCGTAAGGAGTTTGAGGTCTTCACCATCAAGCGAGGAAAGCTAACCCCCGCCGGATGATCATAAAAAAGGCCCTGCATCGCAGGGCCTTTTTCGATCTCCTCCAATTCACCAATTAGTAAGAGAAATCTTTATAGCTGATGTAGATGAAGCCAACGATATAGAGAAGCGTAAAGATCACCGGAACCAGCTTGATGGTTAGAGGCAGCTTATCTGCCTTATCCTTGAAGTTACGAAGCATCGGCACCAGTTCACGGCGCATATTTCCTAGCAACTTAGCCTCATGATTGACGATGGCATTCATGATGGTGAAGGCGAGACCTTGCTCGTTCTTCATCAGCTTACCCATATCGCTCTTGCTCAACTTGTAGAGCACGCAATCAGAATCAGCCTTTACATCGGCGGCAGCACGACGGCCATTCAGGAAGGAGAGTTCACCAATCAGGTCGCCCTCTTTCAAGGTTACAAATGAGAGACGGCCCTCATAGCGGTTATAGTCCTGAACACTCACTTCGCCGGATTTGATGATATAGAGCGAACCGCCCTCATCACCCTGTTTGATAATGGTATCGCCCTTGGCAAAGGTTAACTCTGTCAACGGCGTCAGTGCCTTCTTCTCTTTAGGAGATAAGGTTGTATGTAGTGCGTTGGCTTCAAGCCATATTAAATCGACTGTCATAGCACACCTCCAAACGTTGATGTAGGGCGGACTATGGTGGCGGATACAAAACCATGATGTGAGCGTTATCACCATGATACAAAAAGAGTTTTTGGCTGATTGCAGGTCTAAGAGTATGGTCTGTCACATGCTATAAAGGAGATGCCGATGAAGTCCAGCAACTATCGTGAACAGGCCCTGAAGCTATTCCCGTGGGTCTGTGGCCACTGTGGTCGCGAGTTCGAAGGTAAGCAGCTGAAGGAGCTGACGGTTCACCACAAAAACCATAATCACGATGACAATCCACCAGACGGAAGCAACTGGGAGCTCCTCTGCATCTACTGTCACGATCATGAACATAGTAAATACGAAGATGCCCACCTCCTCGCAGGACCGGAGCGGAAAGAGCATCAGGGAACCCACAATCCATTTGCCGGCCTAGACAAGTTATTGAACCAGACAGATAGCAGTGATGATTAGCTTAAGTTAGGCGAGTTTCTTGTACTTGATGCGGTGCGGTTGAGCGGCATCTTTACCGAGTCTGCGCTCTTTATCTTTTTCGTACTCTGCAAAGTTCCCCTCGAACCACTCAACGTGTCCATCATCTTCAAAGGCAAGCATGTGGGTAGCAATACGATCTAGGAACCAGCGATCATGCGAGATCACTACGGCACAACCGGCAAAGTCGAGCAGCGCATCTTCAAGCGCACGCAGAGTCTCCACATCCAAATCGTTGGTCGGTTCATCGAGCAGAAGTACATTGCCGCCCTCTTTCAGCATCTTGGCCAGATGCAAGCGATTGCGTTCACCACCAGAGAGCATGGATACCTTCTTCTGCTGATCGCCACCTTTGAAGTTGAAACGGCCACAATAGGCACGCGATGGCACTTCGGCTTTGCCAAGGGTGACAAAGTCTGAGCCATCCGAAATCTCTTCAAAGACCGTTTTATTATCATCGAGCGCATCGCGCGATTGATCCACGTATGCGAGTTGAACCGTTTCACCTTTGATCATCTCACCGGCATCAGGTGCCTCCTGACCGGTGAACATGCGAAACAGGGTCGTTTTACCCGCACCGTTGGCGCCGATAATGCCGACAATACCGCCACGCGGCAGACTGAAGTTGAGATCTTCAACCAATAGACGATCACCAAACCCTTTCTTCACATGTTCAGCCTTAAAGACAACATCGCCCAAACGCTCACCGGCGGGGATGAAGATCTGTTTGGTGGCATTACGCTGCTGCACCTCTTTACTCGCCAGATCATCAAACGCTTTCAGACGAGCCTTGGATTTGGCATGACGCCCTTTGGTGCCCTGACGCACCCACTCCAGTTCCTGCTTGATCGCCTTCTGACGAGAAGACTCCTCTTTGCTCTCCTGACTCAAACGCTGGTCTTTCTGCTCCAGCCACGATGAGTAGTTACCTTCAAATGGAATGCCACGACCACGATCAAGTTCGAGAATCCAGCCGGCTACATTATCAAGGAAGTATCGGTCATGGGTTACAGCAACCACAGTACCCGGATAGTCATGCAGAAAGCGCTCCAGCCATGCTACTGATTCGGCATCCAGATGGTTAGTCGGTTCATCAAGGAGCAGCATGTCGGGATTGGATAGCAACAGACGGCAGAGAGCCACGCGACGGCGCTCACCACCAGAGAGTTTGGTGACATCGGCATCCCATGCAGGCAGACGAAGCGCATCAGCGGCCACTTCAAGCTTACGTTCAAGATCATGCCCATTAGCAGCATTGATAATATCTTCCAGCTTGGCCTGTTTCTTGGCGATCTCATCAAAGTCGGCATCGGGTTCGGCGTATGCTGCATAGACCGCATCAAGCTCTGCCAATGCATCTTTAAGCTCTTTAACAGCCTCTTCAATATTGCCACGCACATCTTTGGTAGGATCAAGCTCAGGCTCCTGCGCCAGATAACCGATTTTAATACCCGGTGCAGGACGAGCCTCGCCCAGAATCTCGGTATCCAGACCGGCCATAATCTTCAACAGTGTCGATTTACCAGAACCATTGAGCCCCAACACACCGATCTTGGCACCCGGGAAAAATGAGAGATAGATATCCTTGAGAATCTCTTTCTTGCCATCGACAACCTTACCAACGCCCTGCATAGAATAGATGTACTGATAATCGGCCATTTGATACCTCGGAAACTTAGTCGGCGAAGCATAACATTTCGCCAACGGGAAAGAAGAACACTCTTTGTGACTTTGTCTCTCTATGGTTAACATCCACCCCCTTACAGGGAGTCGTTACATGACAAAGCGCTTTGAAAACAAAATTATTATGGTCACAGGTGCATCATCCGGTCTGGGACGGGCTATTGCTCAGCAGATCGGTGCTGAAGGTGGCAGCGTGATTGCCCTTGGTCGCGTGACTGAAGCGTTAGAGGTGACTCAGAGTCGCATCGAAGAGGCTGGTGGCCGCTGTCTCTGCGTACCGTTCGACCTCACCGACTTTGATAACTACGGCAAACTCTTCCTAGCCCTGAAGGATCAAATCCCCCATCTGGATGGTCTGGTTCACTGTGCCGGCAGCCTGAAACGTTGCGCGCCGATGCAGCATGTGAAGGCTGATGTATTCAAGGGCTCCCTCGACATTCATCTGACTGCACCGAACCTACTCACCCAGATGATGTTCCCACTTCTCAAACGCGCTGAATCTGCCTCTGTTATCTTCACTACCTGTGACATGATCAGTGAGGATCAACCCAACTGGCATGGCTACGGTCTTGCTAAACGGGCACTGGGTTATGCTGCAGCGATGTGGCAAGCCGAGCATCCATCCAAGCCGATGCGTTTTAACGCCATCAATCCCGGCCGCATGCGAACACGCAGCTTTGAACGTGCCTATCCAGGGCTCTCTCCAGAGACTGTTCCTGTTGCAGCCGATATTGCGCCCGCTTTTCTACAGATTCTCTCTGATGATGCTCAGAAAATACGGGGACAACTTTTACAAGCAAATAATTTGTTAGATAAAAGCGTGAATTAAATCATTATCCAATCAACTCTTTGATTGCCATGCTAATCTGCTTGACCCTATAGGGCTTACCTAGAATTGCGATATTGCTCCAATCGGCCACACCCTCCAGAACACTGTCCTGATCGTAACCTGTGGCAAAGATGATCGGCATATTCGGTGAAACAGACCTAATGATCTCTGCTGCCTGCACCCCGCCCATACGCGGCATGACCACATCGAGAATCACTAGCCCAATATCAACGCGATTGGCTTTGAAAATATCGATCGCTGATGCACCGTCAGCAGCTTCGAGCACTTTGTAATTGATGCTACTAAGTAGGTCTCTGGCAACATTCCTGACAATATCTTCATCATCAACAACAAGAATTGTCTCACCATTACCCAATGCCACACCTGACCACGTTTTATCCTCAGGCAATTTAACATCACCACCATCAATGAGAGGAAGGTAGATGCGGAATCGGCTACCCTTACCTGTCTCGCTATCCACCTCAATAATACCACCATGCTGCTGAATCGATCCATAAACCATCGCCAGTCCGAGCCCTGTACCTTTACCAACGCTTTTGGTGGTATAGAAAGGTTCAAAAATGTGACTCAAGGTATCTTTGGCTATGCCCACACCATTATCCGACACCTCAATGCAGGCATAGAAATCAGCAGAGGCACTCGGATGCCTGTTCCGAAATCTATCATCAGGAGTAACCTTACTAAGGTTCACTTTAATTTCTGGCTTTTCTGACTCCTCAATCGCATCACGTGCATTATTAACGAAATTCAGAATGATCTGCGTAATCTGATTTTCATCTGCTCTTACTTTCAGCTCTTCAGGAGCGTTATTCCATTCCAGTTTCACACTCTCAGGAACAGTAACATGAGCAAGCTGATATGCTGCTTTGAATAGATCAGAGATAGAGATCTCTTCCATATGAACGATATCTTTGCGTGCGAACGTCATGAGCTGAGCAATCATCTTGGCTGCACGAAAGCTCTCATCCTCGATACTGACAATCTTTTCTGCAACCTTTGGACGATCCTCAACATCTTTCTTGATCAAGTAGAGATTTCCGGTGATGGCAGCAAGAATATTGTTGAAATCGTGGGCGATACCTCCCACAAGAGTACCCACAGCCTCCATCTTCTGGCTCTCACGGAGCCGATTTTCGAGCTTTATCTGATCCGTAATGTCGGAAAAGACGGCGGCATAATTGGATATATCTCCCTGATCATTACGAATGGCTCTTATATGAATCTGTTCAGGGTAAACCTCACCATTCTTTCGCTTGTTATAGATGCGACCCTTCCAGACCCCTCTAACCCTGATCTCTTCCCACATCTTCTGGTAAAAGGCCTTACCCTGCCTTCCCGAAGATAGGATGTTGGGATTCTTTCCCAACACATCTTCTGGAGCATACCCAGTTACAAGGCTAAACGTATTGTTGACGTAGCGAATATTGTTAGAGTTGTCGGTAATAAGCACAGCCTCTCCAGCCTGTTCAAGCGCGTTAGAGAGCATGTTGAGCTTTTCCTCTCTCCCCCTCTTCTCTGTAACATCCTGAACCACTCCAACTAAACGCCGACGATCACCTGTATCACTGGTCACCACATCAGCTTCTTCATGAAGAAAACGCATCTCTCCGCCTGGAAGAATGATCCGATAATCCAAGCTTTCATGCATCGAATCAGAAATTGTTCGATCAATACATTTTTGAAATACCTCGCGGTCATCCCGATGCATATGTTTGACCAGAGAATCAAGGGTCCCGTCAAACTGATCTCTTTTGATGCCAAATAACTTCAGAAGACCATCAGAAGCCCATAGCTCCTTTGTTTCGACATTCAGTGACCAGTTACCAACACGGCCAACCTTTTGAGCCGAATCGAGACTCTCTTCCGCCTCCTCAAGCTGGATGATTTTATTTCTAACCTCTTTTTCGAGGCCCTGAATGGAAGCGTGGGAAACCCTATTAACGATATAGAAAGAGATCAGAAGAAATGTCAGCAAAACGCCGATAAGAATATTACCCGCGCCCAATTTATCGTGAAGCAGCTGATGCTCCGGATTCAAAGGCACTGTAATCGACAAGACACCTGCGACATCACCAACCTTCCAGTCCCGCTTGGGACTGTCGGATGAGCTGTTATGACAACCAATGCAGGATTCCCGCATGATATCAGCTTTAGCAAAGCGCAGAACGCGCCCATCATCCACCCCTTCGACTCTGAAAAAGGGAGTGCCCGCAGATTTGGTTAAAGCGATAAGTGCATCGCGTTCAAATTGATCTTTTGTGCCGCCACTTTTATTCCACGGGTAAGGGTAATCACTGAAAATCCGGCTTTTAGTGCCGAAATGTTCCTCTCCTATTTTTTCTGAAAGTTCACCATGAAGGGTAAATGGAAGCGGTAGAGCGCTCTTTTTCTCGCTATAATCGTGCCTCACAGCAATGCCCGCTTTGACAGCTCTGGCTGCTACAATATCTGAATAGTAGCTTCTGAATGTACCGAGTGCCTTGGCCAGAAGATTGGCATCCTCAACAGCATCCTGAATCAGAAGATCATCATTCTGCTTTGAAACCAGCCAGAAGGAGAGAGCGATGCCGGAGAGAACAAGCAGCAGGAGCGCAAGGGAAAGCATCCGTTGAACAGGTGATGCATTCAGCACTTTTACATCTGTCATTCTCTCTCCCTGAAACTGTTTGCATGAAATGAATTATATAAAGTAACATCATCGGCATAAAATCTAAAAACTTTAATCATGACGTATCAAATGCATGCAGTTAAAGTTCCGTCATGTCTAACATCGATCTTACCTCCTCCTTTGCAGGACTATCTCTGCAAACTCCGATTGTACTGCTCTCCGGCTGTGTCGGATTCGGTGAGGAGTACACCCACATTGAGGGCTTCTCCAACAAAGATATCGGTGCGGTCATCCTTAAAGGGACCACGCTTGAGCCGAGAATGGGCAATGCACCCCACCGCGTCTATGAAACGCCTTCGGGCATGCTCAATGCCATTGGCTTGCAAAATCCGGGTGTAAGACATGTGGTCGACACGATCCTGCCCACGCTTCCCCATGATGAGACGCAGTTCTGGGCCAATGCCAATGGCACCTCGCTGGCCGAATATGCTGAGATCGCAGCTATTTTTGATAACTCTCCGGTCACCGCCATTGAAATCAACATCTCCTGCCCCAATGTCAAAGAGGGTGGTGTTCATTTCGGCAATGATCCGGTGATGGCAGCCAAAGTGGTTGAAGCGATGCGACCAATGACCAAGAAACCGCTGATTACCAAACTCTCCCCCAACAATGCTGACATTGCCGAAACGGCTCGTATGGTGATCGAAGCAGGCAGCGATGGACTCTCCGTGATCAATACCCTGGTCGGCATGGCGATCGATATCGAATCAAGAAAACCGGTAATCGGCAACGTCTCCGGCGGCCTCTCCGGCCCCGCCATCAAGCCGGTAGCGCTGTGGAAAATCCATCAGACCCGTGCCGTAGCAGCCAAACATAACATCCCCATCCTCGGACAGGGCGGCATTACATCAGGGCAAGACGCCATTGAGTTCGCCATCACCGGTTCAGATGCGATTGGTATCGGGACAGGACTGTTCTATGACCCTCTACTCTGTGCAAAGGTAGTGGATGATCTGCGCAGTTATCTCACTAAGCATGGCATGAGCCGCTACACAGATCTGGTAGGATCACTCAACACCTGATTTATGAAAGATCTCCCTCTTTCGATCCTGATTGCGTCTGCTCTTCTATTCGGACCAGCCTTTGCAGGGCAGGCTGAGGCAGGAACATTTTCGCAAATCGGTACGAGTCGCTGGGTTACTGTCAGCAAAACCTATGATGGTGACACCTTCAAAACAGCATCAGGAGAGAAGGTTCGCCTACTCGGCATCAACACACCGGAAATGGCTCGAGACGACAAACGCGGACAACCTCTGGCAGAGCAAGCCACACTCCAGCTTAAACGGCTCACACAGGGAAAAATGGTAAGGCTGGCGTTCGACAGCGAACGAAAGGATCGCTATGGCAGAGTGCTAGCCCACGTCTATCTTCGCGATGGCACATGGGTCAACAGTAAAATGATCGAGCTCGGTCTTGCCCATAGTTATGTTTTCGCCCCTAACTTCAAGCATAGTTCTACACTTCTGGAGAGTGAGCGTACAGCCAGAGAGAAGAAGCTGGGAATATGGGGAACATCCCGATTCAAACTGCTGAGTGCTTCAGATGTAAACGAAAAGTATATCGGTCAATTTCGAGTAGTTTCCGGAAAACCTTCATCCACTCAGAAAAACGGATGGGAATTCAAGTTAAATCATCTATCCATCTCCATTCCCAAAGCTTATAGAAAGTGGTTTAAAGCTGCACCGAGACTCAAGCAGGAAAGCCATGTGGTTGCCCGTGGAAAAATTCGCATTTCAAGTCGAGGCAAACTATACCTGGCCTTGCACTCACCATTTGATCTGGAGATAATGGATTGATGAAACGCATACTGATTAACTTCATCACGCTTTTAGCGCTTACGGCATGTGCTACCAACCCCGCCACAAAGGGCTCGGATTTTGTTCTCATGAGCGAAAATGAAGAGTTGGCTATCGGTCAACAGTTGGCAGCACAGGTAGCCAAACAGCTGCCGCTACTGCCGAGCGATGATCCTTTGGTAAAGTATGTTGATAAGATCGGACAACGGGTAGCAACCACATCTGACCGGCCGGAACTCTTCTATCGTTTCCATGTGGTTGATGACGGCACCATCAATGCATTTGCTCTTCCCGGTGGCTACATCTATATACACAGGGGTCTCCTAACTCACTTCAACAGTGAAGCCGAACTGGCTGCGGTTCTCGGGCACGAAATTGGCCATGTTACCGCCCGACATGCCGTTCAACGCTATACTCAAGCACAGGCGTACAGTATAGGCATGACAGCTGCCGCTATCCTTGTCGGCATCCCTCAAGGGGTGGATCAACTGACCAACCTACTGGCTACAGCCATGATCATGGGTTACGGCCGTGAACAGGAACTTGAATCCGATGAACTCTCTCTGCGCTACCTGACCGCGGCAGGCTACGATGCCAACGCCACCATCCATCTTCTTGAAACACTTGAAAGGCTCTCAGATATCGAAAAGAGGGAACAAGCAGACACAACTGGAGAAAAGCCAAAAGAAGCTTATCACGGCGCTTTCTCAAGCCACCCTGAGACCAAACAACGAATTAAAGAAGCTATTGCTAAAGCCGCATCAATGCAGACAGAAGGGATGAATCGTATTGGTAAAGAAGCGATGCTGGCAGCTCTTGATGGTTATCCCGTTAAGGACAGTGCAAAAGATGGTGCCATTGTCGGCCGTCGTTTCCTGCACCCTGAGCTGGCATTTCAACTCCGCTTTCCGGAACAGTGGGTCATTAAAAACTCGCCAAAATCTCTTACAGCCAGGTTGCGACAGAAAGAGGTTTATTTTCTACTCGGTATGAAAAATCTGAAAAAACGCCGCACTGCAGAAAAGATCCTCAAGAGCCTGTTTCAAGAGAGGCATATTGGTAAAATCATAACAGGCAGCCACAACGGTTTTCCTTTTGCCAGAAGTCGAGTCACCGAATCGGCCCCACATGTCAGCAAGGCTGCTATTGATGCAAATGTTTTTCTGGATGGTCCAAAAGCCTTTATCATCCTTCTCTATAGCAAGCGCGACGAGATTGAAAAATATCAACCCCAGTTTGATCAGATTCGCAACTCATTCCGTCGTTATGACATCGCCATTGATGGTGATGTACCTAAAATCCATAACTACGTCTGGAAGCGTGGCGACAACTGGGAAAAGCTTGCCAAATCAGGCAACTACATTCTTGGCCGGTTCACTGCCGACAGGCTGGCAGCACTTAATGGTATGAACCTAAGCGAATCGCCAACATCCGGAAGTATCATCAAAGATGTTCAATAATCAGAAATAAAAAGGGCTCCTCGAGGGAGCCCTTTTACATTTATCGATGCTCGTGCGATTCGTCAGGATGCCAACTGGCGCAGTACGTAGTGTAGAATGCCACCGTGCTGGTAGTACTCCACCTCTTTCGGCGTATCGATACGCACATCAACGGCAAACGTTTTGACTAAACCGTCAGTCGCCGTTGCGGTGACAATCAGTTCTTTAGCCGAAGCATCACCGATTCCAGAGAAGTCGTAGCTCTCCTGGCCTGTGAGACCCAGCGACTCGGCAGAGTCACCCGCTTTGAACTGCAACGGCAGAATCCCCATGCCGACAAGATTAGAGCGATGAATACGCTCGTAGGTCTCGGCAATCACAGCTTGCACACCCTGCAGACGCGGACCTTTGGCTGCCCAGTCACGTGATGAACCAGAGCCATACTCCTTACCGGCAAGAATAATGGAGGCCACACCCTCATCCCTATAACGCATGGCTGCATCATAGATACTCATCTGTTCGCCACTTGGCTGATGCAGTGTCACACCACCTTCGGTTCCCGGTGCCAGACGATTACGCAGGCGGATGTTGGCGAAGGTGCCGCGCATCATCACCTCATGGTTGCCACGCCGTGACCCATAGGAGTTGAAATCTTTCGATTCAACACCCTTCTCATGCAGGTAGATACCTGCCGGAGAGTCGGCTTTAATGGCGCCTGCCGGAGAGATGTGGTCGGTGGTCACTGAATCGCCGAGCAGTGCCAGCACACGTGCCCCCTTGATATCGGAGATTTCATCGGTCTGCATGGTCATGCCTTCAAAGTATGGCGGATGCTGGATGTAGGTGGAGTCGCCATCCCAGTCGAAACGATCACCGGTCGGCGCGCTCAGGTTCTGCCAGTTGGCATCTCCGGCAAAGACGTGTTCATAAGAGGATTCGAACTGCCCGGCAGTGACACATGATGCCACCACATCGGCAACCTCCTGCTGTGTCGGCCAGATATCTTTAAGAAACACATCGTTGCCATTCTGATCCTGCCCGATCGGATCGTTATAGAGATCAATATTCATTGTCCCTGCAATGGCGTAAGCGACCACCAGTGGTGGGCTCGCCAAGTAATTCATGCGTACTTCAGCATGCACACGGCCTTCGAAGTTACGATTGCCTGATAGCACAGAGGTCACAGCCAGGTCACCTTCAGCAATCGCTGCGGAAACTTCGGCAGGCAATGGGCCTGAGTTACCGATACAGGTGGTACAGCCGTAGCCGACGGTATTAAAGCCGAGTTCATTCAGTGGTGCAGTCAGCCCTGCCTTATCAAGATAGTCAGTCACTACGAGTGATCCGGGGCCGAGTGAGGTTTTCACCCATGGCGCCGATTTTAGCCCCAGTGCCGCAGCCTTCTTGGCTACCAGGCCAGCTCCGAGCATGACGGATGGGTTGGAGGTGTTGGTACAGGATGTGATGGCAGCAATAACAACGGCGCCATCTTCCATGGTGACCTGCTGCCCTTTGATCGTAGTGCCCACAGGTTTAGTGGTGATACCCGCCTCTTTCTTGATCTGCGCCAGAGCCTCAACGAATTTCGATTTCGCCTCAGTGAGAATCACACGATCCTGCGGACGTTTAGGGCCTGCCAGTGATGGCACAACAGTGGACATATCGAGCGCCAAAGACTCGCTGTAGATAGCTTCTACACTCTCATCTCTCCACATGCCCTGGGCTTTGGCATACGCCTCAACCAATGCGATATTTTCAGCAGAACGGTTGGAGAGACGCAGATAGTTCAACGTCTCTTCATCAATCGGAAAAATACCACAGGTGGCACCATACTCGGGCGCCATGTTGGCGATGGTGGCGCGATCAGCCAGCGGCAGATGGTTCAGCCCCTCACCAAAGAACTCGACAAACTTACCGACTACACCATGCTTGCGCAGCATCTCAACAATCGTCAGCACAAGGTCAGTAGCAGTAGCACCCTCAGGCAGTGCACCGGTCAGTTTAAAACCGACCACCTTCGGTACCAGCATGGAAACAGGCTGGCCAAGCATCGCAGCCTCCGCCTCAATACCGCCAACACCCCAACCAAGTACGCCAAGGCCATTGATCATGGTGGTGTGCGAGTCGGTGCCGACCAGCGTATCGGGATAGGCCACACCTTCATCGTTCACAAAGACGGTACGTGCAAGAAACTCAAGGTTCACCTGATGCACAATGCCCATACCGGGAGGCACCGCCTTGAAGGTTTCAAAAGCGTTCTGACCCCATTTAAGGAAGTTGTAGCGCTCGCGATTACGCTGAAACTCAATCTCGGTGTTTTTGGTTGCGGAATCAGCAGCGCCAAAGTTATCCACCTGTACCGAGTGATCAATCACCAACTCCGCAGGAGCAAGCGGTTCAATCTTCTTGGTATCGCCGCCAAGGGCTGCCATAGCGTCACGCATCGCCGCCAGATCAACCACAGCAGGTACGCCGGTGAAGTCCTGCATCAACACACGGGCAGGCATGTAGGCAATCTCATGGTTCGGTTCGGCCTTCTCATCCCAATTGGCCAGCGCTTTGATATCATCAGAAGTGACATTCACACCATCTTCACGACGAAGCAGGTTTTCCAGCAGAATCTTCAGTGAATATGGCAGACGGGATACGTCTCCTGCGGCATCAAGCTTGTAGTAGGTGTACTTCTTTCCATTTACATCAAGCTCGGCCCGGGCATTAAAACTATTACTCACTATTGATCTCCTGAACATCCATGAATTGAGCGCCGAACACTAGCGCCGAGAAGACTGTTTCTAAAGAGCGAGGATTTATTGAATAGCACTTGACCGCACATGGATGTGCGGCGGCTGAACATCGTGAAGCCGTAAGTGGAGCAAGATCACGTTCTTGCGTAACGTTTCAAGTAAAAGGCAAGAAGCCTTTACGGATTAAACGATTAATCCGTTTCCAGATAGAAGATATTCATCGGATCACCCTTGCCTTTGAAGTGAACCGCGTTGAGAAAACGACAGTGCTTCTTGGTCAGCTCCTTCGGCATCGTTTTCATGCTCTCTTCGGTTACCAGACCTTGAAAGGGCTGGGCAATACCGCACAAACGAGCTGCAGTATTGACCACATCGCCAATCACCGTCAGCTCTCGTCTTGTCTCATCACCCACCAGCCCTAGCAGAACCTTGCCATCGTGCAGGCTGAATCCGACCTTACAAGGTAGAAGGCCGTTCGTTTTCTCCTTTGCCGGTAAAACATTGATCATATCCAACAGGCAGGCGAGAGCCTGTTCGCCACGGTCATCTCCGGAAAAGCAGGCGAGCAAACCATCACCAAGAAACTTGTTAATGCTTCCACCATGCTTGGTCACAATGCCGGTCTGAATAGAGAGACTTGTATTGATCGACGCATAGACATCATGGGGATCATACTTTTCAGCCAGTTCCGTGAAGCCACGCATATCACTGAAGAGAATGGTCATACTCTCTTCAATCGCGAGATCAGGGGGTAACTCATTACCATACTGTTCCAACATCCGTATTGTTTCTGCAGGAAGAAATGCACTAAAGGCGGCTGGTCGCGTCGGTTTATCCATAAACATCCTCGAATTTAAAGCATATTGAATATCTATCGGCAGATTTTCTTGAAAATTAAAACGTGATGTTTCACTTACGCAAGAGCTCTGCCAAAGTTACAATGGCCTCATGGATCAAAAAACTATCGCCCGCACCCACACCACTCATCATGGGCAAGTCGAAAAAGAGGATCTGAATCGGTATAACCTGATGCATGGCGGGAGGCTCTTAACCCTCTGTGATGAAGTCGGTTATATCGCTGCGATGAAGCATGCTGAAACGGACTGCCTGACTCGCGCAGCTCATGACATTGAGTTTATGTCAATGTTAAAGGAGAGCGATCCCTACACGGTCGATGCCAGAGTCATTCTCACGGGTAGAACCACGCTGTGGGTGTCCTGCGCTGTCAAAAGTGAGCAGAAGAGCGTCATGAAGGCTCTGTTCGTCTACATTGCCGTCGACGACAGCTTTAATTCAAAACCTGTTGGAAAAATTCATGCTGAAACCGAGTCTGAGCAGCAGGAACAGAAAAAGATGCGGACACTCATGAATCAGGTGAAGGCATAAAAAAAGCCCTGACCGTGAGGTCAGGGCTTTAATATCCGGTGCAAAACACTAGGGAGGGGAGGGAAGAATCCGCACCGGACAGCCCGAACAATGCAAAGATCCAGTGATGGCAGCGTTAAAATGTCATGAAAGTTTGTTAATCTGTGAAAATAAAAAAAGGCCTCACTAAGAGGCCCTTTCATGTTTGGCTGGGGGACGTGGACTCGAACCACGATTGACGGTGTCAGAGACCGCTGTCCTACCATTAGACGATCCCCCAATTCAGGAAGGGCGCACCTTAATTGCAGAGGCTTAAGCCGTCAATTATCAATAAAGCTTTTCTTGTCACTGCTGGTTCAACCATGCCAATAACTGAGTCTCATCCGCAACAGGAATCCCCAACTCCTCTGCTTTTATCAGCTTCGAGCCCGCATTAGTTCCGGCAATCACCAGGTCGGTCTTCTTTGAGACGGAGCCCGCTGGCTTTGCACCCAGCTTACGAAGAGCTGCCTGAGCATCGGAGCGACTAATCTTTTCCAGTGTTCCGGTTAACACCACCGTCTTACCTGTGAGAGGGTGATCGACAGGTGTCTGGCGCGCCTCAAGTGGAGCAGGCCAAACACCGGAATCGTTCAAAAGATCAAGAACCTCGCGGTTATGGGCTTCTTCGAAGAATGAACGCACACTGGCAGCCACTTCAGGGCCGACATCATCCACGCTCTGCAGGGATTCCATATCAGTATCACGGATTGTTTCAAGTGAACGAAAATGCTCGGCCAGAGAGATGGCTGTCACTTCGCCAACATGGCGAATGCCAAGGGCAAAGAGAAATTTCGGTAGTGGCTGGGAACGACTCTTCTCGACAGCCTGTTTAATATTCTCGATCTTCTTCTCTTTAAAGCCTTCGCGGCCCGCCAGAAGATCAAAATCAATTCGATAGATATCAGCAATACTCTTCAGCTTTAGTGGCGAGCCGTCCGGCTCCCCGGCCAGGAGTTCGATCAACTTATCCCCCACCCCTTCAATATCCATGGCACCACGCGAGACAAAATGTTTCAGCCGCTCTTTCACCTGAGCTGAGCAGAAGAGTCCGCCCGAACAGCGAATAGCCACCTCTCCTTCTAGCTGCTCTGTATGCGAGCCGCAAACCGGGCACGATTCTGGCACCGTAGGAGTGGTACCACGCTGATCATCAACTTCTGCCACGCGCACCACTTCAGGAATCACGTCACCAGCACGACGTACAACGACAAGATCTCCTTCACGTACATCCTTTCGCTGCATCTCCTGAACATTATGCAGGGTTGCTCGGGAGACCATCACACCCGCCACCTTCACCGGAGTCATCTCGGCAACAGGAGTAATCACACCGGTTCGTCCTACCTGCCAGATGATACGCTCAACGTGGGTGGTCACCTCTTCGGCAGGGAATTTATAGGCAATGGCCCAGCGGGGAGCACGTGCAACACGGCCAATCTGTTTTTGTAGTTCGATGGAATCGACCTTGTAGACCAGTCCGTCAATCTCATAGGCAAGGGTTGCACGCTTCTCCTGCCATGATCGGTAGTTTTCCAGAATCGCCTCAATGTCGGGCAGTCGTTCAAACAGCTGTGTACCAAAGCCCAGCGATGAAAGCCTTGTCAAAAGGCCGCTTTGTGAACCGGCCAGAGCATCCCCTCCTTCACCTACTCCATAGGCAAAGAAGTTAAGATTGCGCTTAGCTGTGATTTTGGCACTCAGTTGCCTCAGTGACCCGGCAGCGGCATTTCGTGGATTGGCAAAGAGCTTCTCCCCTGCCTCTTCCTGTGATCGGTTTAACGCCTCGAATGAGGCCTTGGACATATAGACCTCAC
>Ga0316192_10001197_pt1 | contig 19115 bp, 18 predicted proteins | sample MerIslwburrow_MG_FD_204931 | JGI IMG/M metagenome (GOLD analysis project Ga0316192, IMG submission 204931) | Coastal sediment microbial communities from Maine, United States - Merrow Island worm burrow | ecosystem: Environmental > Aquatic > Marine > Coastal > Sediment | place: USA: Maine...
GGAATGTCGTTAAGCACCTTGCCGATTGAGTTCTGCTCATTATATGCAGGAATTATAACAACAACTTTCTTCATTGTTTTTGCGCCAGGGTTTAAAAGATGATCGATTTGCGAAAAACCTCGTTTACAAGGTATTATCCATGAAGTTCTTGCAGAAACACTCGTGAAACTACGACGCTATCGAATTCTTCAAAATTGAAAAGCTTTCCGGCCCCTCGTTAAACAGTAAATCAACGATTGAGAGATTCGGAGCAAAAGCGCCAAATTGCTGATGATATTCTTTACACTTAAAGTCTATAAAATCAAGGGAAAAACCACTTTCCTCAAAGCTTTTTTCACTCAGATACCCTTGAAAGGAGCAATCCGCCAGATAAGCGTCACAATTCATTTCAGAAAGCATCGCAAACAGCTTGCCCTCTCCATTGCCCTGCAAATTCAAGTCTGATGTAAAGAGGGGCTTGCTGAGACGCAGATAAGAGGCCAAACAGAACAGCAATTCTTTATTCAGCTCTGGCAAACACTTCCATGAAGCGGCGTATATTTCATTCAAATCATCGTATAGAAACGGGAAATAGGGAGCATACGTATAATTTGTTTCAAGCGAACGTCGATGCTTTGACTGCCATTTCAAATGATGATTCAGTTCCACCTGGCTCATCTTCTGGCCTTGCCGTCCTTTTGACAGCACAGGAACGGTCAGCCAGGCTTCTCCAGCAACTGTCTTGATTTTGGTTCTGTTTATATAATGATGTTTTACATATTGATAATCATCAGCAATAATGAAAACATCGGAAGCAATCCACTTTAAAAAAAAACTGAGGTTTGGCAGATAACTGAGATAACTTGCGGCCAGTTTCATGCCCTGCCGAACTCAATTTCGTTTAACATTTTGCGGAGGCGACCGCTGGCGTCTTCTCCGGCTGCTTTTTCCAGACCTTCCAAGGTGTCGACATCGTACCATTCGGGCAGTTGCACATGAGACAAATTTAAGGTTGCAAAACGCGCAAGTGTCGTTGACAAAACATTTTTTGAACTCCATTCGATATCAGAAAAGACCTCAACCTCATTCTTGCTCAGGCCGATCAGGTAATAACCGCCATCGCTGGCGGGACCAACCACAGCGTCATTCAATTTCAATTTTTCCAGAGAGGAATTCAGATATGCAAGGGGCAGGGTCGGACTATCGGTTCCAATTGCTGTCACGGTTTTACTTCCGGCGGAAAATGAAGTTGAAAAACCAAACTTGAGACGAGCACCAAGATCGCCATCCGGCTGAGCAATCAGCTCGAAACCTGACGGGAGCATTTTCTCAAAGTCGAGCCTGCGCACTTCGGGATCAAAAAAAAGAATCTTTTGTTGATGCGAGGCTTTTTGAGCAAGATCTATTGTTTGTTCAACAAACTGTTCATAGAAACGGGCGGCTAAGGCAAGGCCAATTTCACGACCCAATCGTGTTTTCACTTTTCCCGGCGTCGGGTATTTCACAAAAATTAGTAGTGTATCCATTCCATCTGCGACATAAGCGCCGCCTCAAAAAGTAATAATTACTCAATCTTGCCTGTGAACGGCGACCTGCGCGTTCAACTTATAAAATGAAGGTGAAAGAATAGCGCTTTTAATTGAAAATCTCAATATAATAGCTGAAATACTTTTACCAGCGGTTGTTTTTTTGAAAAACTTGTAATATGCTAAGTCATTAGCAGTCAGCCACTTGCATCGAATCCGAGTAGAGCTAAATGCTTTTAAGTTCCTTTGCGCGCCTCTAAGCTGGCGCAGAATCTTCACAAACTCTATCCTGATTAATATTTCACTAGCCTGAAAAAAATGAATAAATCTGAAGATGAAGTTTATGAAGTAATAACAATTTAAACTGAACCCGAAGATGATAAAAAACGAAGACTCGATGTTGTTGCGGAAAACACAAAATGGGGATAAACAAGCGTTTGGCATTCTGGTTGAACGATACATGCAACGAGCATATTTCACGGCGCTTGGCTTTGTCGGCTCACATGAAGCGGCTCTCGACTTGTCACAGGAAGCCTTCATTCGAGCTTATCGCGCCATTGGGAAATTTGACTCCGAAAAAAACTTTTTCACCTGGTATTATCGTATTCTCAAAAACCTCTCGCTCAACTTTATACGAGACGCAAAACATCGCGCTGTCAGTTTCTCTGAACTCGGAGAAAACAACGTCAACCAATTCTCTGAAAGTGACCCTGGGCCTGACGAACAAAGCGAACAAAACGAGATGCGGGAAGCGGTTTGGAAGGCGTTGAATCAACTCAAACCAGATGATAAAGAAATTATCCTGTTGAAAGACTTTCAAGACTTCTCCTATAAAGAAATCGCTGAGGCGCTTGATCTTCCAATTGGCACAGTCATGTCAAGATTATACTATGCGCGTAAAAACTTAAAGCAAAAACTTAACAGAGTATTTCCATGAACGAACAAAAATCTGACAATCAAAAGGAAGAATTTGCCATTCTTTTAGTCAAAGCAGTTGATGGCGAATTGACACTGAACGAAAAGCAGCGTTTTGAGCATTTGCTCCAACATGACTCGACGTTTGCTTCCGAATGGATTGAACAAAAAAAACTAAAGGAGGTCACACAAACCATGAAACTGCCATCGCCCCCCGTCGAAATTTGGGACAGCTACTGGCTAGGCGTTTATAATCGACTTGAAAGAGGAATCGCGTGGATTCTTTTTTCAATTGGCTCTATTATTATTTTAACTTATACCGGGTTACAGGCAATCCAATCCTTTATAGCTGACACTGAAATGAGCGGCGCTCTGAAACTTGGCGTTGTCTTCCTGCTCGCCGGTTCTGTGGCCTTGCTAATTTCAGTTATTCGCGAAAAATTAAGAACCTGGACATCAGACCCTTACAAGGAGATAAAAAGATGATAGTCGTAACATGCGAAACAATTTCAGGAAAAAAAGTGGTGAAAACACTGGGAATTGTCAAAGGCAACACAATCAGGGCGCGCAATATCGGGCGCGACATCGTTGCCGGGATAAAAAATTTAATCGGCGGAGAAATTGAAGAATATACAAAACTAATGGCTGAAGCTCGCGAACAGGCTCTGGACAGAATGCTTGCCAATGCAAAAGAAATGGGCGCCAACGCGGTCATTGATGTAAACTTTAGCACATCTTATATCATGGGAATGGCCTCGGAAATACTGGCCTATGGCACCGCAGTAATCGTTGAGGAAACAAAGGTCTGAGCGCATTGTTCAGGCTCTTTCGACTCTACCACAGTAAAAAGATAGTCGCAAAAGCATTCCATTTTCGGCCCGGTTTCCAACTGCAAAAGAAAATTTTGAATGCGCTTGATGAGGTGCGTAAACGCTTTGAGTAAACGTCAGTTTTACTGGCGTTTACTCTTTGCTAACAAAAGTAATTTGTTGAAAATATTCTTCATAAGCCTGATCCCTGAGTGTAAAACATTACGGTCATTTTTTAACTTCTTTGTAAAAACGACAAGCTGTTCCTCATAGTGTCGCCGGGTAAATTCAGGTCTGCTTTCGATGTCACTTTTTCTTGCGACTAAATAAACTTCACCAATATTGAATTCATCTCCTTCAACGAGCAGCAGAGGCTTGAAACCTGCTATTTTCAATAAATTTCTCAATGAATATTTATTGAAATAATATGTATGCACATTTCTAAACCAACTACTTTCCAAGCGCTGAACCGGATTTAAGTTGTTCGGCGCCGCCAAATAAACAACGCCTGATGACGACAAAATGCTTCTAATCTTTGTCATAATTTGAACAGGATTCATAAAATGCTCTATGACATGCCGCATTATAATGATATCAAATTTACTCTGATAATCGCGATGCCATGAATTGTCAACATCGTCATCCACAATGCATACACCTAACTTTTCGAGATGCTTTTGAGACTCGGTTGAAGGTTCAATCGCGAATAGCTTACTATTGGGGAAAAGGGACTTAAAATATCTCAAGTTGCTCCCCTCTCCACTTCCAATATCAAGAATATTTTTTACTTCCTTAGGCAACAAATCATACTTTTTAAATCTCATGCCAATTGGATGATTCGCACTTTCCGACAATTCAATTTTTGAAATATCGGGTCTGTAATATTTGTCGTACTCTTTTCTGTAAAAGCGCAAATAGGATTCACGATCCCATCTTGGATTTAAGTAACCAAGTCCACATTCTTTACAAAGAACTACATTTGTAGGCAAACCAAATTTTCCTTTCTTCGAAATTGATTGGAAATTATTGGAACCGCACAAATTGCAATTCACTGTTTCATATTTATAGGTCATATTTTAATTTCATTTTCGCTAAACCCGGGCGCAGCGAAAAATCAGGGGTGATGTGTATTATTTAATCGAATGCAGCCAGTTAAGCTGCTTTAACCACACTTGAAAACGACAATGCCACAAGAAAACACCTTTGGCATTTCAAAACCAATTCTATCTAAATGTATCTCTATAGCGTAAAAAATTACCGCCCGACTCCATGAAGACAAACCATTAAATATTCACCGCATCCGCTTTACCCCCGCCCGCGACTCTTTCCCTACTTCCGAATTTCGATTAACCACTCCGAGCCCGATTCCACCTTGTGTTTACCGCTGAAACTATCGCCATTTAGCGCCAGACCCAAAAAACCCACTGAATCGATGTAAAGCAACGGCGCGCCCTCCTCCACAAACGCAAAACTCTTCACATAAGGAATAGCAGAACTATAGACGTGCAACCCCTCGCGGCTAATCTGCACCCGCGGCCCCTTTTTCTTTGCAACCTCAACCCCCACATCATCCAGCATGCTCTTCGGAATATTCGTTACCACATTCCCGTAACGTTGCTCTATTCTCGTAATTTGGCCGCGAATCGCATGAGCGTTAAACTTAACCGGTTGCGCAAGCTTCAAACAAACCGGAGCCTCCTCCATCACTTTGCCAACCTCGGCAAAAGAAATCACCCCTGCCGCAAGCTTCGCGCCCGTATACGAATAAATATCTCGACCATGAAACGTGTGGATATCACTGCTGCCCGGCAAACGGCTTATGGTTTCATCAATCTCGCGAACCGCCAAAATGCCATGCTGTTGCACCGTTTGCGTCAAAGTCCCATTATCAGGCGTGACAATTAAATGCCCGGACTTCGTCAACGCCACCACCGACTTACGCTCCGTGCCAACACCCGGATCGACAACCGAAATAAACACAGAACCCATCGGCCAATAACCTAATGTGCCAGCCAGCGTCTGACTTGCCTCATTGATATTATAGGGTTCTATATTATGCGTAAGATCTTGTAAATTCAACGTCTTGTCAACACTTAACGCCACCCCTTTCATGCTCGCCACAAACCGCTCGCGCAAACCGAAATCCGACATCACAACTACAATACCATTGCAAATAACCTTGGCGCTGTCCATAAATAATAACCCTGTTTAAAATTGAAAAGCGCAATAAATCAACTTCGTTCAGCGCTCCGGCCTCCTGGCCCCGCTGACGAAATATCAACATCACCTAAACTTGAAAAATTATACACAAAACCAAAACTGAACCGTGTCCAACGCGGGAGCTGCGGTGTCCTCCACGCGTTCCAGGCGCGTCCTCGCAAGGTGGCGCTGACGCGCGCAACTCAAATTCGCCCCGCTTGGGGCTTGCCTGCGGGTTCGCCTTCCACAGAATATTTTCACAAAGAAAACCGACTTCCCGACCTCATTGCCAACTCAAAAACAAGTCGCTTATATCTCAGCCACTCGCCAAAACCAACTCCGCAATTTGCACCGTGTTCAAAGCCGCTCCCTTCAATAAATTATCAGAAACAATCCACAGATTAAGTCCAAATGCAACCGAAGCGTCCTTCCTGATGCGACCCACAAAAACCGCATCCTTGCCCGCCGAAAATATCGGCGTCGGATAGAGACCTGTCGCCGAATCATCCAGAACCACAATTCCCGGGAAATCCGCCAAAACCCTTCTCGCATCTTCCGGCTCCAATGCCGTCTCAAATTCAACGTTCAGACTAATGCAATGACCCGTTTCAACCGGAACCCGAACACAAGTGGCTGTCACTGGCAAATTCGGTAAATTCATAATTTTCCGCGTCTCATGCATCATCTTTTCCTCCTCCCCGGTATAACCGTCATCCAAAAAGGAATCGATCTGCGGCAAAACATTAAACGCAATCTGCTCCGAAAACAAACCAGCAACCAGGCGCTCTCCCGACGCAAAAGCGCGAACCTGTTCCTGCATCTCATCCACTGCGGATCTGCCCATTCCAGAAACCGACTGATACGTAGAAATCACCAAACGCTTCAATTTGGCCGCGTCATGCAACGGTTTCAACGCCATCACCATTTGAATGGTCGAACAATTCGGATTGGCAATTATGCCATCAAATGACAGCATCGCCTCCGGATTAACCTCAGGAACCACAAGCGGAACATTTTCCTCCATCCGGAAAGCGCTGCTGTTGTCAATAACAATCGCCGAAGCCGCAGCCGCAATTGGAGAAGATTGTCGGCTCACAGCGGCTCCGGCGGAAAACAATGCAATATCAATACCTTCAAACGAATCATCGGTTAACGCCTCTATCAGGTATTCTTTTCCTGAAAACAACAAACTTGCGCCAGCCGAACGCGCTGACCCGAAAAGACGAAGCTGACCGACAGGGAAATTCCGCTTCTGCAAAACCTCAATAAATTTTCGACCGACCATTCCGCCGGCGCCAACAATAGCCACATTGCGTTTCTTCATAGCGCCTCGTTCCCCAATCGACTCCTTCCCTTCGTATTACCAATCAATTCATCATGAACCGCGATCACTGCCTTTTGCAAAAAGGCCTTGTCAATTCCATAACACAACGTTGTTTCCGAAAATTGCCAAAGCAATGGATTTACCTGCAAAGCATTCAATGTCTGATTCACCCGCACCGGAACATCTGTGCCAAAATTGATGCCGGCTCCGGTAATTGAAAGCAATCCAATCGTGTTATCATAATCAGCAACAAGTCGATTTTCATCAATCAGGTTTTGCGCCGCAACAAGATCTTCGCTGCAAATCACAAAAAAAATCTTGTCCTTATAATGTGAAATCAATTTTACCTGCAACCCGCTTTTCGCCATTTCACAAATCAAAAACCAGTTAGCAGCCGCGTTTTCATGCACCCTCACCAATGCCACATCCATATTATGATTGACGGCGGTGACGCGGTCTCTGTCCAGTTTTGCATCGCACACAAGCGTGCCAATGGAACCGCTGAAACTGGAACCGACAGCGATCTTGATATTGTGTCGTTGCGCAAATTCAACCGCCGACGCCTTTAAGACTTGCGCGCCTGTGTTAGCCATGTCAAGCATCTCGGAATAACTCACGCTATCGAGCAACTCCGCTGACGCCACCCATCGTGGATTTGCCGTAAAAATGCCGTCAACATCGGTCATAATTTCACAACGCTCAGCATTGAGCGTTGCAGCCAGTGCAACCGCTGTTGTATCAGAACCGCCGCGGCCAAGCGTTGTAATCTCCTTTTCGATGCTAACTCCTTGATAACCAGCAACCACCACAATCTTTCCTTTATTAAGCTCGTCGCTTATGCGATGCCCCCTCACTTCCAAAATGCGCGCCCTTGTGTGGTCGGTATTGGTGATGATTCCAACTTGCGAACCGGTAAACGAAATTGCCTCGTGACCTCGCTCCGCAATAGCCATCACCAGCAGAGAAATCGAGATGCGTTCCCCCACAGACAGCAACATATCCATTTCACGAGGCGGCGGGCTGGCGCTCACCTGCTTCGCAAGATCAACCAGATGATCGGTGGTGTCCCCCAAAGCTGAAACAACCACAACAACCCGATAACCTTGCGCCTTTGTCTGAATGACACGGTCGGCGATTTTTTTGATTAAATCAGGTGTGGCAAGAGAGCTTCCGCCATATTTTTGAACAATCGTTTTCAACGCAACGCCGCCTCCAGCGCGGTTGCAGCTGAAGTTTTGTCATCCCTGAATTTAATTATAACCGGCGTGTTTACGCTAATGCCATACTTCCTGGCAAAAACAGAGTCGACCGACCGCGATCCCTGCACAACAACCGCGCCTTTTGGAATCACCAGAGGCGCGATTTCCGTTTTTCTAAGAATTTCATCATGAACCAAATCGAATATTGGCGTTGAACCCGTAATAATTGTGCCTGCTCCTATAACAACTTCCTCACTTACAATTGCGCCGTCGTAAACGCCGCTGTTGCCTCCAACCAGAACATTATCCTCAATAATAACCGGCATACCGCCCACAGGTTCCAGCACGCCGCCGATTTGCGCGGCTGCGCTAAGATGCACATTCTTGCCAATTTGCGCGCAAGAGCCAACCAAAGCGTGCGAATCGATCATCGAACCGGAATCGACATAAGCGCCCACATTTATATAAGCTGGCGGAACAATCACCACGCCCGGCGCAATGTGCGCCCCATCGCGAACAGCCGAGCCGCCCGGAATCTGCCGCACCTTGTCCTGCAAAGTAAGTTTTTTCAACGGAAAAGTGTCTTTGTCAAAAAAACGAAATTCATCGTTGAGGGAATAATCGCTCAGAACGCCAAGCCTAAACCCCAAAAGGATGCCTTTTTTTACCCACTTGTTCACTTTCCATACATCATGATGTTTTTCAGCAGCTCGTATTGCGCCGGAATTTAATTCATCCTTAAAAGTTTGAAAAAGCGCCCTTGTTTCACCTGACAAATCAGTGAGGTTATATGCGTTTTCGATGTCGTTTTGTAAACTCATTTTGATAGAATAGACAGTTAAAGGGTTATGGCGGCGTTCATTGCTTGTTTGCTTCTTTGAGCAGACTCGTTCAACCGCTAATGGTTAGATAACTCAAATTTTGCACTTAGCTAAAGTATTGTTTTTCTTACAAAGTCGTCCACGATAAATATTGTCGTAAATTTATAAATAAGAAAACGATAAAGATATGTTCCATTTCGACCTGTCTTGCAATTGGATTAAAGATATCCATTCGTTTCGAACTTTTAGTCCGTGTATAAAAAAACAAAAGCACTTCTCTGTCTGACTCTCAGGAACTGATTCTCAGGTTGAAAACACAGTTTTTTAAGCAATAGGAGAAAAATCCGTGGCTAATAGCGATGCTCTTACAGAATTCTTTGCGAATACTTTCCCGTTTTGAATGCTTTTGTAATTATTGTCATAAGTAAAATAAAAACAAATGATTGTCTATTTGAAAAATGTTTCCCCTTGATATCCTTGAACACAAAACTGTTGTGCGAAACTTAGGTTAAATAATTAGGCTGGACTCAAATTGGCGGCGCCCGAAATCGTTATCGAAGAATCGCGCGCTAATCATTTGGATATCGCAATAAACAGTGAGCTGTTCAGCTTAAAAGGTCATCCATGCAAAAAACACCCTTTTTGCCAATGAGCCACTCCGCCGCATAAACGGCTCCCAATGCAAATCCGGATCGATTGCGGGCGGCGTGCTTTAACTCAATCGTGTCAGCCTCTGAGTCAAAACTGACAATATGAGAGCCGGGCGTCGAACCGCCGCGCGTTGAAGTAACATGCAACTGCTCCGCTTTGATTTTACCGGAAGCAGAATGAGGCAAAACTTCAGTCTTTCGCTCAATTTCCTTTAGAATGATGTCAGCCAACGACAAAGCTGTACCGCTTGGACTATCGATTTTTTCGCGATGATGGAGTTCGTGGACAAACGGATCATATTCCTCGAAACGATTGCACAACGTAGCGGCCGCGTTAATGATACGATAAAATATATTCATCCCGACAGAAAAATTTTCGGCGTAAAATAAGCTGCCCTCAGCCTCATGCACATTTCTTTCAACTTCTTTGATTTTGTGGCACCAGCCGGTTGCGCCGACCACAATTGGAATGCTATACTTTAAGGCAAGCTCAATGCTATTTAGAACCGAATCAGGATGGCTGAATTCAATTAGAACATCAACATCGTCGGGTTTAGCGTCTGGCAAAAAAGGTGAATCAAGGTCATATTTTCGACTGACAACATGACCGCGTTGCAAAGCGACATTTTCCACTTGCCGCCCCATGCGTCCATATCCAATTAGACCAAATCTTAATTTCATTGCGAACCTTTACAGAAAAGTTACAGATAAGTTAAAAATATACGGGTTCCATACAAGGTTAAAAGGCTCGGAACAGCTTTAGGGAGAAGTACTTCATGGCAAATCAGGCAGAGGTTAAGGAAGTCGGGGAAATCCTTTGTGGCACACATTGTAGATCAGCCTGGTAGTTGTTCGCCAATTAAAATAATGCCCGGCAAAGAGCCTTAGCTTGGTAGATTAGACAACTTTTTCTTGCTCGATTGCGACTTAACAAGATCGACAACAGCGATTTTTTCAGGCAAATCAACTTCCAATAAACGACTTTCAACTGTTTCTATCTGCTCCGCAACGATTGCCTTGCTTTGGGTGGACTCATTCGGTTTTTCCTCCTCAAAAAACGATTGAAAAATCTGTTTCACTCCTTGCGAAGCTTGACATTCATCAGCATTGAGAACGATTGGCTGCACTTGATTGCAAGTTGATTGTATTTTCTCATCAAAGGAAATGGCGCCGCCATAGCGAACCCGAATTGAAAGTAAATCGCGCGCAGCGTAAATAATCGCTTGAACTTCTTCTTCACAGCGACTTTCATTTTTCTGGTTGAGAATGAGCTGCGCCTTGGTCGAATTGAGAGCGGCTTGTAAACGGTCGGCCAGTTGCATGTCATTCGCTGCGACTTCAGCATGAATTTGCGCAATGGTTTTAACCATGGCGCCGGATGACCGGTCGACAGAATCAACTAAAAGCGCCGCAAGTTGCGGTTCATCCGGAAAAAGTTGCTGTACTCTACGTAACAACGCGCTGCGCAAAAAAGCAAAAGATTCCAAGATCACTGGCAGTTCTGGGCTGCTCAAAAGGATTGGTTCATCGGCCTGCAGAAATATCTCGGCGAAACTACGGGAAGCCACGTCACCGGGATCGACAATTACGAACTCCGTGTCAATTTTTCTTAATTCGTTGAGAAACTGATCTTGCCTATCAGGTTCAGGTTGACCGTCTGTCACACCCGAAACGCTATAGCGTATTAATCCTAACCCTTCTTGTGAAGTTTCAACAACAAAGTCGCGTAAAAGCCGGGATTTGTCAGTCGATGATTTTTTTAGGTCACGCTGATTTTCCATTGAAAAATCAAGACTTACGAGCGTTGTCCTGTAACCGGTTTTTGCAAGCTCAACGCCCAATAAACCAGCAAAGAAGGATTTGCCAACGCCGGACTTTCCACTGGCAATTGCTATAATTTTATTCGATTGGGGGCAATCAGATTTTTTTTTTTGAGAAGGGTGGAAATACGGATTCAACGCTTCCACTGATCCAGCGGGCGTCCATTCACCGTCAACTTTGCTCCAAACAAGATGCCTTTCTTCAAAGATCCCCTGTTCAACCATATTTCGAATCTTATTAGGTGAAAGCGGCCCGACAGTGTTTTCGTCGATTTTTACAAAGATTTCGTCCACGGCAGCGTACTCTGTTTTATGAATAAGAAGCAATTGGTTATTCATTTAACATCGGACGCATTGTTCCTTTTCTTCAACCAGGCACGACTTTCGTTTCCCAAAGGAGTAAGCGTTGGAGAACGCGCGATTCGAAATGACAATGTCGGAGATTTTTTCATTTCACTTGTCAGTTGCTGAGTCATTTTAAAAAACAGTTCTCGACTCAACACCAAAAACCTGTCATTCCGAACGCCCGATTGTTGTTTATCGGAATGTGAGAAATCTGACAATGGTACATTACTGATAGACAGAGTCAAGCCTGAAAATAGAGGCATAGGTTGTTGAGTTGGATGGAAAATTTACCAGAGAGCAGGAAATTAACGTTTACAAAATTATTCAGGAATGTTACCGAACCGTTCAAAACCATCGAAGCAATATTTGTGTCAAATTGGAAATGAGTGGACACAATAAGCTTTTGCAATTTGCCATCGAACATAAATCTATCCTGTAAAACCGGTAATCCTTGCTTTTTTTGTTGCTTGAACGTATTATTTCAGCTTCTGTTCAACAATATGAAACCTGAAAACACATGCGATATGAAGCCTGGCGCAGTCTCGATGAAATAGACATTTCCGCGCCGCAATCTTCCGGGCTGTTTCAAGTCAAAAATAAAGAGGGTCTGCTGACCTATCCAACCGGTAAAACAGCAATGTTCTATTACGGATATGCCAACAACCTCAACTTCGGCCTGCGGCTATTTAAACAAAATGTCCTGCCCGTCCTCGATGTTCAGGAAACGTTGCTTGCGCGCTGGATGGAAGCGGTGGATTTCGAGTCGCGGTTTCGCAGACAGTTGGAACAATTTGCATCTAAATTTGGCAGCTTGCCTTTTGGCAATGACATATATTTAAAGTCGCAGTCGCAGAAAACTTAAGTTACGTTCTCCAAGATAGGGAACCTTAATCAAAGGATAGATAAGTGAATTTTCCAGGCAAAACTTTCTTTTTTACGATATTTATTGCCCTCTTCATTTCGGTCAGCGCTGCTTCTTGGGCGCAAGATGACACGGAGTTTGATTTTCCATTTTCCGATGAAATGCCTGTTTCAAAAGATGGCGCGGTCTTAAAGGCGGCGAGAATGGCGCTCAAACACCATCCTGTGCAACTCTTGAACAGACCGCACACCATAAACATTTTGCCCCTGGCTTTCTTTGATGTAAACAGAGGTGTTAGCCTCGGCGCGCGATTTGTATTGCAATCTAGCGAATATAGCCCATACAAGTATCGACTTTCCGGTCAAATTTTGAGTTCATTTCGTGGAAATCACAGCCATTTGGTCGAGTTTGACTATCCTGATATATATAAGCATTTCGGCTTGCGGGTCAGGGCGCAATGGCGTCGCGATTTGCGGGCGAAATATTTTGGCCTTGGCAATGAAAGTCAGAAGGAAAAATCGGTCACGGATGAAAAGAGTGAAAATTTTATTAGCGAAGACTTCTATGTCTATAAGTTAAAAAATCCACAACTTCATATTCACGCGACACGTTTCATTTTGAATGATTTGTATTTTTGGGCAGGAATCGGGCTTGAAAGCACCACGCCGTTACGTGGAGCAGATCCAACTCAATCATTCCTAACCGTTGACAAGCCATTTGGCTATCGCGGCGGATGGGGCGCGCATTTGAGCTTCAAGCTTCTGTTTGACAACCGAAACGATGATTTTTTTCCAGACAAGGGCTTTTTTACCGAACTCTCTTTTGAACCCAACTGGGCGCGGGTAAATCATCAGCAAATCAGCGACCTGCAATATGTGGTTCGCGGCGTCACCTTTCATCGCTTCACCCTTTCCGACGAACATTACGTCGAGATCGGTAGAACCGGGATTATTTTTGCCAACCGGCTTGCATTTGAAACAATCGTCGGCAACCCGCCTTATTACGCTTTTCGAGAAATTTCTGATTTTAGACGCACCGGAAGCCTTGGGGGCGACTCATCCATGCGAGGTTTTGAAAACGGTCGCTTCCATGATAAAGTTCGCATGATGACGTTTAGTGAATTGCGTTACACCTATCGTGAGTTTGAGTTTGTTTCACAACGTTTTCGGCTGATTTTTACCGGTTTCTTTGATAACGGCCGGGTTTGGCCGCGCCTCTCTGATGTTGTTTTCAGAGGCTTCCATCATTCTTTCGGCGCTGGCGCCTGGCTAAATTGGAACGACAACCTTGCCCTGCGCTTCGACATCGGACGCTCCCGTGAAGGCTTTACGCAATATTTGCGTTTACATACGGCGTTTTAAGCATTTAGAAGGCGTTTACACCATATCTTATTGGCGACAGCGCAGAAATCCGGAGGCGTTGCTTTCGTCCTACTTTTCCTGTTTGATTCATCCTTATTACGAAACAGCATTTATTTCTTTTAAACCAGGTTTACCCTAACGAGGCGTTGCTATGAAAATGACTAAAAATAGCAGTTTTTATTTAATTAATGCGGTTTCTTCTATACTAATTCTGGTATTTCTTTTTTGGTTGATTTATTTCCGGGAAGGCGGGAGCGCGTCAAGCCGGGCAACCTTAATGCTGCCGACCATCAATGCAATTCTTAATAGTTTATGTGCGGCGTTGCTCATTGCCGGATATATTGCTATTAGAAACAGGAAAAATAAATTGCATGAAATATTAATGTTAGCTGCTTTTTGCGTTTCCGCCTTATTCTTAATTAGCTATGTTTATTATCATAGCGTTCAAGGCGACACAAAATTCTTGGGTGAAGATTGGATCCGGCCTGCGTACTTTGTAATTTTAATCAGCCATATTTTACTATCGATGGTCATGTTGCCGATGATTCTGTCATCCCTGTTTTTGGGAATTACAGGTCAGCTTACCCGCCATAAAAAAATAGCCAAATTTACTTTGCCAGTTTGGCTGTATGTTTCAATAACCGGCGTTGTTATTTTCTTCTTACTTAGAAATTTCTCATAGGAATAGATATGATACTGCGCAAGACACTGATTACTGTTTGCTTCATTCTGCTGTCCGTTTCACTTTTTGCACAGGAAGATCGGGTTAAGGAGCAATATCTTGAAATTGCCGAAAAGATCATTGACGAGGCATTGCAAAATGGCCAGGCTTATGAAATGTTGCGCGAACTTTGCTATTCGGTTGGCCCGCGGTTGAGCGGCTCTCCACAAGCGGCCGCTGCGGTTGAATGGAGCCGCCAAAAAATGATTGCCTCTGGTTTGCAAAATGTTCATTTGCAGCCGCTAATGACGCCGCATTGGGTTCGCGGCGACATCGAGGAAGCGCGTATTATCAACTCCAAAATTGTAGGCGATTATGAACTGACCGTGTGCGCTCTTGGCATGAGCATTGGCTCCGGCGCGCCCGGTGTGACTGGTAAAGTTATTGAAGTGCATAATTTTGAAGAAGTTGCCAACTTGGGAGAAAAGGCCAGAAACGCAATTATTTTTTATAATCGAGCCTTTGAAAAAAAGCACAGACGAACATTTTCAGCTTATGGTCGAGCCGTAAATCAACGCAGTCGCGGCGCAATTGAAGCGGCAAAAGTAGGCGCCGCCGCTGTCCTGGTAAGATCGATGACCGGTCGAATTGACGATGTGCCGCACACCGGAATGATGAGCTATGACAGTGAAGTGAAAAAAATTCCCGCTGCCGCAATTAGCACATTGGACGCGGATTATTTGAGTCAATTGCTAAAGCGTGAGGATGATGTTCAGGTTAATATACAATTGAGCTGCCAGCAGCTTCCCGATGTGGAGTCGGCAAATGTCATCGGAGAAATCACCGGATCTGAAATTCCCGACGAAGTGGTGTTGGTCGGCGGCCATCTCGATAGTTGGGACAAGGGTCACGGCGCGCATGATGACGGCGCAGGTTGTGTGCAATCAATTGAGGCGCTGCGTCTGATTAAGAAACTTGGTCTGCAACCCAAACGAACCATCCGCGCAGTCATGTTTATGAATGAGGAAAATGGCTTGGTCGGCGGTAAAACCTACGCCCGAATGGCGGCTGAAAATGGCCCGAAACACCTGGCCGCTCTGGAGAGCGATAGCGGCGGTTTTCGCCCACTTGGGATTGGCGTTAAACTTGAACCGTCTGATCCAAGATTCAAAAAAATGGTGAGCTGGGGTGTCTTGTTGCAAAGTTTATATGCGGACAGAGTCATGCCCGGCTATGGCGGTGCCGACATTAATCCGCTTGTCGAGCAAGGCGTGGTAACCATGAGCTTGATGGTAGATTCCAATCGCTATTTCGACTACCATCATGCGGATAGCGACACCTTTGATAAGGTGAATGAAAGAGAGTTGACGCTTGGAGCCGCTTGCATGGCGGTTTATATGTATGTGCTGGCCAATGAAGGCTTATAATTCGTTCAGACAGGTTTAACGAACACACTTCTGCCAGGAGTTCAGGGGCTTTTTTTACTCAAATTTGGCGCTTGGCAAAAGTATTGTTTTTCTTACAAAACTGTACAGATAAATATTGCCGTAAATTCATAATTTATAAATCATAAAATAATAAAGATGTATTCCATTTCGACCTGTTTTGCAATTGGATGAAAGCTATCCATTCGTTTCGACTTTTCGCCCGTGTATGAAAAAGACAAAAACAATTTTCTTGCTGATTCTTAGAGAGCAAACACCGGTTTTAAGCAAAAAGAAGAAAATCCATGTCCATCCGTGGCGAATAGCAATGCTCATACAGGCCTCTTGAGGTATTTAAGGAAAGAAAACGGTTATATATTTTCCTTGTTTTTGTTATAGTGTCTCTAAGGAAAAGGAATTTTCGTTAAAATCATTTTTGAGAAAGTGTGCTTCGAGTGAGTGGTTCCGACGATTCCTGGCTGGAGCCGAAGGGTTTGAGTGATAATTTCATGAAACTTTTGAAGTCTTGATATGAAAGAACAGATACCTGTAAATCCTGAAATGCTTGTTTGGGCGCGAAAAACCGCCGGCCTATCGCTTGGGGAAACAGCCAAAAGGCTAAATAAAACTGTTGAAGTAATTGACTTGTGGGAAAAAGGAGTCGGCGCTCCAACCTATCTACAGCTCGAAAAACTGGCCTATAACATATACAAACGTCCATTGGCTTTATTTTTCTTTCCTGAACCACCGCAGGAAGAGACTCCCAAACAATCATTCCGAACTCTGCCCGAACAAGAGATTGAAATGATTCCTTCACGGGTAAGAATACTTATCCGTAAAGCGCGTGTCATGCAGGCCAATTTGGTAGAGCTAAATGAAGGAATCAATCCTGCTGAAAAACAGATTTCCAGAGAATTAAAGTTTGATGTGAATCAATCAATGAATGAAATCGCCATGCGAATTCGAGCATTCCTCGGCATAAGTCTGGATCAGCAAATAGAGTGGAAAAACACAGATGAAGCCTTTAAAGGGTGGAGAGAGCGGTTCGAAGAGAATGGAATTTTTGTATTTAAAGATGCATTTAAAGAGGATGATTTTTCGGGGTTCTGTTTGTACGATGATGCGTTCCCGCTGATCTATATTAACAATAGCATGGCCGATACACGTCAGATTTTTACACTGTTTCATGAGCTTGCCCACCTTCTTTTTAAAACCGGGGGGATCGATACCCTGCGGAATGATTATTTAAACCATTTAGAAGGCGAAAACCGCAAAATTGAAGTAATATGCAATCGTTTTACAGGCGTTTTTTTGGTTCCGGATTCGGATTTCAAAAATCAGAGTGAAGGTGTGACAGCAAACGATGGAATATTGCAAGATTTGGCGGATCGCTATAAAGTGAGTCGGGAAGTCATCCTTAGGAAATTTTTTGATAAGGGTATGATAAGTCATGAATTTTATTCTGAAAAAAAGAATGAATGGATGCTGACAGAGCCAAGGAAAGGGAAGGGCGGTGATTATTACAGGAATATGGGAGGAAATTTGAGCCAAAAATATATGGATCTTGCCTTTGGACATTTTTACCAGAACCGTATTACTGATTCTCAGCTTGCAGAGTACCTTGGTGTTAAAGCGAAGAGTTTACCCGGTATGGAAAATATTATGATGTCAAAAGGGACTTATGCATGATTTATGTTTTCGATAGTAACTCCCTGATTGACCTGTTTAAACACTACTATCCATCTCGTTTTCTCAGTTTGTGGGAAAAGTTCAATGCCCTTGTTCGCACTGAGCACATCGTCTCTGTTCGTGAGGTTTCGAATGAAATAATGCAAAGAGATGATCGCCTTTCGGACTGGACAAAACGCAACAAGGCCATATTTTCAATTCCATCTGTCGATGAATTGAGAATTGTAACGGATATCTTCAGGAAAAAACATTTTCAAGCGAATATTCGAAAAAAAGAACGTCTACAGGGTAAGGCTGTTGCTGATCCATTTGTTATTGCAAAGGCTAAAACTGCCGAAGGTGGTTTTGTTGTTACGCAAGAGATTTTCAGGAAAAATGCCGCTAAAATCCCCAACATCTGTAAAGCATTCAATGTCCCCTATTTGAACCTTGAAGGCTTCATGGGAAAAGAGGGTTGGGAGTTTTAAAAAGAAAACATCTCGCAAAGCTGCAGAGAACGCAGCCTTAAATTTATAAGAGGTTGAACGCTTTCTCCGTCAATGCGGCGTCTCGGCGTGAGAATTATTCAGGTTATAAAAATAGGCGACTCTTTCATAAAAAAAAAATTACCGCCTCCGGCGGAGTAAAAAAATAAAAACAGAAACCAGAAAAACAGAAACCAGAAAACTTTACCGGGGAGAAACACAGACACGAAAACCATTGCTGTTGACCGTAATCTGTGGATTGTACCTGTTGCGATACGAAGCACGGCAGTCCGTAGTATTGATGTACCAACCGCCGCCACGCAAAAGACGAAATGAGCCGGAATCAGGCCCCTTCGGGTTTTGCTCAGGGCTTGTCCTATAATAGTCCTTCCCATACCAATCCGCACACCACTCCCAGACATTGCCGGCCATATCGTACAACCCCAGTTCATTGGGGGCAAAACTACCTACAGGCGCAGTATTTTTGTAACCATCATTGCCGGAAGCATCCGACCAGCTTAATGATGTGTTGACGTCGGCATAGTTCAATTTAGACGCATCAAATGTGTTCCCCCAGGGAAATTTTACCTTTTTCCCACCATTGCGGGCGGCATATTCCCATTCTGCTTCAGTAGGCAGGCGAACTTTACGGCCTGATTTATGACTCAACCATTTGCAAAATTCAACCGCATCAACCCAACTAACACAGGTCACAGGGTGGTTGTCGCTCTGTTCAAAATAGGGGTTTTTCCAGTTGGCGTCCTTCTTTTTCTCCCACTTTTTTCCTGCCCAAACATAAGCGCCACTGTCTTTTTCAGCCGTGGTTCTATAACCCATATTATCAACAAAACGCCTGAATTGCCCCACTGTAACTTCAGTTTCGCTCAAATGATAATCTGAGAGGGTAACAGTATGCACCGGCTTTTCGTCAGCTTCTCCATCTCCGAATTGGTCTCCCATTTCAAAGGTGCCACCTTTGATGGAGACGAGTTGAATGCCCAGTTTGGTGAGAAATGTATTTTGGGTTCTATCCACTCCGAGTGTTGGTGTGACGCCACGACTTGTTA
>Ga0316192_10001198_pt1 | contig 19109 bp, 13 predicted proteins | sample MerIslwburrow_MG_FD_204931 | JGI IMG/M metagenome (GOLD analysis project Ga0316192, IMG submission 204931) | Coastal sediment microbial communities from Maine, United States - Merrow Island worm burrow | ecosystem: Environmental > Aquatic > Marine > Coastal > Sediment | place: USA: Maine...
CCTGAGGAATACAAACAAATAAGGACATCCATTAATTACAAAAGTTATACCCATAAATTCACAACAAACTAGCCTTTTGTTTTAGATGATTTTCGTTAAAAAGACACTGGTAATTTAGCAGGGAAGCTTTTTAAGCTGCACAACTATTAATGAATTAAATCCAGACAAAAGAAATACCTGAACTGGTTTATTTCAAGCTCACTTTATTTTCTTTTTAAAGGTAGAGTTAGCTACTTGAGAATAACTTCTCACATTGACTGATGCCGTGCACCCAACACTTACCTAAATCTTCGCAGGCTTTTCGAACATGATGTGCAGCACCAACCAGACCCTTGAAGGGTTGCTCGAAATTTTTGGTGAGGTAAAGCCAGTGCCTGGCATCCATATCAAGTCGCTGCAAGATAGTCGGAAGATGGTCAGGGATATAGCCTTTTTTGTCTTCACGAATGATACGTCCGCTCCAGTCGACTAATTCAAGGTAATCAGCAAGATTAAACGGTATGCCATCTGGCATGTTTTTTCTGGGGTTGCCAGCAAAAGCAAACAAACTATCAGGTTGTTGGTCTGGTTTATAAGGTTGCTGTGTCTTTAGTGCCTGTTCGATACGTTGTTTGACTGAGGTGTGGTCAGATTGCTCAGGTGACTCAGCCATCCTTGCACGAATCGGATTCAGATCAACATAAGCCATGCAGGCCGCCAGTGCTTTTTCATCCAGCAGTGCCTGAGACTTGAAACGGCCTTCCCAGAAACGTCCTGTGGCTTCATCCTCATGATTAGCTTCTCGTGCAATAGGTTCATTGGTGCAGCGCATAAACCAGCTAATAGACATCAGACGATCTCGCCATTCGCAAACCTGTTCGCTTAAGGCGTTCAGTTCTGCTTTATTCAGTACATCGCCCTGATAAAAGCGTTGTGATAGTAAACTGCCTTTGAATAAACGATGCCAGTGCTCAACCACTTCAAGCTCTGACCAGGATAATGCCTGTTCGCGATTGATATGTAGAACCACGTGATAATGATTACTCATCACTGCATAAGCGGCAATATCAATCGCGAAGATGTTGGCCAGTACCAGCAGGCGGTCTTCTATCCACTGCCTGCGGTGTTCAAAGTTTTTACCAGTGAGTTTATCCTCGCCACATAGAAAAGCGCGGCGTACACAACGAGACACGCAATGGTAATAGGGAGTGGCCTCAAGAGACACCAATGACTTCCTTGGTTTTGGCATAGTGCTGTCCTTAGCTGATTTTTCTATGAGAGTACAAATTTGCTAAGCGGGTGTCAATTGAATTTGTGGGTGTCCATAATCACCTAATCACCTGCTGAGCGATTACCAGTATTCTTTAAACAATATGAACCACCACAGAACGCCTGGCTTGGCGTTTCCGTTGAAAATCGAAAACATGGCTTACCACGAATCGATGCACTCCGAAATATTAAAGCAAGGATTCGGTTTCTGTCAGTTGAACCACTGCTAGAAGATCTGGGAAAACTAGATTTGAAAGGAATTGATTGGGTTATTGTCGGCGGCGAATCAGGACCGAAAGCACGACCTATGAAGCAGGAATGGGTAATCAATATTCAGCGAGAGTGTAAACGACAAGAAGTTGCCTTCTTCTTTAAGCAATGGGGTGGCTGGGGTGCGGATGGCAAGAAACGCGCGAAGAAACACAATGGCAGGATTTTACTCGGTAGAACTTGGGATGATATGCCTGCTTCTGTTACCACTCATTACTAGCGATCTGAACACGCGCCTGCGCTATAACATTGGAGTTCTGGGGACACAATACTTAATTAAAGACAAATAGAACGGCACAAACAATAATTAAGTATTGTGTCCCAAGGAAATCCTCGGTAACAACTACTCCCACTCAATGGTCGCAGGCGGCTTGCCGGAGATGTCGTAGGTCACGCGCGTGATGCCATCGATCTCGTTGATGATACGGCGTGAAACATGGTCGAGGAATTCATACGGTAAATGTGCCCAGCGTGCCGTCATGAAATCGATGGTCTCTACCGCACGCAAGGCAACAACATAGTCATACTTGCGGCCATCACCCATGACGCCGACAGACTTCACAGGCAGGAACACGACAAAAGCCTGGCTCACCTTGTCGTATAAATCATTCCTGTAAAGCTCCTGGATGAATATATTGTCGGCCAGGCGCAATAAGTCCGCGAACTCTTTCTTGACTTCGCCGAGTATACGCACACCCAGTCCCGGACCGGGAAATGGATGGCGATACACCATTTCAGATGGCAGGCCAAGTTCAACGCCGATCTTGCGTACTTCATCCTTGAACAGTTCGCGCAGCGGCTCCACCAGCTCGAGCTTCATGTCTTCCGGCAGGCCACCCACGTTATGGTGCGACTTGATCAGGTGCGCGTTCTTGCTGCCTGCCGACTCGATCACATCCGGGTAAATGGTTCCCTGCGCGAGCCAGTTCGCGCTCGTCAGCTTGCCGGCCTCTTCTTCAAAGATCTCGATGAAAACACGGCCAATGATTTTTCGTTTTTGTTCCGGGTCATCTACACCCGCAAGCTCGGTGAGAAACCGTTGTTCGGCATCAACGCGTATCACCTTGACACCCATGTTCTCTGCGAACACGGCCATCACCTGGTCGCCTTCTCGATAACGCAACAAGCCATTATCGACAAACACACAGGTCAGCTGATCGCCGATGGCCTGGTGCAACAGCGCAGCGACGACAGACGAATCAACACCGCCGGAAAGACCGAGGATGATTTCTTCATCACCAACAAGCTCTTTTACACGCTGGATGCTGTCATCGATGATATTGCCGGGTGTCCAGTCTGAAGCGCAAGCGCAGATATCGTGGACAAAGCGCTCGAGAATGCGCTGCCCCTGTCGCGTGTGAGTCACTTCCGGATGAAACTGCACACCATAAAAACCACGGCTCTCATCAGCTATTCCGGCAAAAGGCGCACTGTCTGTACTGGCGATACAGACGAAGCCTTCGGGCAGGTCATCAACCCGGTCACCGTGCGACATCCAGACATCGAGAAAGGCATGCCCCTGCTCGTTAACATGGTCTTCGATCTCTTTCAGCAGCTTGCTATGATGACGCGCGCGCACCTGGGCATAACCGAATTCGCGGTGCTCAGACGAGGCCACCTTGCCGCCAAGCTGTGCGGCCATGGTCTGCATGCCATAGCAGATGCCCAGCACAGGCACACCAACAGTAAATACTGTATCCGGCGCAGTCAGTGTATCGGCTGCCGTAACCGACTCCGGGCCACCGGAGAGGATAATGCCATTTGGCCTGAACGCTGTTATGTCGTCGACATCAACATCGCTGGGATGTATCTCGCAGTACACACCCGCCTCGCGTACGCGGCGCGCGATCAGTTGCGTGTACTGGGAACCGAAATCCAGTATCAGGATTTTGTCAGAATGAATGTCATGCATATGAAGTAATTCTGTTGATTAAAAACCGTATTAACCGCAGAGGCGCGGAGACGCAGAGATTATTTTGTCCGCGAAAAACGCAAATGAACGCAAAATAGATTTGTTACCTACCGTGCCTTCAGGATGACACACCACAGGCATAATATTAACTCTGCGCCTCTGCGTCTCTGCGGTTAATTTATTTATTATGATGATCGGTAATTCGGCGCTTCTTTGGTGATGGTCACATCGTGCACATGCGATTCCTGCATGCCAGCACCGGAAATGCGTACGAACTTCGGTACTGTGCGCATTTGATCCAGTGTCGCGCAGCCGACATAGCCCATACTGGAACGAAGACCACCCAGCATCTGGTGCACGATAGCCGCCAACGGACCCTTGTAGGCAACACGGCCTTCGATGCCTTCCGGCACCAGCTTCTCAGTGCCTTCAGAAGCATCCTGGAAATAGCGATCACTGGAGCCCTGCTTCATTGCACCCAGAGAACCCATGCCACGGTAAGACTTGTAGGAACGGCCCTGGTATAGAATTACCTCACCCGGGGCTTCTTCAGTACCGGCGAACATACTGCCGACCATGATGCAATAACCGCCTGCTGCAATGGCCTTGGACATATCACCCGAGTAACGAATACCACCGTCTGCGATCAGGGGCACGCCGGTACCTTCCAGTGCTGCAGCCACATTGGCAATTGCGGATATCTGCGGCACACCTACACCGGATATAACACGGGTGGTACAGATTGAACCCGGACCAATGCCGACTTTGACACCATCGGCCCCGGCTTCAACCAGCGCCTTTGCAGCGTCACCGGTGGCGATGTTACCGCCGATGACCTGTACGTCATAATTTTGCTTGACCCATTTGACCCGATCGAGCACGCCCTGTGAGTGGCCGTGCGCGGTATCAACAACAACGATATCAACACCTGCTTTTACCAGCGCATCGACACGCTCCTCGGTGCCGGCACCGGTGCCGACAGCAGCACCAACACGCAAACGGCCTTCTTCATCCTTGCACGCCAGCGGGAAATCGGTCGACTTCTGAATATCCTTGACCGTGATCATGCCGCGTAACTGGAAATTGCCATTGACCACCAGTACGCGCTCGATTCTGTGTTTATGCAGCAGGCTGAGAATTTCTTCCCTGGGCGCGCCTTCCGGCACGGTGACCAGTTTTTCTTTCGGCGTCATTACCGCGGAAACAGGCTGATCCAGATTGGGTTCGAAACGCAGATCGCGGCTGGTAACCAGGCCCACCAGATCCTCGCCCTCGACCACGGGGACACCCGATATCTGGTAGTGTTCGCGCAACGCCATGACTTCACGGATGGTCTTGTCAGGCGTAACCTGAACCGGGTCCTTGATCACGCCACTCTCGTACTTTTTCACCATGTTGACATGCTCGGCCTGCTCTTCAGCCGTGAGGTTTTTGTGGATGATGCCAAGACCGCCCTCCTGTGCCAGCGCAATCGCCAGGCGTGATTCTGTGACCGTGTCCATGGCGGCCGAGAGCAAGGGGACTTTTAACTCGATATCGCGGGTCACCCGTGTAGTCAGATCCACGTCTTTGGGCATCACGGACGAGTGGGCGGGCACCAGTAAAACATCGTCAAATGTGAGGGCTTCCTCGATAATGCGCATGATGGTACCTGCAGTGCGGATAAAAGCCGGTAATTATAGGCTTCTGGCGGGTTCGGGTAAATACGATAGCCCTGTTTAAATACAGATATCGCTTCTATACAATGACTTACGGATCTAAACAGCAACATATATGTCACAATACCGCAGTGAACAACTAACAGTTAACAGTGAACAGTGATGAATGCATCGGGATTTGACCAGAAGCCGTATGTTTCCACTGTTAACCGTTAACTATTCACAGTTCACTTTTTTATTCACTATTCACTGTATTTATGATGACCCAAGAGCGTTCAGTATTCAGCGTTTCGGAGCTCAACAGTGCTGTTGCTCGCCTGCTGGAGCAGGAGTTCGCGTGGGTCTGGGTTGAAGGTGAAATCTCCAACCTGGCGACACCCGCCTCCGGTCACATCTATTACACGCTGAAAGACGCCGGCGCCCAGGTTCGCTGCGCGATGTTTCGCGGCCGCAACCGAGAACTGAAGTTCAGGCCGGAGAATGGCAGTCAGGTTGTTGTGCGCTGCAAGGTCAGTCTGTATGAAGCGCGTGGTGACTATCAGCTGATCGTTGACCGCATGGAACAGGCCGGCGCCGGCGCCCTGCAAAAAAAATTCGAGGAGCTCAAACAAAAGCTCGCTGCTGAAGGACTGTTCAGTGAAGCCGGCAAGCAGGACCTGCCCGAAGTTCCGGCCTGTATCGGTGTCATCACGTCCAGGACCGGCGCCGCTATTCGTGATGTATTGAGCGTCATTGCACGCCGCTTCCCGTCGGTGCCGGTCAAGCTCTTCCCGGTGCCGGTACAAGGCGAGGAATCCGCCCCTGCGATCTGCCATGCGCTTGAGCTTGCACAGCAATATGGGGCCTGTGACGTCCTGCTGCTGGTGCGTGGTGGTGGTTCGCTCGAGGACCTGTGGTCTTTCAACGAGGAATCTGTGGCGAGGGCAATTTTCAATTGCTCGATACCCGTTGTCAGCGGTGTCGGTCACGAGGTCGATATCACCATTGCCGATTTCGTCGCTGATCACAGGGCAGCAACACCAACCGCGGCAGCAGAGAGCGTGACACCCGACCAGCAGGCCTGGATGCAGACGCTTGACTGGTATCAGTCACGACTGCAACAACTGGCAAGTGAAAGGATATCGCGCATCGGTGAACGACTCTCCTGGCTGCGTACACGATTAACGCAGCAACACCCGTTGGCCAACCTGCAAAGACTGGGACAGCGAGTGACCGATATAGACAAACGTATGCGCATTACGATGGACTATAAGATACGCGCTGCAAACGACCGCATGCAGCATTTACATACACAACTGTTATCGTGCTCGCCTGCAATCGCCATTCGCAATTACCGTAATAACATCGAGCGCTTGCAGCAGCAGGCACAATTCAACATCAAGTCCGTGGTGGAACAGCGCAAATCACGCTTGAGCACGCTTGCAAGCACGTTGAATGCCATCAGCCCTTTGCAGACATTGAGCCGGGGTTATTCCATTACCAGCAGCAGCGATGGACAAACAATTACGAATACTGATAGTGTTTCTCACAACGAGTTGATCAATACCCGCTTGCACAGGGGACAGTTAATCAGCCGCATCGAAAAAATCATCAAGGATTGACTGCGCTTGCATATCACATCGAACAATATCCATTATCTGTTGGGCGTGGCGCTGTGTTTTGCGATAACAACATCGGCTTCAGGCGCATCGCCGGTGAATGTAAAAACGGTCAGTTACAAAGACACTGCCTACTATCCTGAACACAACACCGCTGCAGAAGTCATTGCCAAACACGACAGCAAGGTCAGTGCTGAAGCATCCGCTACCGTGGTAAGCGTTAACCACGACACAGGCGACAAGGTCAACCAGGGGGACACTGTCATCTCTCTTGATTGCCGTACATACAAGCTACAGTTGCAACAGGCGAAGGCCGCTCATGATGCAGTCAGAGCGCAGTATGAAAACGCAAAGAAACTGTTTGCCAGCGCGCAGAAACTGCAAAAGCAAAACAATATTTCGCAGGAACTGTATAACCAGCGCAATGCCGACTCCTCGCGTTTGAAAGCTGAATTGATCAATTCAAAAGCCGGCATTGATGCCGCCGAAATCGCCGTTGATAAATGCAGTATCAATGCACCGTATGACGGCTATATCAGTGAACGATTCATCAGCAAGGGTGAACTTGCCCAACCCGGAACACCCGTGTTTCAAATGATTACCTCAGAGCAGGGTCATATTGAAGCGCATATCAACAGCTTCGAATACGAGAGCTTTATCCAGGGCAGCAACTATCAGTTTGTGTTTAACGGTGTCAGTTACGAGCTGGCAGTCGACAGCATCCTGCCTGTGCTGGATAAGAACTATCGCACGCATACAGCAAGATTGTCCTTTGTCGATGAAGCCGCGCCAACAGGCAGTCATGGCGAATTGAAATGGCGCGATAAAAAACTCGCGTTGCCATCCAGCCTGGTTGTAGTACGCAAGCAACAGGCCGGCGTTCTCATCGCGAACAGCAGCAATGCGAAATTCATCCCGGTTGATTCCTATACCGAAGGACACCCGGCATTCATCGAGCTTGAACCCGATACTGCAATTATTTCGACGGGCAGGCATGGACTCAACGACGGCGACAGTATCACCGTAGTGCCGTCGAACTAAGAATACGGCCAACATGTTCAGAAGTTTTCTGCAAAATCATGTGCTGGCGAATCTGACCTTCGTGCTGGTGCTGGTTCTTGGTATCACGACTTATATCTTTCTACCGCGTGAACAGGACCCCGCGGTCAACTTCAACTGGATAGCGATCACCACGCTGTTGCCCGGCGCGGCTGCACTGGACGTGGAAAAGCGCGTCACCGATCCGCTGGAAGAAGTTATTCGCAAGGTGCCTGATATGCGTTTCGTCTCCAGCACCAGCCGCGAAGGCACATCCAGCATCCTGGTGCGCTTCAATGAAATCAGTGATCGCGTATTCGACAAGCGCGTGACTGACCTGCGCCGTGAAATCCAGAACAAAACGGATGAACTGCCCGAAGAAGCCTTTGACCCGTTCATCCTGGAAATCACCTCGGGCAACGCCTACCCGACCGCATCACTGGTCGTTACGTCCGCCGCTTCCGATGAAAACCTGCGCGTGCATGCGGAACGCATCAAGAAAGACCTCGAGCAAATGAAAGGCATCGACCGTATAGACAGTACCGCGCTGTACGATCCTGAACTGCAGGTTTTGTTTGAGCCTGAAACACTGCACAAGTACGGCATCAGGCCCGGCGACATCGCTGACACGGTACGCAGCTACTACCAGGACATTTCAGCCGGCAGCCGGCAGGTACACGATGAAGAATGGTTTATCCGCCTGACCGGCAGCCAGGCAGATCCTGAATACCTTTCCTCACTGCCTGTGGTGACCTCTCTCGGCAGGGTCCCGCTGGGCGAAATTGCAGTGGTGCAACGCGCACGTGAAAAAGCCGACCGGCTGGTCAGCTTTAACAATAATGACGCGGTCATGCTGGCGGTGTTCAAGAAATCAAATACCAACACCTTGAAGATCGTTGAGAAACTCAACGACTATATCGAGGATCGCAACCAGACCAGCGAAATAACCGGGGTAAAACTCACGCTGATTGATGATGCGACCGAACTGACAAAAAAATCCATCCGCATTATGCAGAACAATGCCCTGCTCGGTCTGCTGTTCGTGCTGTTCGTCACCTGGATGTTCCTGGGCTTGCGCATCGCGTTTCTGACCAGCATCGGCATCCCGTTTATCCTCGCCGGCACGTTCTGGGTTTTGGGCATACTGGGACAGAGCCTTAACGTGATGGTATTGCTGGGTGCGGTCATTTCACTCGGCATGCTGGTCGACGATGCCGTTGTCGTGGTGGAATCCATCTACGAACGGCTCAACCACGGCGTCGACCGCATGACGGCCTGTATTGATTCACTGAAGGAAGTATTTGCTCCAGTGACAGCGGCCGTGTTTACAACCATCGCCGCTTTTTCGCCGCTGATGCTGATGACCGGCATCATGGGCCAGTTCCTCAAGGTGGTGCCGCTGGTGGTCACGATTGCATTGCTGATCAGCCTGGTCGAAGCCTACTGGATGCTGCCTGCACATGTGCTCGCCAGCAAGGCCGGCTTTTCACAAAGCTCCAACATCCATTCGATGCGGCGGCGCTTTACACACAACCTGCAACTGAAATACATTCGCGCCCTGATCAAGGTCATGCGCTATCCAAAAGTCTCCATAGGCGTTGTTGTGCTGGCATTCCTGCTTGCCCTTTCCGCAGTCGTAGGCGGAGTCGTCAAATTCGATTTTTTCGCCAGTGATCCGCAGCGCAAGTTTTACGTCAATGTTGAAATGCCGCCGGGCACACCGCTGGATGCCACCCTGCAGACAACTCTGGAAATCGAATCCCGGGTGCGGGAGAAAATGCGCCCTGAAGAACTGCGCGCGATGGTGAGTTATGCAGGCCAGCTCTTTACCGAGACAGAAGCCCTCTTCGGCGATCAATACGGCCAGATTATTGTCAGCCTCGCGCCCGACATCGATAACGAGTTCAGAAGCGTGGACGATGTGCTGGATGTTATCCGCAAAACGGTTTCTGCTCACCCGGGACCGTTGAACATTTCTTTTTACAGGATCGCAGGTGGCCCGCCCGTGGCCAAACCTGTCAGCATTAAAGTCCGCGGCGATGATCTGCAACAGATCGCGTCTGCGGCAGAACGGCTAAAAGACATTTTGCGCTCGATACCGGCCATTCATGACATCACGGATGACGCCTCAAAAGGACGCAATGAACTCAACCTTGTGTTTGATATGAATGCCGTGCGCGACAGCGGTCTGACGCCCGCCGACATTTCACGCAACCTGAGATTACTGGTTGATGGCGAAATCGTTGCCAGCATGCAGGACAAAGGCGAAGAGCTCGAAGTCCGGGTCAAGGCTGTAGAACAGGAGCTGAACGATATCAACCAGGTATTACGCACGGCCATCGCACTCCCGGCCGGCGGTGCACGCCCGCTCAACACCTTCCTTAACAGCTCGACCGGTCAGGGGCCCGGTAACATCAGGCATTACAACTTTCGCCGTGCAATCACGGTTGAAGCCGATCTCGATACCAGGCTGATGAATACCGTGCAGGCCAATGACCTGATCAAGGAAAAATGGGCCGATATAGCCAGTCAATACCCCGACAATGATCTCAGCTTCAGCGGCCAGCTCGATGACCTGCAGGAGAGCCTGGATTCGATGCTGCTTCTGTTCATGTTCGGCGTGCTGCTGATCTACGTCATTCTCGGCACCCAGTTCAAGAGCTACTTCCAGCCATTCATTATTATCTCGACCATGCCGATGGCGTTCACCGGCGTCACGCTGGGCCTGCTGCTGACGGGGAACCCGATAAGCCTGTACACGGTATTCGGCCTGATCGCGCTCACCGGTATCGCGGTAAATGCGGCCATTGTGTTGATTTCAGCGGCCAACGACCGGCTCAAGGCAGGCATGACGATTACCCATGCAACCATCTATGCGGCACGCCGCCGTATCATACCGATTGTCATTACCACCCTGACGACGATTGCTGGGCTGTCGGGGCTGGCGCTGGGGCTGGGCGGAACCTCCCTGATCTGGGGCCCGGTGGCGACCGCCATCGTTTCCGGCCTGGCTTTTTCCAGCGTGCTGACCCTGTTCGCGATCCCGCTGCTGTACCGGCTGTTCGTCAAGGCCCCTGAAATTTCCTGAATAACTGAAATTTTCCGGCAAAATCTGGTCCAACTGGACTAAGATAGTTAGTCAGGAATCCTTGCACTTGATACCCAAACGTGATAAATAGTCGCGTCCTGAAATTAACACTAGATACATACGGAGCGTTTCATGCCTCAAGCAGCGCCACTGACCGAGCACGAGTTCAAGCCTTACAAGGTCAAAAAAGGGGAAGAATACATGAGTGATGGCCAATTGGCCCATTTCTCAGAAATACTGAATGCATGGAAAAAGGAGTTGATGGACGAAGTCGATCGCACCGTTGGCCACATGAAGGACGAAGCGGCTAATTTCCCGGATCCGGCAGATCGCGCCACCCAGGAAGAGGAATTCAGCCTCGAACTGCGCACCCGCGACCGCGAGCGCAAGCTGATCAAGAAAATCGATGAATCGCTCGAAATGATCAGCAACAGCGAATACGGCTACTGCGAAACCTGTGGTGTTGAAATCGGCCTGAAACGCCTTGAAGCTCGCCCTACGGCCACCCAGTGCATCGACTGTAAGAGTCTTGACGAAATCAAGGAAAAGCAGACACGGGGCAAGTAAGCCGCCCTGGCACTCGTTTTTCAAAAGCCGAAGCCCAGCTTCGGCTTTTTTAATTTAGCAACCACATAAACCACTGTGAAAAACACACTCTACAGGGGTCGATTTGCGCCATCGCCGACGGGCAACCCGCATCTGGGCACCCTGGTAGCCGCTGTCGCCAGTTATCTGCAGGCACGCACCCACAAGGGTGAATGGCTGTTGCGAATCGAAGATGTGGACACCACTCGCCGCGTACCCGGTGCTGATGACACCATGCTGAGAACACTCGATAAATTCGGCTTCGAGTGGGATGGCGAGGTCATCTGGCAATCCAGGCGCAGCGCGTTTTATGCACAGGCCCTGGAACAGCTGGATGCGGCCGGCCTGGTTTTTCCCTGCACCTGTTCACGCAAATTGCTGGCACAGACCGCTGTCGAACAATCAGGCATCTACCCGGGCACCTGCCGGTCACAAAAGCTCCCGTTTCCTCATGATCACGCGGTTCGAGTGCGCGTCCCCGACACCACTATCAACTTCGATGACGCGATCATCGGTGAATACCAGCAGGCTCTGGCGACTGAATGCGGTGATTTCGTCATCAAACGCCGCGATGGCCTGTTTGCCTACCAGCTCGCCGTGGTGGTCGACGATGCCCTGCAGGGTGTCACAGAGATTGTGCGTGGAGCGGATCTGCTGGACTCAACGCCCCGACAAATTTTCCTGCAACAGTGCCTGAATTACACCCGGCCCGGCTATCTACACCTGCCCCTGATGCTGGACCACGAGGGACGTAAACTCAGCAAATCAGAAGACTCCGCAGAACTGAACCCGGACAGGCCGATAAAAAGCATCCATGCAGCACTTGTCCACCTGGGCCAGCAGCCGCCCGCAGATCTTGTTAAGGCCGGTACCATCGATGTCTGGCAATGGGCAATGGAAAACTGGAGCATCAGTAAAATTCCAACTCCAGATAACGTCATAAAAACTTCATAAAAATATTTCAGTCACTTGCTTCACATCACTTGCAACATAACAGCTGTGCTGTGTATGCTCTGAGGTTTGCAAACTGCATGGGGAACACACAGTGTCCAGTAATGATATTAATTCCGTCCTGATCGAAAACCGCCGATTTGATCCTCCAACAGAATTCGTTAACAAGGCGCGCATCAAAGCTGCAGACCTTGAAGCACTCAATAAACAGGCAGAACAGGATTACGAAGGTTTCTGGGCAGATCAGGCCAGGCAATGTATTGACTGGCATAAACCATTCAGCAAGGTTCTGGATGAAAGCAACGCGCCGCATTACAAGTGGTTTGAGGATGGCGTACTCAATGTCTCCTATAACTGTATCGACCGTCATCTGGCAGACAAGGCGGATAAACCGGCCATCATCTTTGAAGGTGAACAGGGCGACGTCACACATATCAGTTACCAGCAGTTGCATGATGATGTCTGCCGTTTCGCCAATGGGCTCAAAAGCCTGGGCATCAGTAAAGGTGACCGTGTCATTATTTATATGCCGATGACAGCACATGCCGTCATCGCGATGCAGGCCTGCGCCCGTATTGGCGCCATTCATTCAGTCGTTTTCGGCGGCTTTTCGGCAGAAAGTCTGCGCGACCGTATTGAAGACGCGGCTGCTACAGCGTTGATTACAGCAGACGGCGGCCATCGCGGCGGCAAGGTGGTTGAACTTAAATCCGCGGCAGACAAAGCACTCGAAAGTAATTGCGACAGCATCAAAAACGTTGTTGTGCTCAAGCGCTCCGGCCATGACATCAATATGCAGGGCGGGCGCGACCACTGGTGGCACGATGTTAGCGAAGGCCAGGCCAGCGAATGCGAGCCGGAATGGGTTGAAGCCGAACACCCGTTGTTCCTGCTCTACACCTCGGGCTCTACCGGCAAGCCCAAGGGTATACAGCACTCATCTGCAGGCTACCTGCTAAACACCGTACAGACCAACCTGTGGGTATTCGACCTGCGGGACAACGATATTTTCTGGTGCACGGCGGATGTCGGCTGGATTACCGGCCACACCTACGTTGCCTACGGTCCGCTGGCTGTCGGTTCAACCACGGTCATTTATGAAGGCGCACCGGTGATTCCGGATGCCGGCCGTTTCTGGAAAATCTGTGAAGATCACAAGGTCAGTGTGTTCTATACCGCACCGACGGCAATACGCGCGCTGATGAAATTCGGTGACGAATTCCCCAACAAGTATGACCTGTCATCGATCCGCCTGCTGGGCACCGTGGGTGAGCCCATCAACCCGGAAGCATGGATGTGGTATCACCGCGTTATCGGCAAGGAACGTTGCCCGATCGTCGATACCTGGTGGCAGACGGAAACCGGCGCCAACATGATTGCGCCGATACCGGGTGTGACCAGCACCAAGCCTGGTTCATGCACCCTGGCCCTGCCCGGCATTGCTGCCGATGTCGTCAACGAAGACGGTGAAAGCATCACCGAGGCAAACAAGGGCGGCTACCTGGTGGTGAGGAAGCCATGGCCCTCCATGCTGCGCACCATCTGGGGCGACGACCAACGTTACGTCGACACCTACTTCCCGAAGTTCGATGGCAAGTACTACCTTTGCGGTGACAGTGCCCGCAGGGATGACGACGGTTATTTCTGGATCATGGGCCGCATCGATGACGTGGTAAATATTTCAGGCCACCGCCTCGGCACCATGGAAGTTGAATCGGCCCTGGTTGCACATGAGCTCGTCGTCGAAGCCGCTGTCGTCAGCCGGCCCCATGATGTAAAAGGCGAAGCCATCGTAGCGTTCGTCATCTGCGCCGGCGATCGCCCGCTGGGTGATGATGCGAAGAAAATGGAAGCAGAACTGCGCAACTGGGTCAGCGAGCAGATTGGCCCGATTGCAAAACCGGATGAAATCCGTTTTTCAGAAGGCCTGCCGAAAACACGATCCGGAAAAATCATGCGCCGTTTGCTGCGCACCATTGCACGTGGCGAAGAAATCACATCGGATACATCGACACTGGAAAACGAACAGGTCGTACTGCAATTACAGGGCAAGGCATAAGCATTTGCCACAGAGGTTTTTAGCTTCGTAGGAGCGGCTCTAGCCGCGAACAATCCGCCTGATCGCGAAGAATTCGCGGCTAAAGCCGCTCCTACGCTCACTGTAGTCAGGCATTAAATAACAAGAAACAAAAGGTGCCAGTGAGATAAATTACTGATGAATTTGTCTATGCCTTTAAATATTAATCCATCCAATCCATTTATTACGCACATCTTATGACTGGCATAATAATGCCCCTTTTGCATTTTCTGCTATTTCACTCATGAAACGCTCTATCTTATTGATTATAAAGAAGATCATCTGTGGACATACTCGAGTTAACACTAAATTTCGTAATAAAATACGACATTTAGGTCCTCTAATTTAAGTTAGGCCGTGCACAACAGTTAATATAGAGGAACGCCATGATCACAAAGATTAGCGAAGTTGGATACTGGTCAGGTTTAGCCGCATTCGCGTCAGTCGTGGCATACGGTGTGGTGCAGATATTACAGGTTGCAGGCGTGCTCCAATTTCCAATAGACGAGATTCTAATCTATGGATCCTCCCTCTGCATCGTCTTACCTTTCGTTCTGGAGATGCTCGCGTTCCACTACCTAACGGCAAAGGACAAACAATTCTGGACCCATGCATCGCTAATATTCACGATTATCTATGCAATATTTGTCATTCCGAATTATGTCGTACAACTCGCAACAGTAATCCCCTCAAAGTTAAGAGAAGCATCTGAGGCTATTCTTATTCTCGAACAAACTCCACATTCTATGTTTTGGAACTACGACGCGATTGGTTACATATCGATGGGTTTGGCGACATTGTTTGCCATTCCCGCGCTGAGCACATTAGGTTTTGAGAGGTGGGTTAGAATGTCCTTTATCGCCCATGCTCTTGTAACTCTGCTAATCAGTATCGTGTATTTTTATCCAACGTACTCCCATACCCTGCTTTTTCTTGGTTTTCCGTGGGCAATTACTGCACCCCTTTTTATGGTGTTGCTCGCGATCATGTTACGGAGAAGGCAGGTAGAGAGTGTGTGAATAATGGCCTAACAAGCGGGTCATATTCGCTCCCTTTGGTCGCTCGGACGTGCATAAAGCGCGCGCCGTTTACCCTAATCATTAGCTGTATTACGAAGTCGGAATTTATACATGCAAATAAATAAATATGGAAACAGAGCAATTGTCTTAGCAGAAAATGTTGGACTAATAATAATTGCTATAGCTACGGTAATAGCAGTAGGAATTGAAGTTGCTTCAATGATTTCAGCAAAAACAGTCACATTAGCTGACTTATTGTTGCTTTTTATATATCTAGAAGTTCTTGCAATGGTTGCAATGTATCTTGATTCTGGAAAGCTACCTATTCGAATGCCTCTATATATTGCAATTGTCGCATTGGCTCGATACTTAATTTTAGATATGAAAAGTATGGATAACTGGCGTATGTTAGGTGTTTCTGGCGCCATATTGCTAATAGCAATTGCCATTCTTATCCATAGATATGGCCATACAAAGTTTCCATATAAAGAAGAAGACAACAGCTAACAATACGCTCTGAGTCCGACGTCAACCCTTTATGACAATTATTTTTATTAATTCGCCAATGACATACGTTTCTTCAATGCAAACAAATAAGCTGACTCATCGTAAGGTGTTCTGTTCTTCCAGCAGCTAAAAATAATACGTATCCATTTGAAGGCTAATGACCTGAGTGTTGCCTGATGCGACTTACCCATCGCACGTTTCTTGTCATAAAACTCTTTCGCCCAGAAAGAATATCGAATACTCTGGTTGGCCCACTCAACAAAAGTTTGTCGTAAGAAAGTTGGGCATGAATAACGCCAGTGTACCCAGGCGGATTTACCGCTGCGTTTTAATACGGGTGCAACACCCGCTAACCGATTCATTTCATCTGCGGAATCAAAACGTTTTCTGTTAGTGCCAAATGCAACTAAGAGTCGAGGGCCAAATACAGGGCCAGCACCCGGCAACGAGTCAAAGATCTCATGGTCGGCATGCTGACGAAATTGCTGCGCAATATCTAGATCGTATTCATGAATCGTTATCAGCAAATGACTCAATTGTACCGTCAGCGCTCGCACAAGACGCTCTAGAGGCACAATCACCCCATCATCCAATGTTAATGGCAGCGCAGATTTAATGGCCTTAATTCGCATTTCTATGACTACTGGGCGCACACAACGATGTGCTTTAAGGAATTTAGTCAGTGTTAATGGCCGTGCTCGTTTTGCCTGTTTAAGTGTTGGCCATTGCTCAATAAAGTCACAAAATAATTTTGTGTCAATGTCATCAAACCATTGTAATGCTTGAGGATAATACGATTTGAGGGCGGCCGTAATACGGTTTGTCAGACGAACTTTGTCATCAACTAGAGCGCGCCTGTCTTCAACCAGGCGCTGTAAAATGCGTGTTTCTTTATTATCGGGTATGAGCGGTTTTAATGCCGATTTGTGTTTCAGTAAATAATCCAACTGCAGAAAAGCATCGCTTGGATCATCCTTAGCGCCGCTTTGAGTAAATGCCTCGCGGTATTTAGATAATGCTTTAGGTGATATAGGGAACAAAACAATGAAGTTATATTTAAGTAAAGCGTAGACAACAGGACCAGCTTTCAGCTCAAGGCAAATGGCAACAGGTTGATTATGAAACCGCTTTTGAAGAGCTAAGGCCCAGTCTTCGATCGATTCGGGTGTGTGGCGAATGGTACCGTATTCACAAACATCGGAATCTGAAGATTGTAAACAGAAATCATGTTTTTGATCGGCCCAATCAAGACCAATCTGGGCTATAAAGTGTGAAGGAAATTGTTTCATTTAGATCTCCATTTATAGTAATGTTAATAAGTGGTATTGGTATGCAGCCTTACTTCTGCGAAATAATTATAGATGAGTCGGTGCAACGACAGTCTCTGAGTGTTCGTTATCGAAGTAAGAGCACCTGGTGGTTCGAAAGTATTGTTATGAGCATCGTATGCTTGCGCTCGTGTATTCGTAACCACCGGGTGCATACCTCTCTACAGTATACAGATAGTCATTTTTACTTTAGGGAGGCTCGAAGAACTATAATAAGCTTGCGTGGGACGCTCCTTACGTCGCACTTCACAGCTTAAACGTTGATATGACATTCCACTGTCAATAGCAAAAACGAATTCATTTCTAATAATAATTAGAATAGCTTCATCGATTTAAGATTAAGTGTGAGCACGCCACCAGTAAAACGACGGTTGTCATGCTGATATGCGCGGGTTGGTTACCGCCTTACTTGTGTACGCCGCGAAGAGGCCTCTCTCTAGGTGCGTGCATCATTGTTTATGTACAACTAAACAAGGCACTTAACGTTTCCGAGGATGCTTCTCACCGTGGCGGCGCGCTCACGCTTAATGTCAAATCGGTTTGATGTTTTTTTTAGTTCGTTGCGCCTCCTTAAAAAGAAGTTAATATATTTTTATTTACTCAACGCGGGTATTTAACTTCATCGGCAATTGCCCACATGAAACCAGCAAGCTCACGTGCCAGGGCCACAACCGTCACATTGTGTGGTTTACCTTTGCGTTGCATGTGTTGATAACGTTGCGTCAGTCTCAGTTGGGCGCGCCAGGCAATATCGCGTATAACTAATGGCAAACGCTCCTGGCGTAATTGTATTTCCCGACTCACCTTGGCAGGGTAGCGATAACACCAGGCAGCCTCAATTAAAATACGACGTACATGACCATTGCCCGTTTTAGTGATACGCCCTTGTGAGCGGCGTGGCCCACTGGAATGCTCTGAAGGTGTAAGCCCTAAAAAACTCATGAGCTGTTTTGGATTATCAAATCGACTGAGGTCACCCAGCTCCGATACTACAGTCACCGCAACTATCATTTTCACACCACGCATGCTCATCAGGGCTTCTACCACTGGATACAATCGCCACTGCTTCACAAAGACTTCGATTTGCTCGTCCAGGCGTCGTAGCCGATGCTGTGCTTCGGTGACAGTGTTAACATATTCCTGAAACACGACTTGCTGCGCAGCTGAAGGACATCGCACTTCTTCGGCCAGCCAGCGCAAATGCGCTTCTGTCCAGGATGTTTTGCCCTGGTAACGAATATCATGGCGTAACAGAAAGGATTTTAACCGTTGCCGTGCGGACTTTTGCACCAGCATGGCATCCTCACGTGCACGTGATAAATCCCGAATGGCTTCATCTTCTCGATCAGGCACATACACCGGGGTTAACTCACCTGCTCGAAACAGGCGTGCCAATTGGACGGCATCGCGCTTATCCGTTTTGACTTTATTGCCCGATTTTTTCGGGATCAACGACGGCGCCACCACCCAGCAATCATGGCCTTCAGAGACCAGATATCGGTATAATTCGTAACCACAGGGGCCGGCTTCATAGCAAAAATGCAATGATTTTCCGGATGAAACCAGTTTGTGTAGTGTTTTTCGCATGGCGTCTCGGGTACCACCGATCTCGCCGTAACGGCGCGCTTCTTGAGATGATCCTTCTGCGATAGCAATTTCTATGCTTTCTTTGTGTACATCCATGCCGATAAATAGTATGTTTTTGTTCATGTCGACCTCCGATCCCGTCTATTAATGGTATTAACATTAATAATTATGGCTCTGACGCTCCGCGTTAATCCACGTTTGGGACGGAGGTCGGCTCCAATAGTGGAAAGTCATTATGTCTAG
>Ga0316192_10001200_pt1 | contig 19080 bp, 16 predicted proteins | sample MerIslwburrow_MG_FD_204931 | JGI IMG/M metagenome (GOLD analysis project Ga0316192, IMG submission 204931) | Coastal sediment microbial communities from Maine, United States - Merrow Island worm burrow | ecosystem: Environmental > Aquatic > Marine > Coastal > Sediment | place: USA: Maine...
GCATCACGTCTTGACATGCCTGCGCGTTCTGCCATTCGGGTTTGGTGAACCAATAAAATGGCATTGTTAACCACTAAGCCCAAGAGAATTACAAAACCGATCATGGTCAATAAATCCATGGGTTGAAAAGACACTAGGTTCACAAGACGTAAGGCTAACACCCCACCCACCGTAGCCAATGGAATGGCAAGTAATACTAACAAGCTGTCTTTAAAAGAACGAAATAGCGCGCTCATTAAAAGATAAAGTATCGCAATGGCCAGGAGAAAACTGCCGCCCATACTTTGTATGGCCGAATCTAACTTGTCCGCACTGCCCGTGTAATTTACCTCACCATCTTCTGGTAGTAATGGCGAGATTACCGGTTCAACATTGGTTTTTATCGTTTTCATGGCCTGTTCAAGGGACACATCATCAGGTGGAGTCACTTCCAAAGTAATGGTTCGTCGGCGATTAATCCGGCGAATTTCATCTGGTCCTGCAGTGCGTACGATATGAATTAACTCACCCAAAGGCATAATGTCACTACGTGGAGTAGCCAGAGGAAAAGCGGCGAGTTCTTCCGGAGTATCCCAGTCTTGTCCTCTCAATAATATATCAAGGCGTTTCTCACCATCGAAATAATCGCCAACATACAAGCCTCCACCTAGGGCACGTATGATTCCTGATAAATCATTTCGGGTCCATCCAGCCTCGGCTATGCGCTGTTCATCCGGCACTAAGCGCAACTCGGGTTCTGATAAAGACAAACCGGGTCTTGGCCGGGGTGGACGTCCTGGTAGACTCTGGCGTACCGCCCCAAAGCCAGCCTGGCCAGCGGCCAATAGGGCGTTGATATCATTTCCTTGTATATCGATTTGAATAGAGCGACCTGAGCCAAATCCACCAAACAATGAAGAACGTTTGGCAAATGCAATTGTGCCTGGAAATCCTCCGATGATTTTATTAATGAGTGGCACCAATTGATCGGTTTCCTTAGGATCCTTTGTTCTTGCCCCCATAAAAACACCCGTGCCAAATGCCACAAAAAAGTAATTATCGACATAGGGCCGTTTCTTGTTTTCAACGTATGGCTGCATTCGCGTAGCAACAATCTTACCTAATTCACGTTCTATCGTATCTACATTGGTACCAGGAGGAGGTAATACAAAGGCAAATACCAGATTACGATTACCCTGAGGCAAATAGTCGGCTTCGGGTCTCAGCAACACCATAATTGTCAGGGGAATAATAAGTAGTGATGCGATCCAAAGATAGCGACGACGTCGTGTATCTGTTATGCGCATAATAAAATCACTGGTGTTATTCCACCAATGAGCATGGGGATCGTGCATTTGTAGATTTTTAAGCCAGGAAGCCGCAGCAGTAGGTAATACCGTTACAGCGACCAACAAGGACAAACTAATGGCTATGGCGATAGTGAGCGCCAAATCGGCCAGCAACTGTCCCACTTCATCCTTTAAAAAAACCACGGGTAAAAAGATGGCCACTGTCGTTGCCGTTGAGGCCAACAAAGCACCCCAAACCTTGCTAGTGCCTTCGATTGCAGCTGCTTCACTGTCCTTACCCTGCTCTCGTAGGCGAACGATGCTCTCCAACACAACAATGGCGGCGTCTAAGACCATACCTACCGCAAACGCCAGTCCGGCGAGTGAAATCACATTAACAGTGCGACCGGCGGAATCTAAAAAAATAAATGTTGTAATAATGCACGCAGGAATGGCAATAGCCACCATTAATGTGGCCCGAAATTTACGAAAAAACCACCATAGAACCGCGACAGCCAAGAGTATGCCTATGCCTAAATTAGTCTTTACCATATCGATCGAACTATCGATATAGATAGTCTCATCGTATACCTGCTCGAGGGATAAACCGGCGCGTTTTAGTGGGCCTTCACGAAGTTCTAGAGCGGCGGCTTTTAAATCATGCATGACATTTAAGACATTAACTCCGGTCTCCCGGTGCGCGTTAACAGCCATCGCACGGTTACCGTTTTGAATAACAAAACCCGTTCTATCTTGCATTTTTATTTCGACATCCGCGACATCCTGTAATCTGACGGGTTGACCGTCGCGCCAATCCAAAATCATGTTTTTTAGATCGTTAATGTCATAAGCACCAGCGTAACGTAAGGTATAACGGCGTTTACCAACCTCCGCATAACCCGCCGAGATGTCTTTTGCGCTGCCCGCCAAGGCCGCCACTTTGGGCAATTCAATACCTAAGTTGGCCGCTCGATAAGGGTCAAAGGTTATGCGGATTTCCTGCTCCCTACCACCTCGAACCTCAGACAGAGCCACTCCCGTAATCCTTTCAAAACGAGTTTGCACCACATCTTCGATAAAATCATTGTAACTGGCAATCTCCCGGTTGTTGCCTTCTACGGGTTTAAGAATAAACCAGGCTATGGCGCGACTGCGTCCACCTATGGAACTTATAACGGGTTCGTCAGCATCTTCGGGATATCGTGGCACACGGTTAAGACGGTTCATGACTTCTATGAGCGCACGGCGCAGGTCGGTGTCCACTTCAAAGGTGATGGAAATCTTGCCGCTGCCGCGCTGTGCTTGAGCCAGCATTTCAGTCATTCCAGGCAACCCACGCAGAACATTTTCCTGGGGCTCGATAATTTCTGACTCAACTTCTTCTGGTGCGGCTGATCGCCACTTGGTATTAAGGGTAATTTGGGGGCGCTCAACATCGGGGGTTAACTGAATGGGCAAACGGGCTAAACTAATGATGCCAAACATCATTGCCAGCAGTACAGCGACTACCACGGCCACCGGATTACTAAGTGCCAGTTTTACCATATTCATGCGGTTATTTCTCTTGTGTTACTATTTTAACGTCTTGGCCGGGTCTTAATCTTTCTCCACCACGTATGACAATCTTGTCTTCTGCAACTAGGTTTCCAGTTACACCCACATAATCACCTTCAGCAACACCAACAATAACCGTTATTTTTTCAGCCTTATTTTCAGTATTCACTTTAAAAACAGAGATGCCATCTCGACGCAGCACCAAGGCATCGCGAGGTACAGTCAACACTTCACGTGCCTTTGCTGTAGGCAAAGCGACTCGTAGTGGTTGCCCTACTCGCCACAAAGGATTCGTGAAATTGATTCGCACATCGAGTAATCTTGAACGTTCATGACCAACCGGTACAATGGCCCTGACGACACCTTTTGTGAATTCATCTGCGCTTTCACCCACACGCATTTGTAGTTCGATATTTTCTGTGATGAAGTTATAAGAAGATAGTGGGACGCGAGCTTGAACTTCCAATGCATCGGGATCAATCAAGCGAACAATGAGGTCACCCACATCTACCCGCTCGCCAGGATGTGCCTGTCGTTGCGCTACAACACCAGAAAACGGCGCTCTGATAACATGCCTGGCCAATTCTTCTCTGGCAAATAGTAATCGTGTTTTGGCAATGTTCAAATCACTTTTTGCAGTTTGTTTATCGGCCTGGGTTTGTTCCAAGCGGGTTTTCGCGGCGTTATTTTGTTTTGCCAAACGTCTTAGACGTTTCATTTCTTCTGTAAAAAATCGAAGCTGGCCCTTTTCACGCTCAACTGCCGACTTCAATTCTTCAATTTTTAATTTAGCGAAAGTGTTATCAATTTTTGCAATAATACCACCTTCAGCAATATAGTCGCCCGCTTCTGCCACCTTTTGAAGCTGACCTTGCACTTCGGCCGCCAGCTCTGCATCATTGCGACTAATTACCGAACCCGAAACCCAGCTAATGGGAGCCAATTTTTTAATCACTGCTGCCTCTACCACAACAGGTGCCGCTCTACCTTTGCCTTTTGCAGCAACTGCAAACTGGCTAACAGTACAAAACGCGATAAACAATATTAAAAATAGATTTTTTCTGTTTTTCATTAGTTTCTTTACGTCATTTTATCCCTGCAAGCAGTGGGCATTTCTTTAGGAAACGTGAGCTTTATGACCCGCGAGGCTCCTTAATCATATGTCCTACTAACAGTATTTCTACACCATCTACCGGAAGTATCCAGGTCAAGACGTGTTTAATCCTTTTTTTGCCGTGTATTGTGTAGTATTGGTAAATAAAAAACTTACCACTAAACCGTGTATCGGCTTGTTTATTAATAAAAGAAATTCGCTCAATAGGGCCAAATTTTTCAAACAGGCTGTTTAACCTGCTTTGCCAAACTTGTTTTGGTTGGATATTAAAAAATTCTTTAGAATAAAAACCCAAAACCTTATCAATATGTTGAGTTTGCAGTTCAGTAAAGTATTCCTTGGTCTTTGCATCCAATTTTTTATTAGTTTGTGCGTTTTGATGACCACAGGAAACTAAAAATAGACTAATGCACAATATTATAACTATAGGGTAAATGCGATTCATTGAGTATTATTACAAATTTGTTTTGGTAGGGTGGATAAGCGTAGCGCATCCACCATTCTCTATTATATTGGTGGATGCGCTGCGCTTATCCACCCTACTAATAAATTCCGTTTTCCTTTAACCGTTTCGGTTAGATAATAGTACCACGAATTGATAGATTTATTTGCTTTCAATTTGATGACGCATGGAGATTATTTCTGCCATACTGAAACCCCTCAACATACGACTGTATTTTTTATCCACAGCCAGTAAGCTATCAGCCATACAAGCGTCTCGATCTTTCATCCATAACTCAATCACCCACAATGCGGCGGCCTTATTAGCCCAAATGGGAACAGACGTTAAACCCGACAACCAATATTGAAAATCATCAAAATTGTCCACCTCATTACCCGCACGCAGCATAATACCTTGCTGAATCTGTTCTACAGATAAGCCAACGGCGGTCTTGAGTTCCACAATTAAATTATTTGCCATAATCCTTAATATTAACCTACTTATTAGATCACTATATAATATTCAAACTGGTTTCTTCAATCAGACGCCCCTATAATATTTTAACTATTTGAATATTATAAATAATTTAATGAGTTTCGAGATCGCCATAGACACATTGTTATACTAACCCAGCTCAATCGGTAACACATCGAGGTAATTGATTAATATTGGGCTTTAGACGAGAATACCCAGATCACATCCACTCACAGGAGTTATTAACATATGGACGGGCAACATCTTTATGCCATTCTAAGCCTGGCATTTGGACTGGGTATGCTGCATGCCTTGGATGCTGATCATATCATGGCAGTTTCAGGCTTAGCCAGCACCCGACCAAATTTCACCTCGTGCCTGCGTTTTTGCGCGAAGTGGGCCATGGGCCATGGTCTTACTATATTTGTAATCGGATTTGCCGTATTCGTTTTAGGCTTTGCTATTCCTGAAGAGTTATCCCGGATTTCAGAACATTTGGTGGGCGTGCTATTGATTTTCATCGGTGCTTGGGTACTGTGGGATATACGCCGTCAACGAAGCCATTTTCATTTCCATCAACATGACAACCTACCTCACCATGCCCATTGGCACAGACACGGCCAAGAACAGAATCACAACAACAAAGCGCATAGGCATGAGCACGGCGCCATTATGGTCGGCGTGTTACATGGTGCAGCTGGCTCTGCGCCTTTATTAGCAATTATTCCACTCAGTCAATATTCTTCTCCAGTTTACGCCCTACTCTACCTTGTTTTGTTTGCAGTGGGTGTGCTGGTTTCAATGCTAATATTTGGTGGTGTTTTGTCTGGAATATATAGTGTGCTTGCTAAAAAAGGGAAATCATTAATCCTGGGCTTACGTATTAGCATTGGATGCAGCGCTGTGCTTATGGGCAGTGTTCTATTGTATTCAGGGCTGACGAGTTAATGTCGTCTCAACTTAAAATGGCTAATCCAGAAACATCCTGGAAGGCCAGCATAAACTTGGAATTGGCAAACCGAATCAATCGAACTGTCATTAGCCAATATCAACACCAGGGTCCCTTACAAGTACAAAAGCCATTTTATCCAGAGGGGCCCGTTTGCCACGTTTATTTGTTGCACCCACCCGGCGGAATTGTCGGGGGGGACCATTTAAATATTGGTGTTGCAGTGAAAAGTGGTGGTCATTGTTTAATCACAACGCCTGCGGCTGGTAAATTTTACCGCTCAAATGGTCGAGATGCCTCGCAACAGGTTAACATCGCCGTGGACAATCACTGTGCAATGGAGTGGTTTCCACAGGAAACCATTTTATTTAATGCCTGCCAGGCTAAGACTAAGACCAATATACAGTTAAACCAAGAGTCCAAGTTCATCGGTTGGGAGATTACCTGTTTTGGGCGCCCTGCAGCCGGTGAACGATTTACCCAAGGTTTTTTTAAACAACAATTTGAACTATGGCGCAATAACAAGCCACTATTGCTTGAGCGCACTGCGCTACAAGGGGATGAGGAAACATTAAACGCACATTGGGGACTTAATGGATTTACCGTAATGGCCACACTAGTGGCCACCCCTGTTGATAAAGAAACCTTAAACAAAGCACGAGAATGTCTGAAATTGACAAACAATGATTTAATAAGTTTTACATTAATAGATGATGTTTTAATATGCCGTTACTTGGGTACACAAGCTGAAATCGCTAAAAAGCAATTAATTGAAGTTTGGAAAATTGTTAGACCGGCAATAATGCATCGTCCACATTGTATTCCCAGAATATGGGCAACCTAAGTCAAATTTGGAAAATGTAACTTGGAGATGGCAACATGGAATTAACACCAAGAGAAAAAGACAAATTAATGTTGTTTACGGCTGCACTACTAGCAGAAAGACGCAAACAACGCGGCCTAAAACTCAACTATCCCGAAGCAGTCGCCTTTATTTCTGCAGCCGTAATGGAAGGCGCACGCGATGGACAAAGCGTAGCTGAACTTATGGGCTATGGAGCTACCCTTTTGAGCCGAGACGATGTTATGGAAGGTATTCCTGAAATGATTCACGACGTACAAGTTGAAGCGACGTTTCCTGACGGAACAAAGCTGGTGACTGTACACAATCCAATTGTTTAACGATTACTACACGAGAGCTCATTATGATACCCGGCGAATATTTTATAGAAGATGGTGATATTGAGTTAAATCAGAATAGAAACACCACCAAAGTTACGGTAGCCAATTCCGGCGACCGGCCTATACAGGTAGGTTCCCACTACCATTTTTATGAAACCAATCCAGCCCTATCATTTGATCGTGAAGCAACGCGAGGCTATCGCCTCGATATCGCTGCAGGAACCGCCGTGAGATTCGAACCTGGCCAGGAACGTGAAGTACAGTTGGTCGAGTATGCCGGCAGTAAGCAGGTATTTGGTTTTAGAGGTGAAATCATGGGACCGCTAGGGAGCACAAAAAAATGAGCAAAATAAGGCGACAGGCATATGCTGAAATGTATGGCCCAACTACCGGCGACAGAGTTCGTTTAGGTGATACCGCGCTTATTATCGAAGTCGAAGAAGATAAAACCGTTTATGGTGATGAAGTAAAGTTTGGCGGTGGAAAAGTCATCCGAGATGGAATGGGTCAAAGTCAATTAAGCTCAAAAGATTGTGTCGATGTTGTCATAACTAATGCCTTAATCCTAGATCACTGGGGCATAATTAAGGCGGATATTGGGATAAAGAATGGACGAATTGCAGCCATTGGCAAAGCCGGCAATCCCGATGTGCAAGCCAATGTCGATATAAATATAGGTGCCAGCACTGAAGCCATTGCTGGAGAAGGATTTATTGTCACCGCAGGTGGTATCGATGCGCACATCCATTTTATTTGTCCACAACAAGTCGAAGAAGCGTTAATGTCTGGCGTCACCACCATGTTAGGCGGTGGCACAGGTCCCGCTACTGGCACCAATGCAACAACCTGCACACCGGGCCCCTGGAATATCGCCCGTATGTTGCAAGCGGCTGATGAATTACCCATGAACTTTGGTTTTTTAGGCAAGGGCAACGCAAGTCTGCCTGATCCTTTACGTGAGCAAGTCGCGGCAGGGGCTATGGGATTAAAGCTGCATGAAGACTGGGGGACAACTCCGGCAGCTATTGATAATTGTTTATCCGTTGCAGAGGAACACGATGTACAGGTCGCTATCCATACAGACACCTTAAATGAATCCGGTTTTGTGGAAGATACCCTTGCTGCCTTTAAAGGTCGAACCATACACACCTACCACACCGAAGGCGCTGGTGGTGGCCACGCGCCCGACATTATCAAAGCCTGTGGAGAGGCAAATGTTTTGCCTTCCAGCACCAATCCCACTCGACCCTATACCATCAACACTATTGATGAACACCTAGATATGTTAATGGTCTGTCATCATCTAGATGCCAATATCGCCGAAGATGTCGCCTTTGCAGAATCACGCATTCGACGAGAAACCATCGCCGCTGAAGACATCCTGCACGATCTTGGCGCCTTTAGTATGATTGCCTCAGATTCCCAAGCCATGGGGCGCGTTGGTGAAGTCATAACACGTACCTGGCAAACCGCCCATAAAATGAAAGTCCAACGCAACGCATTAGCTGAAGATAGCGAGCGAAATGATAACTATCGAGCCAAACGCTATATCGCCAAGTACACCATAAATGCAGCACTAACCCATGGACTATCGCACGAAGTTGGATCCATAGAAGTGGGTAAACTTGCGGATATTATTTTGTGGAAACCGGCGTTTTTTGGTGCAAAACCTGCCCTTATTATAAAAGGCGGTATGATTGTAGCGGCACCAATGGGTGACCCCAATGCCTCTATACCCACACCTCAACCAGTACATTATCGTAACATGTTTGCTGCCTACGGCCAGGCCCGTTATGCCACTTGCACCAGCTTTGTTTCACAGGCTGCTCTGGATTCAGGAGTAAAAGAAAAATTGAAGCTACAAAAAACACTTGTAGCGGTAAAAAATACACGTAATATTAAAAAGAAGGATATGATATTAAATCAGTATCAACCAACAATTGAAGTGGATTCACAAACTTACGAGGTGAGAGCCGATGGCCAACTATTAACCTGTGAACCGGCCAAAGTTTTACCGCTGGCCCAGAAGTATTTTTTGTTTTAGGTAACAGTTAAGCTGGGGCAATTAAGGTGGATGCGCTGCGCTTATCCACCCTACAGACTGATGTTATTTGAAACGCAGATGCATGGAATTTATAGATTTGTAGGGTGGATAAGCGCAGCGCATCCACCAGTCTTTGATCTCATTAAAATAATTCAGTTTAATTTTTAACCAACATGAAAACAGTCGCTTTATAATGTCAGTCTTAAAGATCACATCACGCTTTACTGGAAAAGGCAGCAATACCGATTTCACTCTTACCCTGCCTTATGAACAACGCCAAAAAAGTCGTTTACGGGCCCAATTGGATAATGGCCAAGACGTCGGCATCCTATTAAACCATGGGCAACGACTGCATCACGGTGACCTCCTTCAAGCTGAAAATGGCAATATCATCAAAATCCGAGCCGCATCAGAAGCCGTATCGACTGTTACTGCAAGCACTCCTCTACTGCGCATGCGTGCCTGTTATCACTTGGGTAACCGACACGTGCCTTTACAAATAAGTGAGGACTCTATTAGTTATCTGCAGGATTCTGTGCTGGACGATATGATTATAAACCTGGGTCTTAGCGTTACCCATGAAAATGCCTTATTTGAGCCAGAACAGGGCGCTTATGGCCACTCACATGAATAAAAATATTAGCATGCTGCACTTGTGGCGCAGTATTAGTCCGGCATTTCCAATTGGCGCCTATGCCTATTCTCAGGGCTTGGAATCTGCTACAGAAAATCAATGGGTTTTTGATGAAGACTCAGCACATCTCTGGATTAGCGGATTATTAAAACACTCCGTTGCTAGACTGGATACCCCTGTCCTATTACGCTTGGCTAGAGCCTGGCAAAATAAGGATAAAGCCCAACTGCACTATTGGAATAGTTTTTTGTTGGCTTCTAGAGAATCACGAGAGTTGCGCGAAGAAGATCAGCACCTGGGCATGGCTCTGAGTCGTTTATTACAGAACTCAGATAACCCATTATTTGAAATTTGGGATAGCGAACATCTTCCCAGTTTCGCCCTAATGTATTCACTGTATACAACTCATTGGCAAATCTCGGAGAATGATGCCGTTTATGGCTATTTATGGGCCTGGTGCGAAAACCAGGTAGCGGCAGCAATCAAACTTATCCCCTTGGGCCAAACCGCCGGACAAAGAATTCTAACTCAATTAATTAATGATATCCCCTTAACCGTCGATTCCGCGCATACCCTGGCAGACGATGATATTGGAGCAACACTTCCAGGCTTGGGAATTTGCAGTGCACTGCATGAAACACAATATTCGCGCTTGTTCAGGTCGTAGACAACTGCGTATTTTTTGGTCACAAAGCTGATCTGTAGCCCGGATGAAGCTTTGCGGAATCCGGGTTAGCGACTTCGACTAATCCCGGATTCCGCAAGCTCCATCCAGGCTACACAACTACACAACATTTTAGATAATTGGTAACGTAACAAATTAAAGAGAACAGTTATGAACAAACAACAAACATTACGCGTTGGCGTGGGCGGCCCTGTAGGCTCAGGAAAAACAGCATTGGTTGATGCGCTGTGTAAAAACTTGCGCCACAAATATAATATCGCTGTCGTAACCAATGACATCTATACACAGGAAGATGCTCAGTACCTGGTTCGCAGCAAAGCACTAGAAGCCGACCGAATTATTGGTGTCGAAACCGGCGGTTGCCCCCATACGGCCATTCGAGAAGACGCCTCAATGAATCTTGCGGCTGTGGATACACTTAACCAGCGTTTTGACCAACTCGATATCATTTTTATTGAAAGTGGTGGCGATAATTTGAGTGCAACGTTTAGCCCCGAATTATCAGACTTGACCCTGTATGTCATAGATGTCTCGGCAGGTGATAAAATTCCCCGCAAGGGGGGCCCTGGTATCACCAAATCAGATCTTTTAGTGATCAATAAAACGGATCTGGCACCCTATGTTGGGGCCTCCCTGGAAGTAATGGAGCGTGACAGCTTAAAAATGCGAGGTGAAAGGCCCTTTGTTTTTACCAATATGAAGCAACAAGAAGGTTTAGATGCCGTCATAAAATTTATAGAAACCCAGGGTTTGCTTGAATAAGCCACTGAATATTCTGTATTTTTTTAGACTGAAAGTAACAGCACCGTAGGGCAAATGTTAAAATCAGATAATCCAAAGGTTTTTTATCTTGAAATTGTACAATAAACATTCATTCTGATAATATCAGCCCGACCGTATTTATTGATAAAACAATTGGCATAAGTTTGTAATAAACACGATCGAACGGCAACAAGCGATTTATTACTGCTGCGAATAGGCCTATAATACGCTTGTAAGGACTGCACCGCACTGAATTATCTGTAGGGTGCTTATAATAAAATTAGACAGGAGGTTATTTAGAATGATCAATAACAAGCTCTCAAGAGCAACGCTTTCAGGTTTTTTAATCTTATCGGCGACACTTATTTTCTCCACCAACTCCGCCTTCGCTGGCAAAACATTCGACTTAGGTAAAGACAAATCGTTTACCGTCGGTGCAGGTCTGCGCACCAGTTTTGGCTTTAGGGAAGACGCCGCGGCAAGTGGTACCGATTGGACGAATGACTTTGACCTGGAAAGTATTCGACTGTACACCAGCGGACAAGTGTATAAAAACCTGTTCTTCGAATTTAATACTGAAATAGTTGATGGCGGTGATGTAAATGTGATTGATGGTATTGCCAAGCTGGAACTCGCCGATCCCATTAATATTTGGTTAGGACGTATGTTACCACCCAGTGATCGCGCAAATTTAAGCGGTCCCTATTATCAAAACATGTGGGACTACCCAATTGTTTCGCAGTACCCCTCACTAATTTACGGACGTGATGATGGTATTGCGGTATGGGGTGAGGTTCTGGACTCAAAATTAAAGTATCAGGTCGGCTTTTATGAAGGCACACCTAGTACACCGACTGTAAATCCTGAAGACAACCCTCTTTTTGCGGGTCGCGTCAGCTTTAACATATTAGATGGCGAACCAGGTTATTATAACAGCAGTACTTATTATGGTAAAAAAGACATCATCGCCCTGGGTTTTGTGCTCCAGTCTCAAGCTGATCACGTTGCGCAAGGCGGTCAGTTAGGGGATTTTCTTGGATTAAACTTTGATTTCCTCTACGAACAAAAATTTGGCAACGGCAGTGTCATGGATATCGAAGCCGCGCTTTACTTGTATGACTACGATGGTGTAGAACCAGATAGTTTAGGCTTTATGGTAGTGGGCAGCTATTTAATCCCTGGAAAGGTTGGTGGTTATGGTCAATTAATGCCAAAAGCACGCTTACAGGTATTGGATGTGGATGATATGGCTGGATTCACTAATAATGGTGCAAGCATCCTAGACCTGCAGTTGGATTATATAATGGATGGCGATAACGCACGCACCTCTATTATCCTATCTCACACCAATCCAGAGGTAGGAGACAGTGCTCTAGCGCTTAAGTTTGGTGTTCAATTGCAAATCTAAACAGCTAGCTCTAAAACCTGTTATTTGCCCAAACCAATGGGCAAAGGCAGGAACAAGATTTAAAAACCCTCTCATTGTCTAGAGGGTTTTTTTTGCCCTGATTTCGTGCGTAAGACCTAAGTGCCAAGACGAAAAGCACCAATTGAACGCAAGATCCACATAATAAAAATACGAACTCATCTATAAAATTTTTTATCTTATAATTCATTGGCTTGCACCGCTATTGCTGGGTAATAGCATTGTTGTCGACAACACAATCGGCTACCCAATTTACGCCCTGCATCATCTGTATACAGGTAAACATTCAATTATGCACCAGCCTTGTGCAACTTATGGATATCTTCTCAACTTAACACCCCCACTATTGCTTTAACATATTGTTTATTATATTTTTTTTCAGTATGGCATGGTGTGTGCTGATTGTATAACGAAGGATAATCGAGCAATTAATTTAATGTCAAACGAGTTATATGAATCGATACATGGAAAGTACAAAACATCATTAATCTTTGGAGGTAGCTGTGAAAACAAAAAAATTCAATTACAAGGCGTTAACGCTTATTGGTCTGTTGGGCATGTTAACTTCATTTAATACCTATGCTGTGGAAACCAGCGGTAATGTTGGGGTTTATTCAAAATATATCCTACGTGGTATTGCAGTGGAAAATGACAATGCCTCGGTACAGGGCGGTGTTGATGTCAATTTTGACAATGGATTTTATTTAGGGTGGTGGGCATCAAACCTGGGTTACACACACAATACGACTCCAGGTGAAACCTACTCTACTAACGGTTTCGAAAACGACTTTTATGGTGGATATACCGGTAGTATCGGATCGTGGTTTGGTTATACCGTTGGTCTAATTCAATATTATTACCTTAGTGTAGACGATTCGGATCTCACTGAACTGGTTCTAGCGGCTGACTTCAAGTATGTCACGTTGCAAGGGCAATACCTGATAAATGACGGCGCTTGGGGAAATTCGGGTGATATCTACTGGACGGTAAGTGGTGACTATGACATCCCACGTGATTTCAATATTGGATTTTCTTTAGGTTATTACACTTACGATGATGACGATGCCGGCAATTCAAAAAAGATCTGGACAAAAACAACTGAATCATCGGCCTTTCGTCACCTAAACATCTCTGCTAGTCACCCTATAGGTAAAACCGGTGCCAATATGGGCCTAACCTATATTATTGCAGGGGACGACAGAGAAGGCGTCAGTTATGACAATACCATGGTATTGGATCTCACCTACGATTTTGACATCTAATTTTCCCGAAACGACACCTAGAACGCCTAGGTGTCGTTCAATTCCATAACAATTCATACGAAGGAGGAGGCTTTATGAAATTTATTTCAAAAAGGACAATATTAAGCTGTGCTATTGCAACCTGTGCTTTAGGATTGAGTATCGCAGCCAATGCGGCTGACACGATTAAGGTTGGTGTATTACATTCGCTTTCCGGCACCATGGCCATTAGTGAAACAACTTTAAAAGATACTGTGCTCATGATGATTGATGAGCAAAACAAAAAAGGTGGCGTATTAGGTAAAAAACTAGAGGCCGTCGTTGTTGATCCTGCGTCAAACTGGCCGCTTTTTGCAGAAAAAACCAGAGAGCTTATCGAAAAAGAAAAGGTTTCGGTTATCTTTGGCTGCTGGACCTCTGTTTCGCGTAAGTCGGTATTGCCTGTAATAGAAGAGTTAAACGGATTAATGTTTTACCCTGTGCAATACGAGGGTGAAGAGTCTTCTAAAAACGTTTTTTATACGGGTGCAGCACCTAACCAACAAGCCATCCCTGCTGTTGACTATCTTATGAAGGAGCTGGAAGTAAAACGTTGGGTACTCGCCGGAACCGACTATGTCTACCCGCGCACAACCAATAAAATCTTAGAGGCCTATTTAAAAGCCAAAGGGGTAAAATCAGAAGATATCATGATTAATTACACGCCTTTTGGCCATTCAGATTGGCAAAGCATCGTATCTGACATTAAAAAGTTCGGTAAAAAAGGCAAAAAAACCGCAGTGGTTTCCACCATCAATGGTGACGCTAACGTACCTTTTTATAAAGAACTCGGTAACCAAGGTATGTCTGCTGAAGACATCCCTGTTGTAGCATTTTCCGTAGGTGAAGAAGAATTGTCCGGTATTGATACCAAGCCATTGGTAGGTCACTTAGCTGCCTGGAACTATTTTCAGAGTGTCGAATCCCCGGAAAATACTAAGTTCATCAAATCCTGGAAAAAGTTTATCAAAAATGATAAACGCGTCACCAACGATCCAATGGAAGCAACCTATATCGGATTTAAAATGTGGGTAAAAGCCGTGGAAAAATCCGGTAAAACCACTACCGATGCTGTTGAGAAAGCCATCATTGGAGTAACTGTACCAAATCTAACAGGTGGTAAGGCTACCATGCTAAAAAACCATCATATAACCAAGCCCGTTTTAATTGGCGAAATCCAAGCAGATGGTCAATTTGAGGTCGTCTCCTCCACCGATGACACAGTACCGGGCGACGCCTGGTCTGATTTTTTACCCTCGAGCAAAGACCTCATCGCTGACTGGACTCCACCCATTAAGTGCGGTAATTACAATACAAAAACCAAAAAATGTTCCGGGCAAAATTACTAGTAGTAAATCCTGAAGCGTTCTGGAATTTGTTAGTTCCGTCTCGTTCCCATGCTCCTGCGTGGGGATGCAGATGGATGTCAACAAAACCTCCTAAATCGCTCGTAGCGTGCGCCGTGCGCACGTATTCTCTCGATGTGAATGGCGGCTAAACGTGCGCACGGCGCACGCTACGGTGTTGGTATGCCGAATGATTTGGGATCATAAAAATTATGCCGGAAGGACACTACTGACGCAGGAGCGTGGGAACGAGAGGCGTCTGGAATGAAGCCTGGATGAAACTTGCCTATATGGATGTAGGTAAGGAGCGTGAGCACGACTGCAGGGATGCAGGAGGTAGAGCAATGCAGGAGCAATTGCCGAGGAGCGGAAGCTTTGCGCAATCCGAACTATAAAACATCTACATCGTTGGCATTAGTCAACGGAACTGCAGTGACGTACAAACTACATTTATGTATAATTCATATAAAACTGTATAAAAATAACAATGCAATACTCACTTAAATTTAGCTTTTCCTTTTTTATACGCTATGTATTGTCTATAGTTGGCACTCTATTGCTTTTTTCAACAACAAGTTTCGCCGAGGAAACAGCAAAGGAACAGCTGGAAGCTGCTCAACATTCCCAAACTCAAGAAAATGAACAAACGATAAAACCTGAACCCATCACATTTTCAGCGGCTGTAAACGCCTTAATTATAAAAAGCTTCAAGAAAAAATCTGTAGCGATAGATGCCCTTGTAGAAATCAAGGACCAAAGATCTCTGGCCATTTTGCAGGCTATGCTGGCAGGAACCCTGTATTACCAAAAAGAAGATAAAACGATTGTATTCGCTATAAAAAAGCAAGGAAAATATGAAATCACTAATGCCATTAGCAGCCAATTAATAGGTCTTACAGAAAAAAGAAACATAAAAAAAATTAGGGTAAATAACAAACTAAGGAAACAGCTCCGTAAAAATATTGCCATATTAAATTTGTCCAGTGAATACCCTGATGTACGCTTACAGGCTGTAGATGACATGTTGCAATCTACCTCCCCAGAGTCTGTTGTAATACTGCGTGAGCTGGAAGGCAAAGAGAGCAACAATAAGGTACGCGACGCGATGCTTTTAGCTATCGCGCTGGCGGACACATACAGTGACGATAAATTCACCGTTATTACAGCAATCAATACTCTTAAAGACAGCGTAGAGCCAATCGTCTTAAATCGATTTAATACTTTTCTGGAAAAATCGTCTGAAGGGATTTATACCACAAAAGATGACGATATACGTAAGGCAGCCAAATCCGCCATAAAAAGTATTAAAACCAAATTGGATTTCTATCAAACCATAGAAACCGTGTTCTTCGGACTTAGCTTAGGATCTGTTTTACTTTTGGCCGCCATCGGGCTGGCAATTACCTTTGGGGTAATGGGCGTGATCAATATGGCCCACGGTGAACTCATTATGCTGGGGGCTTACACTACCTATGTCGTTCAGCTTCTTATGCCGAATAATATCGAGATATCCATATTTGTTGCAGTACCTGCCGCTTTTATTGTTACCTTTTTATTCGGTGTTGCTATAGAGCGCGGCGTTATTCGATTTTTGTACGGCCGTCCTCTCGAAACTCTGTTGGCAACTTTTGGTATCAGCCTGATATTACAGCAGTTGGTGCGCAGCGTATTCTCACCTCTAAATCGATCGGTTGAAACCCCTCAGTGGATGAGCGGTACATTGGAAATAAACGCTATATTGGGTTTCACCTACAACCGGGTCTATATACTGATTTTTTGTTTATTGGTGTTCTTTGCACTCATGTTGATTCTCAAGAAAACGAGTTTGGGTTTAAAAGTACGTGCCGTTTCTCAGAATAGACAAATGGCCAAGGCCATGGGAGTACGCACAGAATGGGTGGATGCCATGACCTTTGGATTAGGCTCGGGAATTGCCGGCGTTGCAGGCGTCGCCTTAAGTCAGTTAACCAATGTCGGTCCGAATATGGGCCAAGCCTATATTATCGACTCATTTATGGTGGTTGTATTTGGCGGAGTCGGTAATCTTTGGGGCACTTTAGTAGGCGCCATGTCTTTAGGAGTTGTTAATAAATTCCTGGAACCATGGGCAGGTGCAGTGTTAGCAAAAATATTGGTCCTGGTATTTATTATTCTGTTTATACAAAAACGACCGAGCGGCATCTTCCCTCATAAAGGTAGAGCAGCGGAATCGTGAGTGATGCGAGTTAATACATGAAACTTTTTGGCCTGTACTCATCATTAATAGCCAGTGACAAAGGTAGTAAAATACTCTTATTGTGTTTGGCTGCATTTGCGGTTGTTGTGCCCATATTAAACCTGGCTGTACCTGAGACCTCGGCCTTTCATCTTTCTACCTACATGGTAACACTCTTTGGAAAATACATTTGCTTTGCCCTGCTCGCCTTAGCGCTTGATTTAGTCTGGGGTTATTGCGGCATATTAAGTCTGGGTCACGGTGCGTTTTTTGCGTTGGGTGGTTATGCCATGGGCATGTATCTTATGCGACAAATAGGTGATCGTGGTGTTTATGGAAATCCCGATCTTCCCGACTTTATGGTATTTCTTAATTGGCAAGAACTCCCGTGGTATTGGCACGGATTCGATCAATTTTGGTTTGCCATGATTATGGTCATGTTAGTACCAGGATTATTAGCCTTTGTATTCGGCTGGTTGGCATTTCGCTCCCGAGTCACTGGTGTTTACCTGTCCATTATGACGCAGGCCTTAACCTATGCATTGTTACTCGCATTTTTCCGCAATGAGATGGGCTTTGGTGGCAATAATGGTCTCACCGATTTCAAGGATATTTTAGGTTTTAATCTTCAGTCGGATAACACGCGTATTGTTTTATTTTTATTGTCGGCGTTTATCCTGGCACTCGCCTACATTGGAGCACGGTACATCGTCACCTCAAAATTTGGTCGCGTGGTCTCGGCAGTTAGAGACGCCGAAAATAGAACACGTTTTATTGGTTATAAAGTTGAGAGCTATAAATTGTGGATTTTTACTTTCTCCGCTGTGCTTGCCGGAATTGCCGGCGCACTTTACGTACCACAGGTCGGAATAATCAATCCTGGCGAATTTGCACCACTCAATTCAATCGAACTGGTGGTATGGGTTGCAGTCGGAGGCCGTGGAACTTTATATGGTGCGGTCTTTGGTGCTGTTTTAGTTAACTACGCTAAAACGTATTTGACGGGAGCTTTACCTGAAGTTTGGCTGTTTGCCCTCGGCGCCTTATTTGTCGTCGTCACGGTTTTCTTACCCAAAGGGCTTGTTGGTTTGTTTGCTCAATATAAAAACCGTAATAAGGCTGGTGATCAGTCATGAGCCAACTTGAAAAGATAAGACAAACCATGCGTCGTGACAGAGTGTTTGATTTTGTCGCGGAACATCGCTATCCATTTAGCTCCCAGCGACACACAGTCATCCCAGGCGAAATTGACGTTTCTCATGGCACGATTTTGTATATAGAAAGCCTTAATGTGAGTTTCGATGGTTTCAAGGCCATAAATGACTTAACTCTCTATTTAAACGATGGTGAATTACGCTGCATTATAGGACCCAATGGTGCCGGAAAAACCACTATGATGGATGTTATTACTGGAAAAACACGACCTGACAATGGCACCGTTTATTATGGTCAAACCATGGATCTCACTCAAATGACGGAATATGATATCGCTCAGGCGGGTATTGGTCGAAAGTTTCAAAAACCGACGGTATTTCCAAACCATACTGTTTTTGAAAACCTTGAGCTCGCCATGCATACTGACAAACGCGTCTGGCCATCACTTGTGGCGCAACTCAGCGGTGAACAAAAAGACAAAATCGACGAAGTGCTACAAACCATTGGCCTCACTGATAGTGTACAAAGTCGTGCAGCATTATTGTCCCAT